>TARA_B110001450_G_scaffold73440_1_pt1 | contig 13104 bp, 14 predicted proteins | sample TARA_B110001450 | Tara Oceans TARA_B110001450 (sample SAMEA4396538) | marine metagenome | biome: Polar Biome; feature: [SRF] surface water layer (ENVO:00010504); material: water (ENVO:00002006), including particulate matter (ENVO:01000060) such as... | depth 5 m | reverse complement strand
TCAAAATTTTGGGATAAAAATTGCTAAAGATGGAGTTTTAAGATTTTCAAACGAAATATTAACTCAAAAAGGGGTTGATATGAGGAAAATCAGGGAAATTTGGCCCGAAATACCTTATTTCAATAAGGAAATAGATGAACAAATTGAGATCAATGCGCATTATAGAGGTTATTTGAAAAAGCAAAAAGCTGATATATTAGCTTTTAAAAGAGATGAAAATTTGATAATTCCCGATAAAGTTAATTATGATGATCTTTCTGGTCTATCAAACGAAGTCAAAGCTAAATTTAAAACTATTAGACCAAAAACAATGGGTCAAGCTCTTAGGATAGATGGAATTACTCCTGCAGCTGTATATATTTTGTTGTCACACGTAAAAAGAAAGTCTATTAAGCATATAGCTTAATGGAACAACAATTTTTAAATTCTTACTCAAAACTTTCTGACTTAAATGTTTCACGTGAAACATACCTGGACTTCGAAAGTTTTATATCCATGATACAGGAAAAAAATAAGCAAATTAATTTAATTAGCCAAAAAACAGCAAAAAAAGAGTTAATTATTAATCGGCATATAATAGATTCAGCACAAATCATTGATTTTGTTAACTTAAATAGCAATACAACCTCAGATTTAGGTAGTGGAGGAGGTCTTCCAGGAATTATTATAGCTATTATGTTAAAAAATATGAAAAAAGAAGTGAAAGTTAATTTATATGAAAAAAGTCACCATAAAAGTGCTTTTTTAAGAGATGTATCTAGAAAATTAAAATTAAATACAGAAATAATTCAATCAAATATTTTTGATTTAAAAAAATTAGAAACTGGAACCATAATGTCCAGAGCATTTAAACCAATGACAGTGGTTCTAAAATTAGTTCATGAAACTTTCTCAAGTTATAAAAATTTAATTTTTTTTATGGGGAAAAAAGGAAAAGATGTTTTTAAAAATTCTTTGAGAGATTGGGAATTAGAGTACACAGAAAAAAAAAGTTTAACTAACGAAGACTCATTTATATTAAATATTAAAAAAATAATAAAGAAAAATTAAATGCAAATTATTTCAATCATAAATCAAAAAGGTGGAGTTGGAAAAACAACAACTGCGATTAATCTAGCAGCAGGTCTATCACAGCAAAATAAAAAAATTCTTGTAATAGATTTAGATCCACAAGGTAATGCAACGACCGGTCTTGGGTTATCTAATATGGAAAGTTCCAACAACACAATTTATGATGTCTTAAATGGATCAAAAGAGATTTCTGAGGTAATTAAAAAAACTAAATTTGAAAATCTCGATATTATAACCTCAAATGTAGATTTATCAGGACTCGAAGTTGAGACAGCTGATGACACTCAAAGAGCCTTTATTTTAAAACGTAAATTAACCACTTATTTACATGATTCTAGAGCAGCTTATGATTATGCTCTAATTGACTGTCCACCATCGCTGAGTTTATTGACTGTGATGGCTCTAGTCAGCTCACATTCTTTATTAGTTCCTCTTCAGACTGAATTTTTTGCTCTGGAGGGATTAACGCAGTTGATGAAAACAATTGAAAGAATAAAAGTAAGTTTAAATCCAGAATTAGAGATAAGAGGAATTCTCCTAACAATGTATGATAAGAGGAATAAGCTTTCATCTCAAGTTGAAAAAGAAGCAAGAGATTATTTTAAGGAAAAAGTTTATACAACAGTAATTCCAAGAAATGTTAGATTGTCAGAAGCGCCATCACACGGAATGCCAGTTATAATTTATGATAAATCATGCCTAGGTAGTAAATCTTATTTTAATTTTACAGATGAGTTTATAAATCAAAAAACAACTCTAGGAAGTGCAGCTTAATGGATTCTAATAAAATTAAAAAAGGATTAGGTCGAGGGCTATCTTCTCTAATAGGAGAAACAAAAAGTGAAGAAAATAAAAATCAATTGAATGTTGCCGAAATAGTTCCAAACAAATATCAGCCAAGAAAATTTTTTGATGAAAATAATTTGCAGGAATTAACAAACTCGATTAAGGAAAGGGGAGTACTCCAGCCAATCATTGTTAGAAAATCAAATGATGACAAATCTAAATTTGAAATTATTGCAGGAGAGAGAAGATGGCTAGCAGCACAAAAAGCAGGCTTACACAAAGTACCGGTTGTTATAACAGAAGCTGACGATCTAAAATCTCTTGAATTTGCAATTGTAGAAAATGTTCAAAGACACGACTTAAATCCACTAGAAGAAGCACAAGGTTATAAAAGATTAATTAGTGAGTTTAATTATGATCAGGAAAAAGTTTCAAAGTTTATAGGTAAAAGCAGAAGTCATATTGCAAACTGTTTAAGACTTTTAACGTTACCAGAGGAAGTAATTAGCCTTATTGAAAAAAAAAAAATTACAGCAGGACACGCTAAAATTTTAGTTGGTTTAGAAAATGCAATTTTTGTTGCAAATAAGATTATTGAGAAAAAACTTTCAGTAAGACAATCTGAAAATCTTGTCAAAATATTTAAAGGTAAAAAACAGAAATCAATTACCTTCAAAGATGCAAATATTAGAGATTTAGAAAGAGTAGTTTCTGAAAAAATTGGGCTCAATGTAATTATTAAAAATAAACGAAACAAAGGATCAATAACATTTTCTTATAAAGAAATTGACCAGTTAAATAAAATAGTTGAGATAATAAAATCTAATTATTAGATATTTACAATCTTTCTAAAATAAAATTATTAATGATTTGGTTTGAGACTTGTGAATTTTTTTTTATTAATAATTCTATGTGATTTGTCTTGTTAATTAATGATTTCAACTGAGATAAAGACCATATTTTCAATTGTTGTTTAACTATATCTTTATCTTTCCAAAAAATTGGTGGTTTGTATGAAGATAAAACAGTATCAGCATTTTTTTTAACCTCTAATTCTAATTTTAATTTTTTTAATCTTTTTAATTTGTATAAAAATGTTTTGAGAATCAAAATATTATCTTCTGGTGAAGGATTATTTTCATTTAGTATATTTAAAGTTTTTTTCTTATTTCTGGCTAGACACTGGTCTGTCAATTCAGAAATGTCATAATTTTCAGCTAAATTAGTAAGCTTCATGATTTCATCTAATTCAATAGATAATTTTTTTTGAGTAAAATTTTCAATTTTTTCCAATTCATTTTTTAAATTAATTCTATTTCCTTTTGATTTTTCAACAATATAGTTGATATTTTGTGTTGAAATTCTGATCTTATTTTCTCTAAAAAATTTTTGAGCAAGGATTAGAAGAGATTGATAGGTATCTTCATAAAACGGAACTATTATTAAATTTTTATTCTTTTCAAAAAAATTTCTAAGTTTAGATTTTTTTTCTAAGCTGCCACTCTTTAATATAATTTTTAGGTTTTCATCTTTTTCTTCAGAAATTTCCTTTATGGTATTTAAAATTTTATCTGAAACTCGATTAACGATAATTAATTTATCATTTTCGAAAAATGATTTATTAAATATCCCCTCTCTAAAATTATCTATATCGGTTAAAATCTCTGACTCTTCATACTGAAATATATTTTTAGAAAAAATAGGTTTTAAATCATTATTAATAGACTCTTCTATCAATCCACTATTCTGTCCATAAAAGAGAAAATAGTTAATATTTTTATTTAAATAATTCTTTAATTCATAATGTTTAATTATCATTCTGAATTTAAGTAAATAATAATATCACTTATAATTTTATCTATAAGATCGTCTTTGATTGAACCCTGATATTCGACTAAATCAAATTTGTTTTTTTTATTATTATATGTAAATTCTTTTACAAAATTTTTGTTTTGAATATTTTCGTTGTTTGCTTTTTTAATTTTTATATTCACTGCCATGATGCTTTTATAAAATTTAGCTTGTCCTTTCGAATCTTTTGAAACTTCTTTAATTTCAAACGAGCTTGAAATAAATAACTCATTTTTATTGTCAGCTTCATTATCTTCTTTAATCGAAAGTTTATTGATAATTTTCTTATTAATATAATTATCACCATCAAAAATAATTTTTTTGAATTCAAAATTTTTAAGGGTTTTATTTAGATAAATTGGTTGATACCCACAGCTTGAAATAAATAATAATAAAATAAAAAAAGTTTTTTTCATCATTTGATAATAAAATTTATTAATTTATTTTTAATATATATTGTTTTAATCAATTCTCCATTATCTAAATATTTTGATATTAGCTGTTTATTTTTTATTTGATCAATCAACTCATTTTCATCAAGGTTTTCACCAATTGAAACCGTATTTCTTTTTCTACCATTAACTTGAATTACGACTAAATTTTTGTCTTGAATTAAATATTTTTTATCAATTATGGGCCATTTAAAATCTTTCTTATAATTAAATTTTGTAAGATTTTCATTTGCAAGATGCGGTAAAACTGGTGACATTATAATTAAAACTTTTTCAAAATTTTCCTTTAAGTTTTTATAATTTTTATTTTTTTCAGATATTTTTCTAAAAAATGAATATATCTCATGAAATATTGCTATAATTACATTATATCTAAATTTTTCTAATGCATGATTTACTTTGTTTATTACTTGATTAGTAAAAATTTCTATTTCATCGCTATTTTCTTTAAGTGCACCACTGGATATCTCAATAATATTCTCACTTAATGCCCACAATTTTTGAATAAATTTATATGAAGACAACATTCCTTCCTCAGACCACTGAATATCTCTTTCGGGGGGACTATCTGATAAAATGAAGAATCTGACAGAGTCTGCTCCATATTCATCAATTATATTTTGTGGATCTATTGTATTTTTCTTTGATTTCGACATGGACTCAGACGGTCCAACCATTACTTTTTTTGATGGGTCTTTTTTTTTAAAATAATCCTTTCCATTATTAGTAAAAATTTCTTCTGGACTTAGCCAATTGTTTTTTTCGTCTTTATATGTTTCGTGGCATACCATTCCCTGTGTGAATAATCCCCTGAAAGGTTCTTTTAAATTTATCTCATTATTATCCATACCAATTGCTCGCATAAAAAATCTTGAATAAAGTAAATGCAAAATAGCATGTTCAACGCCACCAATATATTGATCTACCGGCATCCAATAATCTAAATCATCTTTATTAAAAGGCTTTAATTCCTCATTTGATGAACAAAATCTTAAAAAATACCACGATGAGTCAACAAATGTATCCAATGTATCTGTTTCTCTTTTACATTTTTTACCATTAATAATTATATTTTTCCAATCATCATTGGCATCTAAGGGATTTCCACTTGTATTAATATTAATGTTTTCAGGAAGTTTTACGGGTAAATCTTTTTCAGGTATCTTTATAATTTCATTATTTTCATTATAAGCGATTGGAATTGGACATCCCCAGTATCTTTGTCTTGAAATTCCCCAATCTTTAAGTCTATAATTTGTTTTTCTTTTCCCTAAATTTTTATCTTCTAATAAATTTATTGTTTTATTAATTGACTCATCTGGGACTTTGGTTTCATTTAAAAATTCTGAATTAATGATAAAACCATCTCCAGTGTAAGGTTCTGTATTAACCTTAAAGTTTTTATTTTCATCCTTAGGTCTAACAACTGTTTTTATTTCTAAATTATATTTTTTTGCAAAATCAAAATCTCTTTGGTCGTGAGCAGGACAACCAAAAACAGCACCTAATCCGTAATCCATTAGTACAAAATTTGCAAAATAAACAGGAACTTTATTATCTGGATTTAAAGGATTAATAGCAAATAAATTTGTTTCAAAACCTATTTTGGGAGCCTGAGCAATTGACTCCTCGGTAGTTCCTGAGATCGAGCACTCCTCCTTAAAATTTAAAAATTCTTTACTATTTTTATAAAATTTAGAAATAGGATGATCAATTGATAGCGCAAGAAAAGATAAGCCAAAAAGAGTGTCAGGTCTAGTTGTATAGCATTTAATTGTTTTTAAATCTTTTGATCCTTCAATTTTAAAGTCAATCTCACAACCGTAAGACTTTCCAATCCAATTTTTTTGCATTGTTTTAACTTTTTCAGGCCATTCATTTAATAAGTCTAAATCCTTGAGTAAATCTTCTGAAAATTTTGAAATCCTAAAAAACCATTGATTGAGTTTTTTCCTTTCTACAATAGCGCCTGATCGCCAGCCCCTCCCATCAATTACTTGTTCATTTGCAAGAACTGTTTTATCTATAGGGTCCCAGTTTACATAACTATCTTTTCTATAAACCAATCCTTTATCAAAAAGATCTAAAAAAATCTTTTGTTGATGTTTATAATAGCTTGGAGAACAGGTAGAAATTTCTCTATCCCAATCAATGGAAAGACCCAACCTTAAAAGTTGTGTTTTCATTACTTTAATATTGTCCTCAGTCCATTTTTTTGGATTAAGGTTATTTTGTTTTGCTGCATTTTCTGCGGGCATACCAAATGAGTCCCATCCCATTGGGTGTAAAACATTAAATCCTAATAATGATTTATATCGAGAAAGAACATCTCCTATAGTATAATTTCTAACATGTCCCATGTGGATTTTTCCTGATGGATAAGGAAACATCTCAAGACAATAAAATTTTTTTTTATCTTTGTTTATTTTTGAGGAATAAAGTTTTTCTTTTGACCAAACTTTTTGCCATTTATCTTCAATTATCTTAAAGTTATATCTATTCACTTGTGGTAAATATTTTGAGATTAATTATTTAAATAAATAAAATTAATCATCTTTTTTTTTCTTTTCTTGCTTATATTTTGTGGCTTTAGTTAAAATTGTTGACACGAGTTTTGTTCTGATTTCTGCGTTATCTTCGCTAATTGTACATTTGTCTAAACTTTCACAATTTTTTGTATAAACCTTGATTTTAAGTGAATCAGATCTAATTTCATTAGTCAAAAATCTAATGGATACTTTTATAAAATCACGATAATTATTGTTTTCATTATACCAGTCTGTAATTAGAATACCGCCCCCATAATCAGCTGAGACTAATGGCATAAAATCTAGAGTATCCAAACTAGCCCTCCATAATTCATTAGATGTTGCAAAATCGAAAGTCCCATTGCCCTTTTTGTCATTACCCAATAATCTAAAACCACGTCCTTCTTCGATGTTTTTTGCAACTCTTTTATCAGGCTCTGGAGGAAATTCCCTAGCATCTGTAGCCTTATATATTCCACAGGAGTTTAGTAGAACCAATATAGGGATGAAAATCAAAATTTTAGCTATACTTTTTGATAAAAACATAATATTTTCAAAGTAATATATTAAAAAGCTAAAAAACATAGTTATTTTAGTAATTTGTCAACTTTGTGTGATATAATTACAACACTATTATATTTTAATCCAATTTCTAACTATTTCAGTTCGAAAATTTAATTATCTAGAATAATTTGATCCTGTTTATAATTATAAAACTTAATAGGAGAAAATATGAACAATTTAAAAAAACTAGGATTAACAGCTTTGGCTGGATCTCTAGTTGCTTCAACTGCTTTTGCAGGTAGCTTAGATGTTACTGGAACAGCAAAAGTTAAGTATCAGTCTAAAGGTTCAGAAAGAGTAACTGGAAACCCTTGGTCAGATGCTACAACAATTACATTTTCTGGATCAGGTGATTTAGATAATGGTATGACAATTAACTACGGTTATACAATGGCTAACGCTATATTCTCAAGTTCTAAACTTGCTTTAGATATGGGTGATACTGGTGTTGTTTCATTTGGTAACGTTTCACACCAAGCTGGTATCAGTAAATATTCTGATATGATGCCAACTGCTGGAGAGCAAGTTTGGGATGATGTTGACGCTACTGATGAAGGTGTAACTGATTTAGGTGGTGATAATACTTTAGGTTATGAAATGACTATGTCAGGAATTACTATTTCTGCTTCATACGCAAGAGTGGGTCTTGGTACTGATAACTCAGTAGTGATCATTGCTGATGAATTAGTAGATGGTGCTTCATTTGGTATTGGTTCAGGAACTAACGTTATATCTGCAACTTCTGAAGATGATATGATGACAGCTTGGGCTAAATATTCGACTGGTCCAATCACTGCTGGTATTCAATTATCAACAATTGATAAAACTGCTGCAAACTCTGACGTAGATAGAGAAGCTGCTTCAATATCTTTTGCTGTAAATGAACAACTAAGTGTTTCATACGGTATATCAAACGTAGAGTACGAACTTTCTACAAAAACTGATGAAGAAAGTTCAGGTTTCTCAGCTTCTTACACTATGGGTTCTATGACTCTTGGTGCAGTAGCTAACAAAACTGACTCTGTTACAGGTACTGCAGGAACTGATAATACGTTCACTGAAGTATCATTAGCATTTGCGTTTTAATTAACGTAATAAGTTAAATTCTAAAACGGCCTAAGTTTTCTTAGGCCGTTTTTTTTTGCCCAGCTTATAGAGGCAAACCCTTTTGATTTTAATAGTTTAATTTTTTTATAATTTTTTTGATTAATACCACCAAGTGCAATGCAATCAATTTTGCCATTCATGGCCATTAAATTAAATTTAGATATATTAAGAAACTTTTTAGATTTATTAACTTTAAAAATTGGAGATAAAAAAACTTCATCACATTTTTGTTTTTGTTTTATAATAATTTGATTAAAACTATGAGCAGAACCAATAATCTTAAAAGATTTTGGTAGACTATAAGTTCCAACGTAATTAATTTTTTTATTAAAAGACGGAATATACACACCATTTAAACCTAATTTTATTGAGAGCCTGATATTATTTGATAGATAAAACTTATTTTTTGAACGTTTACAGAATTTTTTTAATTTAAGAATATTATCTAAATGGTTAATATCGTCATAATTTCTGTATATAATACTTATATCCTTACTTAATTTGGATAATTCTGATAAATTAAAATCATTAACAAAACAGTAAATCTTAGGTAATTTTTTTTGCATAAAAGTATCAACAATTTAGCTCTAATAAATAACCAGATAAAGTCTAAATTTGGCAGTATTCGAAATATTAATGTTATTGCAGTAAGCAAAACATTTCCTATAAATGAAATTAAACCATTAATTGATAACGGACATGTTCATTTTGGAGAAAATAAAGCTCAAGAAGCTGTAGAAAAATGGGCTAATATTAAAAGTTCTTTTAAACATTTAAAACTTCATATGATCGGTAGATTACAAACAAACAAAGTAAAATACGTAGTTTCTTTATTTGATTATATTCATTCTTTAGATAGCATTAAATTAGCTCAGAAAATATCAATAGAACAAAAGAAAATAAATAAAAATTTAAAAATATTTATTCAAGTAAATATAGGAAATGAACAACAAAAAAGTGGAATAGATAAGAAAAATTTAAGAGATTTTTATAAAAAATGTACAAAAGAATTTGAATTAAACATTATCGGTTTGATGTGTATACCCCCACAAGATGTAGAAGTAAGATCATATTTTAATGATATGGCAAAACTCAATAAATATATTGGTCTCAAAGAATTAAGCATGGGTATGTCATCAGATTATATGGATGCTATTGACAGTGGGGCCACTTTCGTAAGAATTGGATCAAAGATCTTTGGTAACAGATCTTAAATAATTTTAATTTTTGTTTTTTTATTTATTAACCTTAATAGTATTAACATATCTTTTTTTCTTAATGCTATACATCCAAGTGTTTTTTTATAATTTTTTGTCAGGTGTAAAAAAATTGCACTCCCCTTATTTTTAATCGGTTTTGTAGTGTTGTATTGAATTGGAATTAAAAGATCATAATTTTTATTTTTTCTAAATAGTTTTTCAAACCTAATTCTTTTATTTATTTTTATGGGCTTATTATAAAGCTCACTATCGATATCATCACACCATCCAATGTTTGTTTTTATTTTTAATGTTTTGAGTTTTGTTGGGGGTTTTGATAATCTATCTTTTCTAAAGTATAAAGGACCCAAACTATAAGTGCCTTTAGGAGTTTTTTCATCACCCTCAATTTTTTTTGAAGTAATCCCCTTTTTTCCCATTGAACATTTAAATTTAAATTGATCAAATATAAGTGTATCTTTATTTTTAACTATAATTTGCATTTTATTATTATGAATTCTAAAAATTTATTTATATATGATTCTATTAAATTATTTGAAATATTAAAAGAAATACAAGAAAGTTTAAATTTTCAAATTAATTATATTGATAAAAAAGATTATAAAAAAATGGACTTTTACCAATATAAAAATTATTTGATAATCTCCACAGAATTTAATGCAAAGATTAAAAATTGTTTATTGATTGATGATTTGCCACAAAATATTAATAAATTAATTGAAAAAATCAATTTAAAGTTCTTGAAGAATCAATTCAATAACCAATCAGAAATTAAAATCGGAAAATATACATTAAATTTAAATTCTCGTAAAATTAATTTGGGAAAAATTAATCTAGATTTCACCGAAAAGGAGTGCGATCTAATATTATTTATTCAAGCCAATAAAGAGGCAAACTTAAAAGAAATACAAAAAAAAGTCTGGCATTATTCATCTGATTTAGAAACACATACAGTTGAAACACATATTTATAGAATTAGAAAAAAAATGATTGAAAGTTTTAACGATAATAATTTTATAAAATACGATAAAAGAGGATACTTTTTAAATTGAAAAAAAATCCAGTTGCAAAAAATTTATTAAACAAAAGATATAAATTAAAAATCGTTAAACCCAAAAAGGGAACAGGTAGTTTTAAGAGAAAAAAAACTAAATTCTAGCACCAATTTTTTGGATAATTTTTGACGATAATTCTGTTCCTTTAGCTAAGCTTTCCTCAATTGATAAGTTATTGATTATTCCATGTAAATAACCTGAGGCAAATAAGTCACCAGCGCCAGTTAAATCTTTAATATCTAAATTTTTTTCTGCATTACACTCGAACAATTCATTATCATTTATACTAATTGCACCTTTGGTTCCTCTTGTGATAATTATGTTTTTTTTAGTTTGTTTTGCAAATGAAATTACATCTTTAAAAGATTTTGCATCGATTAACGAAGTTATCTCTTGTTCATTTGCAAAAATTATATCTAAACTATTTTGAACTAAGTCTAAAAAATGAGCTTTGTGTCTCTCAACACAAAATAAATCTGATAACGACATTGCAGTTTTTTTTGAGTATTTTATTGCTTTATCGAATGCTTTTTTTGGCTGACCTTCATCCCATAAATATCCCTCTAAAAAAACCATATCTGCTTTTTTTATATCATCTGCATTAACATCTTGGTCGCTTATTTTTCCAGCTGTACCTAAGAAAGTACACATGGTCCTTTCAGAGTCTGGTGTTATCAAGATTAAACAAGAACCAGTAGGAATAGGCTCTTCTTTTTTAGTGTATAGATATTCTACATTTTCTTTTTTTAACCCTATTTCATATCTTTGACCTAGCTCATCATTATTAACCTTTCCTAAAAAACCAACTTTATTTTTTAATTGAGATAATCCTACAATTGAGTTAGCAACAGAACCACCAGAAATGGTTTCTTCAATTTTTAAAAAAGATAACAGTTTTTTAAATTCAGCTTCATCGACCAATTTCATTGTACTTTTTACTAGTGAATTTCTATTTAAAAAATCATCTGATACTTTACAAAGTACATCAACGATAGCATTTCCAATTCCTAAAATTTTCATTATGGTTTTTTTGCAATAAATGGTATTTTTCTATTAGGATAACAAGTGGTACATATTTTACAAGTTAATCCATAACAATCACGGGCCTTACAATACTCTCGTCCATAATAAATTATCTGCAGATGAAGTTTATTCCAATTCCTTTTAGGAAATAATTTTTTTAAATCATCTTCTGTTTGAACAACATTTTTACCATTTGTTAGTCCCCACCTTTGTGCTAATCTGTGTATGTGAGTGTCTACGGGAAATGCTGGATTGCCAAACCCCTGGGACATCACTACACTTGCTGTTTTATGGCCTACACCAGGCAAATTCTCCAATTCTTCGTAGGTTTTTGGAACTTTGCCATTGAATTTTTCAACTAATATTTTCGAAAGATTGTAAATACTTTTTGCCTTTACTCTGAAAATTCCAATCCTTTTGATTAAAATTTCAATTTTTTTTTTACCTAATATTATAAAATGTTCTGGTTTGTAATATTTAGGATAAATATTTTTTGTTACATTGTTAACATTTACATCGGTACATTGAGCGGAAAGAAGAACTGATATTAATAAAGTAAATACGTTTCTACTTTTTAAGGGTACTTTAATTTTTGGGTAAATTTTATTGAGAATTTTTAATACTTTTTCTGCTCTTTGAGTTTCATTCATTATTTGAAATTCATCAAATCTCTCATTGAATAAAGGCCTGATCTTTTATTAACTAACCATTTAGCAGCTGCAAGAGCTCCCTCAGAATATAAAGCTCTATCAAAAGCTTCATGATTTAATTTAATTATTTCTTTACCGCTTGAAAATAAAACTTCATGTTTGCCTATAATCTTCCCTTTTCTTGAAGAATTAAAATTAATTTTTTTTCCATAAGGAAAAGAATTTTTATTGAGATATTTTTTTCCAACCAATTTATAAAAATCTTTATTTTTACCAGTCGCTATTCCTTTACCTAACATTAAAGCTGTTCCTGAAGGATAATCTTTTTTATATCTATGATGAACTTCAGAAATTTTACTTAAATATTTATCACCTAGTGCGTAAGATGCAATTTCAGTTAAATACATTAAAAGATTTACACCCAAACTCATATTACCAGCTTTTAATATTGCAATTTTTTTAGAGTAAGATTTAATTAAACTCTCTTCTTTTTTGGTAAATCCAGTTGTTCCGATTATTACTTTTTTTTTGAACTTTGTTGCTATTTTTAAAACTTCAAAAGTACATTTGGGAACTGTGAAATCAATTATAACATCAGTATTTTTAAAAGCTTCTTCGTTATTAAGCTGTAGCTTTATACCATTAATCTTTTTGGAATTAATACTATTTTCTGTAAGGCTATATAATCTAATTTTTTTGTCTTTTTTAGATGTTTTTATTAGTTGTTGACCCATACGACCCATACAGCCAGTTATGGTTAAATTAATTTTTTTCATTATAGAAAATATTAACCTTTT
>TARA_B110001450_G_scaffold251661_1_pt1 | contig 13110 bp, 9 predicted proteins | sample TARA_B110001450 | Tara Oceans TARA_B110001450 (sample SAMEA4396538) | marine metagenome | biome: Polar Biome; feature: [SRF] surface water layer (ENVO:00010504); material: water (ENVO:00002006), including particulate matter (ENVO:01000060) such as... | depth 5 m | reverse complement strand
AAAAACATTCTTTGATAAGTTCTGCTTTGCAGCAGAAGGTATGCGAATGCTGACTTTCTTCCGGTTTATGCGCCAGATACTTCGCAAGAAACCAGCAGACCTCGACTGGATACAACGCCAAGGCCTTATTGCAGTCAAGCTCGCTCAAATTTTCGCCCTACGTCCTGACTTACTCGGCGTTGAGAAATGCCGTCAATTACAACAACTGTACCAACACGCTGCGTCGATCGAATCCGAGAACTTGCATGAAACAATTGCATCAAAGGCTCCAGCCGGTTTTGCTGATGCTTTTGACTTCATAGACGATGAACCTCTTGCAGCAGCATCGGTTGGTCAAGTACACCGTGGCCGTTTGAAAACAGGTGAAGAAGTAGTCATCAAATTTATCAAGCAAGCAAATGCAGTCGAATTCAAAAAAGAAGTCGTTCGTATGCGAAGATGGCTCCGTATTTTCCTCATATTCGCCCCGAAGTTGCGTAAAGTTGGCAATCCAATGGCACTCATCAATCACGTTGCCGATTACACGTTGCGTGAACTTGACCTTCGCAATGAAATCAAAGGGGCTGATGAGTTGAAAGAGATTCAGGCTTCAGTCTCAAAGGATTTCGACATGTCGTTGTTGCGATTCCCCATCTACTACCCCGAACTCTCAAACCAAGACATACTCGTTTCAGAGTTTATTGACGGGATGTCGCTTGAAGAAGGTATTGAGACCAAATCTTTGAGTTGGGAATTCTTGTTACAATTTTTCCGTATTCACGGTGCGTATTTGTTTGGAATTGGTACGTTCCATGGCGACTTACATCCTGGAAACTGTATCGTTGACGCCGATGGTAAATTTGTCTTCATTGACAACGGTGCTATTTGTCATGCACCACAACATGTCGCTCATTCCTTGTTCACCTTTTTCGATCATCTCTCACGCCAAGAACGGCATGAAGCGTTCACAGCACTCCTGACCATGACTGAATTACCTCCAAAGAAAAAGAAATTAGAGAAATACTATGCTACAATGGAAGAGATCTATCATGATTTTGAACTCAAACCGGTTGGAGAACAAAGTTTGACTCGAATTATGATGAGAACCGTTCGAGCAGCAGTTGAACACGCAGGTGCTCACTTTGGTGAGGAAGCCTTCCCGATTATCCGCGCCCTCATGTACCTCGATGGATTAGTAATCCGTACCCATCCTGATGCCCTCCTCATTCAATCAATGGGACCTTTTTTGGAAGAGTTCAAAACAAAACTGAATATTTGAGGGAGTTCGATGGGACATTCAGTTGCTGTTATCGGAGCAGGACTAGCCGGTTTACGTTGTGCTCTGCTGCTTAATGAAGCAGGAATTGATGCTCATGTCTTTGAACGAGAACACCAAGTTGGAGGCCGAATGAGAACCGAAAAGGTCGACGGGTTCTTACTTGACTACGGTTTTCATGTCATGCAAACTGCTTATCCTACTTCCCAAAGAACATTTGATTTTGAAAAACTTGAGGCTCAAGCATTCGAACCGGGAGCAATCATTGTTCAAAAGAAAAAGAACAAGGCTAAGTTTTGGCGAATGGCAGATCCGTTTCGGAGGCCGATACAAGGCGCTTTGAGTGGTATGAACCGCTTTGCTTCTCCAATCGACCTCTTACGCGTCGCACGCCTCCGTTTTTCAGTGAGAAAAGGTAAGACAGACCGAGTGTTTGAAGGTAAGAATCAGGACACTCTTTCCTACTTGAAACAACAAGGATTTTCTCAAAGTATAATCGAACGTTTTTTCCATCCACTTTTTAGCGGTATTTTTCTCGAAGATGACCTACGGACAAATGAAAGAATGTTTCGCTTTGTCTTCCGGATGATGTCGAAAGGAAACATGGTACTGCCACGAGGAGGTATTGTCGCCGCACCAAATCAACTCGCTCAACGGCTGGGAGTTGACCGTATTCACTTGAATTCCGACGTTTCTATCATCGATGACACTACCGTTAACATCAATGGAAAAACCAAATCATTTGATGCAATCGTTCGTGCATTCAACCCCAATCAAGTCAACGAAAAGCGGCATGTATGGACATTGCACTTTGACGCTGAACAATCACCCCTCAACAGCCAGCATGTCTTACTCAATGGGGATGTGAAAATCAATGATGGTCTCATTGCCCATCTTGCCGTGCCTTCCGATGTTCAACCTGAATATGCCCCCGAGGGTAGATCTTTAGTGACCATTACGGTGGTTGGAGAACGCGCTGATTCACTTGGATTCACATCGGCTCTTGAGGTCGAAGATGCAGTTCGAAAGGAAGTCGAATTATGGTTTCCTGATACATCATTGAACTGGCGACTGTTAGCCGTACAACATATCGAACACGCCCTTCCAGAGGTTGGTAGCGAGCGGCCTCTTCTAGCCACGCCCCAAATTCAGGGCTTCGAATGCGGCGACCATATGCTGCACGGTAGTGTCGAAGGTGCGTTGCTGTCTGCTGAAGCAGTTGCAAGCGCCGTTGTTGTTCATCTCCGGGTTTGATTGTATGATTGACCTCAGTGCAACATCCTTTCAAGGCGGCTTTGCTCAACGGATTCTTGCTCCCTCGGAGCCAGTCACCGCATGGGTGTGGTTGAGTTACGACCAACTCAACCTTGAACTTTTGAAGAGTATCCAAGAGCAACTTGGGTCCGTCGGAATCCTCCTCATTGAATCAGAAGCGAAAGGACGGTCGAGACCATACCATAAACAAAAACTAGCCTTTGTGCTCTCAAATCTCCGCCACTTTGCATTAGAGGTTCAAGAGAGTGGCTACCAGGTCCGTTACATCGTCTCGAAAGAAGGGTATTCACAAACATTGTCTTCCTTGAGTGGCGAGTTGGGGGCAATCCATTGCATCGAACACGCTGAACGTTCCACACGCATCGAGGTTCAACACCTTGTAGAGCAAGGCGAACTCATCGTCCATGCGCATAGTGGTTGGTTAACGCCTCAAGCATGGTTTACCGACGCTGTAGGTGTTCAACCCCCATTTCGAATGGACCCCTTCTACCGAACTGTTCGGAAAAAAACGGGATGGCTTATGCAAGATGGTCAACCAATGGGTGGGAAGTACAGTTTCGATGAAGCAAATCGTCATCCCTGGAAAGGCGACCCTCCAGCCCCCTCTCCACCCATCTACGAAGTCGATGAAATTGATGATGAAGTGGCGGCAATTATCGAACGTGTGTTTTCAGAACATCCTGGTACAGTTGATCTCAGTCAACTTCCAACATCGAGTACTGACATCGAACAAGCACGGATCTTTGCAATACAATGCTTGCCTCATTTTGGCACCTATGAAGATGCGATGTCAACCGAAAGCCGTGGCCTGTTTCACACCCGCCTGGCCTCATTGATCAACCTCCATCGAATTATGCCGATGCAGGCGATTCACTTTGCGCTTGAAAGCACGGCTGAACTGAACAATGTGGAAGGCTTTCTTCGACAGTTGATTTGGCGTGAGTACGTTCATCATATCCATGCAGTCACTGACGGTTTCAGAACTTTAGAGGTCAACCGTTCTCTTTCTCGCCGGGATGCAAATTGGTTTAAATCAGCTCCTTTGGGGAATGAACTCCATCCAAACCACCTCGAACAAACCTTCTCTCTCCCTCAAGCCTACTGGGGGAAGAAAAGCGGTTTGGCATGTTTGGATGACTCGGTCGCTTCTGTCATGGACGAAGGATGGACCCATCACATACCGAGGCTGATGGTGTTGAGTAATATTGCACACCTCATTGATGTCCATCCAAGAGAACTCACCGACTGGTTCCACGTAGCCTTCATTGACGCCTATGATTGGGTTGTGGAGCCTAACGTATTGGGCATGGGGACCTTTGCGCTCGGTTCAGCGATGATGACAAAACCCTACATCGCGGGCTCTGCATACATCAACCGAATGAGTAACCACTGCAAAAAATGCGAGTTCCACCCGAAAAAAACCTGTCCGATTTCTCGTTTGTATTGGGCTTACCTTGACCGCCATTCACCTGCGTTTGCAGGCAATCACCGTCTTTCGATGGCTATGAAAAATGTTGCAAAAAGGAGTGATGAACAACGCCATCTCGACCACCAGACCTTCTTGATGGTTCAAGATGCATTGGCGAACGGTCGCACTTTGCGTCCAGATGAACAATGAATCATCGATGAGGTGCTTGACATGTGGGACAGTGGTCAAGTCTGCGCCCACCATACCGGAGTCGAACAATCAATGTTCCACATTTGAGGCACGGTCGCTCATTGCGACAGAACACATAATGCCGCCATGTTCTCCTCGGCTCCCCTCGCTGTTTCCCTGCTTTGGCTACATCCTCGGGAACGGTGACGCCACCTGTTTGGTACGCTTGTACGGTGACGCTTTTGATTGCACGTGCCCATTTCTTCAGCGTAGTCTCTGGCAAATCACACGGTCGGTCGTCAGGATGAACGCCTGCTGAAAATAGAATTTCAGACCTCAAATAGTTGCCTAAACCAGCGAAACTACGTTGTTCTAACATCAAGGTTGCACCTTTTTTACGGAAGCATTTCTTTGATGAAAGCTGAACATACAAGTCGTCTTCTGTCACGTTCTCATTCAGCACATCAGGTCCAAGTTTGGCCAAGAACGCATGCAGTGGTTCTTCTGCAGTAGGCAACAAATCAATGTCCGTAGCGGACCACAAACGAACCGCATGTTTTTCTGTACAGAGTTCGGCCCGCAGAGTTCGTTTCATCCGGTTTTCCGTTGTTACCAAGTTAACCGTCCAGCGCCCGTAGAGTTGATTATGGCTGTACATCGTCCAACCGTTTTCAAAGCGAATCAGCATTGCCTTTGCTTGACTTGTCACATCAATGACAATTTGGTCTCGAATCAAATGTTCACGGCCAATGAAGGTCGTGTATGGAAGGTTACAGTTTTCAATTCTTCGTCCAATTAAGGCTTTGCCCAAACGGTCGGCAGCACGCCGAATTTCGGGACCCTCTGGCATACTTAGAAGTCGAACTATGTACCTATCAAGATTTGTTTGAATGAACCGATGAAGAAAAGAGCAATCACCTTCAGCGACCACCATGGCGCAGGAGGTTCAGATGCTTGGAACGGGCAATGCCTTCCTTCCTTACGGGCGTTTCCACTCTTTTGCGATGATTGATGGCAAGCATGTGGTTGATTGCCCTCCAACTGCCATGTCGAGTTTACGTCGAGCGGGTGTACCTTTGAGTGACATCGAAACGATATTCATTACACACATTCACGGAGACCATGTCTTTGGGTTCCCTTTCTTTTTACTTGAACGCCGGTATATTTCAGATCGTGAAATGCAAAAACCTCTGACTGTTGTCGCTGCAGAAGGTGTTAAGGAACATTTGTGGCATTTATGTGAATTGGCTTACCCCGGGAGTCTTGAAGAAATCTTTGCTACAATCGAATGGCGCACTGAGTATGAGGGTGTTCTCTCATCCGGGTTAACTTGGAAACGATTCCGTGTTCATCACGACGAATCAGTTGACCCGTTCGGCTATCATTTCAACGCAGGTCAATTTGGTAGCTTTGTTCACAGTGGCGATTCAGGCCCGTGTGATTCCTTATACGATGAAATTCTATTGGCTGACATGGCCATTCTTGAGATGGGTTTGCCGGAATGGGTTGATTCAGACCATCATCACAAACCTTCTGACATCCAATCTTTTGCTCAACGGGCAGAACATATCCCTCTCGTCATTACACATACCTTCATCGATCAACCTGGATTTAACCTCAATCCAACGGTTACTGATGTCTATCCAGTTCATCCAAAGAATGTCCATCATGCTGAGGACGGTCTTCGGTTAATTCTCGAACCCGAGGGCTGGGTTTTAGCCATCTAGTCATTGAGAACAATTCTCTTTGAGAAATAGCCGGAATACGGCAAGAGTTGATGTTATTTTTACAAAAATCCGTATATAAACATAGACCCTTTATAATGTATAAAAATTTTAGTCACATGAATCAAAACCCTGTCACCATCTCCTCTGAACGGTCATGCTTATGAGGGGGACTCGGACTAACGCACATTATCGCGCAATGCTGTCCCAGCATCCGTTCGATATTGCAATTGAGAAAGAGGCCACTAACATGAACAGAAACATTTTCGACGATTTTCTTTCTCGTCAGACTCTGTTCATCAACAAGGAAATCCTTCGGCACGACCACTTGCCACAACACCTCCCTCACAGGGATAACGAAATTGAAGCAATCGCCTTCAATTTGGTCGAAGCATTGAACGGTCAAATACCGTCGAATATGACTTTGTACGGTGTTACTGGTGCAGGAAAAACTGCTGTAACAAAATACGTCTGCAATCAACTTGAAGAGAAAGGTGCTGAAAAGAATCGAAGCGTTCGTTCCATCATGGTTAATTGCCGACAAATAGACACACAATACCGAGTCTTGAGCCACCTTGGTAATTCACTGCGTGAGGAACATGAAATCGATGAGATTCCATTCACAGGATGGCCAACCGACCGAGTCTTTGGAGAACTTGTCCGTCGAATGGACAAAAAAGGTGGAGTCTTCATTCTCGTATTGGATGAAATAGATCATTTGGTCCGAAAAGCAGGCGATGACCTCCTCTACAATTTAACGAGCCTCAATGCTTCACTCAAAACAGCTCGAACCTGTGTTATCGGAATCTCAAATGACCTAAAGTTCACTGATTTCCTCGACCCTCGTGTTCGTTCAAGACTTGGGCAATTGGATGTCGTGTTCAATCCATATGATGCAGAGCAATTACAAGATATTTTGCGACAACGTTCTGAAGGTTCTTTGAAAGAGGAAGTTCTTGATGATGGCGTAATTGCCTTGTGTGCAGCACTCGCTGCTCAAGAACATGGCGATGCACGATGTGCGCTCGATTTACTCCGTGTTTCCACGGAAAAAGCCGAGCAAAATGGAGATGCAACAGTTGGACAACGTCACGTTCGAATGGCTCAACACCAAATCGAGCGAGACCAAATGATTCCAGTCATCTCTTCTTTGCCCAGTCAGCAAAAATTGGTTCTCGCTTCAGTACTTCTGAATGAAAAGAACGGTCTTCGTAATATTCAAACTGGAGAAGTGTATGATGTCTACCAACAAGCATGCCGTTATATCGGGCATAATGCATTGACTCAACGCCGAGTTTCTGGATTGATTTCCAACCTCGATATGCTTGGTTTGATCACAGCTCGAACAATCAGTAAAGGGCGATATGGCCGTACAAAGCAGATTAATTCATGTATTCCTCAAAATGTCGACCCTCAAACAATCATGATTGAATCTGAATCCGAAATGGAAGAAGTATTCACTCGTCCTTACCGACATCAAACACGACTTTGAGCCGTGAGATTGGAAAAATTAGAAATCTTGATGCTTCGGTGTTCTTATATCCAAAAGGCAGGTGGGCGAGTTCATGAGCACAGAAGAGAGCGACCCTACCACTGGTGTAGTTTCGATGCTAATGAATCCTTCACGAAGCATGGCAAACTGGTATGCTTGCCTTGGTATGCTCGGAATATTCCTTGCAATACTCAACATTATTGGTTATATCCACCCAAACTACCACCTTTCATGGGGCGGCTTGTTTACCCTCGAAGCAACTAACAATGCCTTTGAACCGAAATCGACCTCACTTCAATTTGTTCTTTCTGATTTCATCTTCATTGGTCTATGTTTGATGATTTCTGGTATTGGTTTCCGAACAATCGGTAATGATGAATCAGGGATCGGTGGTTGGTTCAAAGGATTAATCGTCAATGATACATGGCCATCTCTGGTTGATCCAGATAATGGCGGTTGGAACAAACTGTTCGGAGCTTGGTCTCTCTTGCTTGGAATTGTGTTTTACTTCTTCTATGGAATTACCTACTGCGGTTGGATTGATATTGGTGTCTATTCAGTGAGTATCGCACTCATCGCTTTTGGACTTGCACTTTTGATGGCAGCAAATGCCCCTGAAGGCAATGACAACTTAGATTGAACTCACTTCTTGTTCTTTCCAAACAGTTTATGATGACCGTTTGTTCCTCGTAGTGCATCGCTCATTCCTAAAAACAGACCCTGCCATAATGCAATACTCCATCGTAGAGTAAGGTTTCGAATTTTGAACACTGTCATCAAGGACCATTTCCCTTGTTTGATAGCGCCGCGGTTAACAACGCCAAGTGGTCCACGCCACAGGACGAATTCATGAATGACCATCAAACCTAATGTCGCCAGCAAAAGTTGTGTCTGCCACCAAGATTTTGCGTCTTCCCAAGACCAATCAGGTTGAGTGACAAACGAAAAGAGAAACGGAATCCCAGTTGTAAGTGCCATTATCCAAAGGGGAAATACAGTAAGGACAAATGTTGAACTTCCGATGAAATCTAATTCAGGCCCCTGGCGTTTACCTCGTGGAAAATGACGCACAATTCGCATATGTGCTCTAGCATCTCGTCGACGCTTTGCTAAGAATCGCCCAGATTCAATTTCAGGAACATGGTGTACGACTGCATCAGGCGCATAGACAATCGTCCCACCATTGGCAATGAGTCGGAGACTTACTTCCATATCTTCGGCATGATACCAGGCTGGATTGAAACCACCAATCTCAAGCAGACTTTCACGTTCAAACATGGAACAGGGTCCATTGGCGAGACTTGTTCGTCGAGGGCGTGAACGATATTTGGTTGCAATTTCAACAGAACGCACACGACTTACAACATCACCTGCATGCTCAAAAACAGTACGACCAGTAATGGCTACAACTTTTTCTTGAGAATCTATTGGCTGAATTTCAAGAATCATATTCGAGATCCAATCTGGCTCTGGACGAACATCGATATCAGTTATAGCAATCCATTCGCCGGACGATTGCTTGACCGCTAACTGACGGCCTGCGGAGAGTCCCATGGCATCTTGTGTGAATATTCGGATTGGAATTTCACCCTCTTCTTGATGCCATGCAAGTAATTTTTCTTTAGAACCATCGCTTGAACCATCGTCAATTGCAATGATTTCTAATGGCCGATGTGTTTGAGCCGTAAGAGATTCGAGACACCCATCAATCCAATCGACCCCGTCTCGAACACAAACAGTGACGCTCACGAGGGGATTTTCATTTGGCACTATACCACCTCGAAAAGCGAAAGAAGGAATCGGCATCGTTGTTTGACTTCGAGTGTCGTATATTGAACAACAACACCCGTTTTCGGTTGTCCATACAAGACAAGGGTACCAATTGGTGCCAAACAATGGATGATGAGAGGTGCTAAATCTTCCTCGCCTTCGACTTCCAATACGAGTGTTTCCTCTGCCAGTAATGCCTTAGCAATCGCTTGGGTGAGAGATGGAGTAAGAAAACCTGCAGGGTTTTCAGCATGAATCTGATGGTGGAATTGTTGAGGATTTACTTTGAGACTCTCTTCAAGTTCAGTACGTTTCGTTTGTCCGTCGATAAGGGCGATATCAGGGGTAAGGCCCATGTCGAGCATAGTTTTGGTAGTGACATCACCGACGGTAATAATCACGCCATGAGGTGATGGCAATCCGTCGAGTGCAGCAGCCATGCCAATTTCAGGGTCATCCTCTGGTCCTTCGAATAATACGCCCATGGGCGTTTTAAGTTCCTTATCGAGGGCTGTGGCCATTTTCAATGTGCTTTCTCGTAAGTTCTGAGGGAGCCAAGGATGCCCCTCTCGATCCATGTGGCCGTTTCGAATCGCAGAGGAACTGATAATTCCACCTTCAACAGCATCGAGGTGCATCACTTCAATGACATGCAAAGGTAGTAATCCATTCTTTATTCGTTCTTCATTGATGAATGCACACATACCAATCGTTTCTGGAGTTGCAACAATTGCATCTGCAGTAGAGTGGTGTCGAGCAGGGCCATAGGCATCATTGAGTTGATGGACCGAGATTTTGCAACCCCGTATGCGTTCAGCCCAATTGTGTAATTCATCCATTCTGTCATCAAAGGATTGAACAAATGGTGATTTGCTTTCTGCCATCACATCTGAGGTAATATGAATCTCAACAGCATCGGCATCTTTGCTCGCAGCATTGAGTAACAATCGGTGGCCAGCATGAAGTCGGTCAAATGTCCCTCCAACAAGGCAACAGCGAAAACGCCGAGCGGAGGACATAAGACGTGGTGAATTGAACGGCTCTTTGATTGCATCGCTTGTTTGAGAGTCAAGCAATGCGATTTGGCATAGAGTAGAATTGAACGAGAAGCTGTACCCCGACGCGTAACGGCCCTTTTCATAGCGAAGCTCGAGGGCCTGACCCAGCGTCAGGGTTTATGCTGTCCAGTTGGTTGGTTGTCTCGTGTTCATCCTGACGTCGCACGAGGACCCATTACCTACCGGTTGGTTTACCGCCTTGCACCGAAGGTCATTCCCCGAAGGGTCACTTCAGTCTTCGATAGCGGACCGTACCATTGGTATCGGACTTCACAGCAATTTTCACAGTAGCTCTGCCAGATGTTGCGGGTACGGCAATCGATTCCTGCGGCCTACCCCTTTTCAAGTCATCGAATTATTCTAATTTCGATGCAAAGGAGCGGGCATAGAGTAATGCTCCAATCTCAGGTTCACCTTGGCTGAGTACTTCCAGGCCCATGGGTGGCCAAGATTCTACAGAACGTGCTAACCATCCGACAAGCGGGTGCGTACGACCATAATGAACTGGCTCTTGGCGTTCTGAGGTTGCGAGCATGTCATAGACATCTAGCAGTGCAGGTTTTCCTTCTTTGTCTTCGAGGAGTAAGATGTGGAGTACTTCATCCAGGCCGACCCTTCCCGCAGGATACGGAATCGGCCACGCAGGCAATCCTCCACGCTCACCTGCAGGTCGCGTTAACAATGCAGGCCATGGCAACGGAGTTGCTGCTAACCATCGGCGGCCCGAGGATGAGGTGAGTTGGATCTGCAACCAGTCTCCCGCCCATGCTCTCCACCAATCAGATGGGAGTTTGGCCATAACTTTCCGAAGGAATTCCGGGGTAATGGGTTCATTTGATTCCATGTTCTCAAGTAATGTACTCCAGAGAGAGAGTATAGAATCGTGCGGATGTACTTTCGCTGCAGCTTTGCACTGTATCAAACACCCCTCAACATGGTTCGACAGAGGCATGCCAATTGGAAATAAGGACTCCAATACTTGCTTCGGTTGACGAGGAGCATCAACCCATAGGCTGCAAGCCTGTTCGAGAAGGGGGTGGAATTCTTCAGGAAGTTGGCCCGAAGCTAGTAAGACAGCCGTTGCCATCCAAGGACCGAGAATGTCGTCTTGAAAGAAAGATTCGTATTTGAGTATTGATTCAACGTTATTGGTGAACCGTTGCCGAGTTTTTTCTAATGCCCGAAGGCTCCATTCTTCGGACCCCTTCGGCATTGCACTGATCAGTGTAGCTGTTTCACAGAGTTCGATTGGTAGTAAATCAGCCCACCCATTTGGAAGGATTGTTCGCAATCGAATCCAACGTGAAGTGCGATGCTGATGAGGAGTAGCAATCCAAGCCGCCAACGGGTAGATGCTTTCATTGAGGTTTGCCCAGCTCTCATCTCCTTCGGGATAATTCGAAAGTGCATGCCAAATGGCTTTTTGATGGTTCGTATCGAGTTCAGTTCCGGAGAAGAATTCTCTTTTCATACCTTCTTCATGACCCCAAGCTTCCAAGAGTTCATTTGCATTCGCAGGCACTTCGTCATGCATATTCTGTTGAGACGGTCCAGCAGTTGCTTGAAGCAAGGAAAGTGGTAACATCTTCCCACGTCCAAGACCTATGACTGCCTTCATCAAAGTCCTTTCAGTTCGGATGACTGATGTGGCTGAGGCGAGGGGGGAATAGTCTCCATGAGAGGTTATGAGTAGCCTGCAGCGGCCGGAGGATAACATTCGCTCGAGAGTACGGCGATTCTCATCGAGAGGATATGGCCATTCAACAACGCATTCATCGGTTGAATTTTGGAAAAACCATTCAAACAATGCGAGTGCTCCGGCATTCGATACCCCTGAGAAATTAATATTCGATATCGTACTTCCCTCGCGCCATTCGACAATCCCGAAATCCCCTAGCAATTGTCTTTGAAGGGCAATTGATGGAGAACTCCCATCGGGTTGGAGTAAGTAGGTCCGTAATTCTTCATTTTTCAAACTTAATTTTTCTTCACTTAGGCGAGGATGTCTGGCTCTTAACCAATGGTAAAGCGCCTCGTGGGGTAAATATCGAACCATTCGTTGCTGCGGACGTTCTTCAAAAACAAGAGCGTTTTTACGTACTGAATTAAGTGCCATGGACCTGTTTACCGGTAGGCGAAGGTGGGCGTGAATTCCATGCTGAGGGGATATTGCGATTCCGGTTCCAGTTGCAGTACCCAGTACGTATTCCCCTTGAGTCAATGCATTTGGCAAAGGTGGCGGCGTTTCAGGTTCAGCATACCATGTGCCCGGGCTGAGTAACCATTCTCGACTGGTATCGAGTAGAGTTGCGTGCAGGATACCAATGCGGTCTATTTCTTCAGTCCATTCTTCAAGAGTGCCTGGTGAATTCTGTGTCCGAGGAGCATCAGTCAATTGTAGTTCGGAAAGCGTGTACCACCGAATGTGTTCATCGCGCTGAACCGCCCAACGCCCCCCTTGGCTTCCAGTGGAGGTGAGAGGTGTTTCCACTTGGTTCGTAATCCCTTGATTTGGTAGTGCGAGCAGTCGTGAACGAGGCTTTTTCACATAACCAAGTAAGAGGTGAGGTCCATCTTGGCTTAGGACAATCGCTTCTGCACGTGAGGGGATTTGAGTGAGGAGTGAACGGGCTCTCGCTCTTGAATCATTTGCCAAACGGGTCCTCCCTGCTTCATTGAGGCGGTGAATTGCACCTCGGATGCTGCCTTGTTCATCGCGGCTGACTTCGTGTCGTTCACGTAGTTGGCGCAGAGCTAATGAGGCGTGAGGCATTCGCAATTGTAGCGACTCTGCGATCTCAGAAACAGTGCCTCCTCCATCCATAAGCCAGTTTAGGACTCGGCGTTGGTGGCCGCTTCGAATCCTTTCCCCTGACATCAAAAGACACCTTGTTCTTGCGCTGGAGTCTCTTGTTGATAAAACTTGCAGTACTTTACCA
>TARA_B110001450_G_scaffold36688_1_pt1 | contig 13129 bp, 8 predicted proteins | sample TARA_B110001450 | Tara Oceans TARA_B110001450 (sample SAMEA4396538) | marine metagenome | biome: Polar Biome; feature: [SRF] surface water layer (ENVO:00010504); material: water (ENVO:00002006), including particulate matter (ENVO:01000060) such as... | depth 5 m | reverse complement strand
GACTGGACGACTTCCGGACCTGATGTCCGAAGTGACGCGGTTCGTCAACCGCATGGCCGTGAATTCACAGCAGTGAGATCGCGATCTCCTATAGGTCCGGCGCCGACGACGTTGCAGAGGTCGAAGAGACCGGCGCCGGGCTTGTCGCTATACGCACGACCATACAATGAATGGCTATACAGCAGCTTTTGCACAGTAGAAGAAACGGCAGGGCCTCCCACCACCATGGCGTCCCTGCGCCCAGCGGCGCCGGGGTCGCGAACTCCGTTGGCGCCCGACAAGGCACGCATGGTGATGGAAGCGTCACAGGGCTTGGTCCACGATGCCCTCGCGGCGGGCCTCGACATCTACACCGCGCAGGACAGGTTTGTGGAGAAGGATCGCTCCAAGATCCCCGGCACCCTTTTCACACAGGAGCAGCTCGACTCCATGACAACGCCATCCTGTGACACCATGAAAAAGAAGGTGGAGACTGCTGTAGGCAGGTGTGAGATAGCATTCAGGTCGTCTGTGTGCACGCAGCAAAGCGTCACAAAGTACGCCTACATGTTGGAAGAAGCGAGGTATTGCAACCGCGACCACACCGCCGCGATCGCTGAGATGTACGACGAGGACGATGTTTTCGGGGCGATCCTCGATTCTGCTGGGATCAGTACGAGTGACCAGGACTCGTGCTACGGAGTCCGCCACGACATCGAACGTGACGGGAAAGAGCTCTTGGAGATGTACGCCAAGATCGGGCGCATGACGGCGGCTATTTTCGGCACGATCACCACCTACAAGCTCATGTCACACGCCCCGTCATTATCGGCTTCCGCCAGCCAGACGGCATTGATGCCGACGTGCAAGACCATCGCAGAAGGAATCGGAAGGCTTCGAGCAGCGCTTCAGCAAAAGTCCTCCACACTCCCCTCTGATGTTCGGTCGCGCCTGATCCAGTACATGATGGGACGTCACACTGCAATCCAAAAGGCTCAGTCCACTTGGCTCGAGCTGCAGGAGCGCATCGACGTTCACGTCAACTTCCGATACGGGTCCTCCTTCTCGTGGCTCACCGACAAGATCGGTACCGATCTGCTCGGGCAGATCATGGAGTTTGTCGACTTTCGCTCGGCTTCGGTGTGCTTGAAAACGTGCAAGGAAATGAACGGTATCACCCACCTCAAGACACTCCTACCCCACCTCTCGGTGCGATGGGTTCCCGGCGTCTTTCCTCACGTCGTGGCTCCGTCGATCGAGCCAGGGGAGTGTGGCTACATCGCGCGCAAGACCCTGGTCCACCTCTACACCGACTTTGTCATCAAAGGCGCGAAACGCACAGACGCTGCCTCCGTCCGCCTCCAGACCACTCCAACGGAACAGCCGGAAGGTGCCAACCCCGGTTTCCAAACCCGCGAGGACCGTCTTCGCAAGAAGAGGGACGAGGACAGCCGTGCGGCACGCGAGTCGGAAGACGAAACGCCCGACGCCTCGCGCTTCCGAAGGAGACTTGGACACGAGACCTTCTTTGACACCCCGATCAAGTGCGCGTACGACCTGGTGTTTTCGGAAACTCTTGAAATCGTGCCCTCGGCTACTGGCACATCGTGCTTGGTGTTCCCTAGGAGCATGCGCAAGCCCAACGTCCCGACAAGCACGTACACGTCGCTTTCTGGCGTCCCATACCCGGCGCACGTTTCCTTCTACACCGACGACCTGAGCGCCCACTACTCGAACCGCAAGTTCAAGATTAAGGTCACGGGTGTCGCCAGGACGCTTACCAACATCAACAAGGACGAGGACTCCGTCTATCAACAGACAATGGTAGCTTACTCGCCCATGTTCGAGATCGTGTCGACCAAGAAAGTGTCGTCCTCTGTCCGCCAGCGCGCTCAGGAGGAGAGTGCGCGCAAGGAAAAGAAGCAAAAGAAGTAGCCGGTAGATCGTGTGTGTGGGGGGGTGCGTGGTTGTTCCACGGCATACCCCGCTAAAGAGGGATTGCCTGTGTGCGAGGTGTACGTGGTAGCAAATAGAGGTTCGACATGAACTACAGTGACCCATACAATGCAGAAACCCTGCGCTCGGTGTTTAACCAGTTTACCATGGACCTCGTCGATGATCTGAAACAGAAGAGTGGCCAGACCGACAACACTGCCACAGTCGTCGTAGGAGTGGGCATCGGCATGCTGGTGTCGGCTGGAATAGTCTTTGTTTTCTGGTGCATCGCGAGGTGTTGCCCCCTTCTAGCTCGACGCATACGCGATGCTCCTGGCACCGTAGCCGTAACCCGTGTCGTGAACGACGTCGAGTTGGACACCGAGTTGGACACCGAGACTGACGATCATCAATGCGGAAGCCCGACTTCTAACACAGTGTACAACACTGAGGGTGCATACAGAAGCGACTCGGAAGAGTCGGATGAAGGAGAGGGAGCCAAGGCTGCCAAGGAGGCACAGAGGCGGTCACGTAAGAGTGGGACCGTCTGATATCGATTAGACGTGTGTATTACGGTCATTTTCAGCCTGTGTGAAATGATAAACAGTAGGATCAAGCCTAGAGCTAGGGGTCCAGGGGCTGGCTGGTGGCATGGAGACTTTGCTCCGGGGACTGAGCATCAACGCCCCCGTCCCGTTCACCCCGTTGCTTCTGAGAGTGGAAGACGTTGGCACGGACGATGAGGACGAACGGGATGCCATATCGGTTGACGGTGAGAGCGCTGGCGGCGAAAGCAAAGCCCTGGCGCGGAAGAAGAGGCAGCGGCAAGTGAATGGGGATGGCAATGCCGAGGGGGGCGCTTCGTCCTCTCAACCCGCGGCGGTGCCGTCGCCGCCAGATGACGAAGAATTGGTTGCTGGCGCGAAGCCCTCTGGTGACCGAGGGAAGCAACCAGGAGGCATGCCATTCCCCGGTCGTGGGCCGCCGCCTGGTGGCGGCGGAGGTGGTGGCGGTGGTGGCGGTGGCGGACCGGACGTCGCAGCGTCCACGGCATTCACTGACGCTCAGAAAATGTGGTCGTTGAAGGAGGAGGAGCCGCCGCGCGTCAAGTTAGTTCCCGGAACCAACTTCACACCCGTTCTCTACAAGCTGTACATAATACTCGGCACGGCGCACGGCAAGCTCCTCTACAAGCGGGCCATGCGCGTCAATATGCGCTTCAAGGTCGCCAAGTACCGCAAGCTCAGGAAGGCGGCCGACAGAGAGGCGAGCGAGATGGCAGACATTGTCAAGCAGCAGCAAGCCCGCCTCATCTCGGAGTCGGGCGCGGTCGCGAAAGACGTGCAGTGGCAAGCCTACGAGAAGGTGGCCGGCAACATCACCGACCTCCAGAAAGAGGTGGAGGTGTTCAGGGAAATCGAGAATGCTGCCATCACGCTGCTCAAGGAGTCGGACGGCGCACTCGACACGGACGGCCTCGACCCGGAGAAAGACGCGCACATCATCAAAAAATGCGAGGAACTCAGGGGGCACATAGAGGAGTTGACGATCTACAACCAACAGGCGGAGGTCCTCGATACGATCGCCGAGGTCGTGCTCATGTTCTTGAACAACCCTTACACGATCCGCAACCGGTTCATGAACTTCCTTTTTCTTGGAGCAGCCGGCACTGGTAAGACGACGATGGTGCGTCAGATCAGCAAGGTGTTTGTGTCCGCGGGCATGTTCGTGTTCGACACCGTGCGCGAGGCGGGTCGCGGAGAGTTCATCGCCCCGTACGAGGGCCAGACCGTCGGGCGGACGACCGACTACCTCAAGAACAGCCTCGACCACGGCGTGATCTTCATCGACGAGGCCTACTCCATCACCACGTGGAAAGACGGACAGTGTGATGGGTATGGACATGAGTCTACGTCGGCCATTGTCGATTTCATGACCAAGTTCAAGGGCCTGTACTGTCTGATGGCTGCTGGCTACCAGAAGGAGATGAGGCGCTATTTTCTGCCCGCCAACCCTGGGCTAGACCGGCGGTTCACCTACCGTTCCCTCATCCGCAACTACGACGCACTGCAGCTGATCAACGTGTTCAAGCGCAAGTTGCTTGAGGAGCAGGGCATCGAGGTGGACGGGTTCGACCCGTCTGCGCTGTTGCCCGCCGACCAGTTCTTCTTGGACGGTGCGTGGGAGTGGCTCATGCACGCGCTTTTGATCGGGCTCAAGGTCGAGGAGCGCTTGAAGCCGACGGATCCCAACAACAAGAACTCTTACCCGGGATACGAGCTGGACAAGAAGAACCTGACCGAGTACACCAACGTGCGCGAGATACGGCCAAGGTTCAAAAACATCTACGAGGTGTTCAAGGCCCAGGCAGGTGCTATGTCCAACCTCGCGGAGGAGTTTGCCTTGTTCGTGTCCGTGCAGAAAGGGACCGAGGGCCTCGCCCCCCTCCCCGGGGACGAGGAGGACGAGGATGACATGGGGGGCGAGGAGGACGAGGATGACATGGGGGACGACACACGGTGTGTGGGAATGGACGGAAACGACTACCCCCTTGACTGGGACGAGAAAAAGATCGCCACGACGGGAGATCTCAAGGTGGTCGAGGACAATCGGTTGGCCGTGACGATCAACTTTACCATGCAGGACATGAAAAACCTGGTCGAGAACAGGATGTACAAGATGCACGTGGGCGACCGCGAGGAGATGGCATCGGAGTGGAAGCTCTTCGATGAGGCCGTCATGGCGAAGGTCGATGCGTACTACGTGACGATACAGGCAGATGCCCGCGACCGAGCGGATGACGTGCTTCTGACAGCCGACTCGGAACGAACGCCCGTCGAGCTCTCCACGAAAAGGTCCAAGGCGGGCGGCGTGGAGGATGACATCGACGGGCAGTACGACTACGAGGAGCCCCAGTGGGAGGTGGAGCGCAAGAAGAAAGAGGCAATTCAAAAGAAGGCGGCGGCCACGAGGGACCTCAACAGCGCCCAATCCTACGCCGTGGATGAAGACGCGTGGGATCTTTACAAGCAGTCCATGGAGGGCTGGAAGTCAAAGTCTGGAGGAGCGTTTGGGGGCCACGCCTACCCCGACGAGATCAGGGACATTCTCGGCAGGCTGAGGAGCAACAAAACACCGTTCAAGGCCAAGCCCGCTGCCTGGGTAAAGGCTACTCAGTCGAAGACTGGGCTTGCCAAGCGGCTCGTGGACAAGTGGACGAAGAGTGTTTACGACGAGATGGACCACTACAAGGGCACGCAGGGCAGCATCTACAAGTCCCAGACACAGCATCTGCGCTTTGGAAAGACGGAATTTCCCAAGGACTCTCAGGGCGTCACTTTTAAAATGGTGTTCCAGGGGAACACTAACTACGATGTCTGCATCTGGCAGATCGACGACCCGGATTTTTCGGGGCTGAGGCTGGAAGTCACGCAGTACCTCAAAATAACAAAGAATGCTGGTCTCGTACAGAATTACAGCACGGTCGTGGAGGTTTACAACCTGCTCGACCTCCAGATGCCGGGCACTGACAACGACACCGTGCGGTCGTGGCCGTTCCCGGTCCACGCGGGCACAAACAGTGGCGCCATCAACTTCGACGCTCTCGGCATCCCTTTCAATCCCTACTACGAGCCTTACATAAAGCGCGTAGAAACGTGGGTGGCGGCAGCCATCGACCACATGAAAGACTTCGTTCCGAGGCCGGGCGATTGCATGGGAAGGACATCCCCTGGAGGAGGAGGAGGAGACGACGACGACGACGACGGAAGCGGCGGAGACGACGCCTCGGCTGCTGATTTTAAGCAGCCGCTCGCCAACAAGGGGGGAGGGGGCAAAGGCGGCGAGGTGGCTAAGGGGAAAGGAGCGGCGTCCGCCTCTGACGAAGGCTCCTCCTCGGCAGACACCGAGCCGGCTAGGCGGGCGACGCGGGTCACGGGACGCTGATTAGAGCGACTTTGGGAGTGCGTGTGTGCGGTGGAGGTAGCATGAACAAGTGTCTGTGACAGAATTACAAGTTCTTCTTAAAGCCTCTAGGTGGTCTCCCATACGCCCGAACATGTGCAAATCGGTACACGTCTCTTACAGCCTGGCGAGAGCTCTCCAATACGTAGTAGCTCGGCGAACGGTCCTGTCCTGCGAGGAATGCCAAGAGACCACACTCTGCCATGCAGAGCGTGAAGCTTGTGCGTTGCATTTCGAACGTCGTCCCGGAGTCTTTCCAGAAGCGGTAGAAGGTCAGGGCCCACAGCAAGACCGCCATCGCCAGCGGGGGACACACCAGGGCGGTGTGAACAATCGTGCACTTCTTGCGTATGTACGCCTCGATCGCGAGGGCAGTGCCCGTGACCGGGATGCCTATCGCTTCCGACCTTGCCTTGGCGTCGCGTCGGAGGAGCGCGACCATGAAAAGACACGCCTCGAGAACGCAGACCTTCAAGAAGATTTCCCAATCTCGGAATCCGTGGTATAGCATGAGCTCCACCAGCGCAGTCGACCCGAGGGCGAGGGAGGGGATGGCCGTTCCCATCAGGCGGTACAGGGACGGCAACACAAGGATCATGCACGACGCGAACTGCGCGGCGCTCAGCAGAATTAGAAGTCCTATGGACGCTCCAGCGCCACACCCGAGCACGGCATTGATGTAGAGTGCGTGTGACCCAAAGTGCTTGATCCTCCTACGAACCTCGTCTAGAAACAGCAGTGCCACTATACATGTACCAGTGTCTATGGTCAGAGCAGCAAACCCCTTGTCGAACAGATTAGACGCGAACGGAGGCATCCCCTTTCAGTGTCAATACCATACTACCCACTCAATAACACGCGATTGTCCGTGGATAGCGCGCGGCTCTCTAGGCCGGACTAACCACGAGTGGGGTAATCAGACAGACGTCCTCCGGCAGCCACTTGATCGTCATTACGGCAGGGTCGTCGGCCTCGAAGATGCGGCCAATACCACACGCTACTGCACACCCCGACACGCCCGTTGTGGCGACCTCGTAGACGCAGATGCCGTCGATCTCGTGGCCATGAACGATGACGAATGCGTCGACGGGAACGCCGGGCGCGACCATGCACACGCTCATTCCCTTGCACACGACGGCCAGGATGTCCTCGTGTGTTTCCGCGACCGCTTTCACCTCTTCAAGATGAGGTTGCGGGGGCAACATGCGACGGGAGTAGCACTCGTAAATTGACGTCGCCAAACTGCGCGACGTACCGCCATCGCGGGGGCACACGGAGGCAGAGGTCACCTTGGATTTTGATCGTCCAGCCTGTAGATTGTTCAACTTCATGATGCTACGCACCTTCTTCATGGTAGTGCGAGGTACGCCCACGCACGCCTTCTTCCTGCAGCCCATGAGCAGCGCGGCGTCGGCCACTCTTTTCAAGCGCTTCATCTCGTGGTGGTGATCCTGGTTGCCCTTCTCCTCGCGGTCGATGCTGACTATGCACCGCGCGAACGTTTCCTGCAGCGACGCGGTGAGGCCGACCTGAAGCCCCATTCGGATCATGAGGTCGACGAGGGTCTGAGGCGCTCCCCCCATCATCAGACGCGAGATGGTGTCGCCGAGACAGACTCGCTTGGAGCGTAAATCTACGCCCATGGCCACCATGAAGAAGCGATCCTCCTCCGAGAGCGTCTCGTCCTCTCGCTCGCAGGGCGAAAACTTGCGGTCGTTGGAGTGCGGGTACCTGAAGACTGGGCGGTCGTCGCTGAACGTGCGGTGGAACATGTCGAGCCCGCGCTGAAAGTGACAGATAATACTCTGGCCCAGCTCGCGGACACCTGGGAGGATGCTCTGAGGTGAGCAGCTGTACACGTTCCATCGCTCCTGCAGGTTGCTAAGGGGCACGATGGCAGACTTGCAAATGTACAGGGTCGTTCGCGGCTCAGAGATTGGCTGTCCACTCCGCCCGCTGTGTGCGTAGAGCGAAACCATGCCACCGAGCTGCGTCACCTCCACACTAACTCCGCACGTGTGTAGCGCCATGCCCTCGTACGCTGTCTCATCCACCATTGGCAGCCCGGTGCGGTACTGCCGCACAAACTCGCTGGCGTCGTCGACATGTCCGTCTGCGCACAGAAGCTGGGCATGCATCGCCGTGTCTGCGATGGCCGCCTCCGTTCCGCCCTCCTTGCTTGAGAGGCGTACGAACGCGTTGGGCACGAGCTGGAGGCGGGTGCACTGGCAGTCGGTCATGTCCTTGGTGCACACGAACGGGTGCTCGTAGACGACTAGAGACTCGAAATGCTCGGAGGCCTTGATGATCTGGTGCTCGTAGTAGCCCTCTATGCAAGAGGGTATCGCGATGGTGGCGTACATTGGTGCGGGCATCTTGACGCCGTACGTCTCCGCGAGCTTGACCAAGGACTGTTGGATATTGGTCGCCGCGTTGCCGACAGAGCTCGTCCCACTGTTCAGGCTAATGAACTCGGCTCGCGCCCGCGCCTCGCCACTGTCCGTGTCGACCTCGATCCAGCGCAGGACCAGCGAGATGCCGTGGATGTCACGCTCTCCGAAAGCGTCGCGGCGCACCGTGTCGATCATGGGAAGCGCGCTGTCACCCCCGTAGATCGTGAACCTGCAGAGTGTGGTGATCGGCACCAGCTGCTCGTTGATCTTGCCGTCTGAGTATATCGCCATTCCATCGATGTACTCGATGGCCTTGGCGTCCGCGACGCAGTAGCTCGGTATGATCAGCGACACCGCGATCGACCGTGGCGACATGCTTCCGTCGAGAGACGCCTTTCCACTGGCGTGTGCCGCCAGCTCCGCCTTCTCTGACGCCACAAGGGCCTGTGCCTGTATGCTGCTCTCGGACCCGATGCAGCGGCGGCCTGACATGAAGCCATCGAAGGCTTGAGAGAAGTAGGGCGAGCTCTTGTCTACGGGTCGGCTGGCGTAGCGTCGGCTGGAGTTGCGCAGCTTCATGATGGGCAAGTTGATCGCCACCTTCTTCATCTGCTGGTGAAACTCGACCTGAGCAGAGTGGGGACGTCGCAGCGGCACCAAGGAGGGCATGTCGCGCGTGTCCGAGGGGAGGAACATGTTGACGGTCGGCGCCGCGGGTTCGAAGAGAGTCGGCGCCGGGCTATTACTGGGATTGCTCGAGACCATCTCACGGTCCGCCTCGTCCGAATCTGCCATCGCGCAGCCGCTTCTTTTGCTGTCAATACAGAAGTCCGTATGCCCTCCGGTTCCTTGGTCGTGCATGGTCCGGCGCCGAGCAATGGAACTGCACCGTCCGGCGCCGACGGAAGACAGCCTTGTGAGGACCGCTAACCAGCGGCGTCTCTTGATAGGGCTACATGGCATGGGGACAGTCAGACCACAACACTCGGCGCCGGAACGATGTTGTACGAGGAGCCCCTGAGTAGGGTCGTGGAGTATGCGATGGGACAGCTCTGTGAGATGATCGAAGACGGTGAGTCGGGAAAGCCAAAGGCGGTCGTTGTGATGAGAAGATGCTTTGTGAACATCGTGCACAAGCTCCCCATGACAAGCACGGTGTTGAACAGAAGCGCGCACCAGCACGTTGCCTTTGAGCACGTGCTCTTCTACGAGCGCATACGCCTTGGCATCTCCTCTCCACACTACTTTCTCGACGGCGTCCCGTCTTCCGTGCAGATTTTCTCAGGAGTGACCGCCATGAACCCGTCGCAGGACAGCGAGCTCGCAAAGCTCAGATACAGGGACCTCATCGCAGACAGACTGCAGACTGTCGGCAAGCTGGAACAGATGTCGAACGACAACCCCCGCAAGATCCAGCTCATCTCGCAGAATCGCGCCGGGCTGCACCGGAGTATTCCGGGCCCAGTGTGTGTGCTTGTAGCGCGATGCAGAGCCATGTGCCAGGGCGTGCGTCGCGTCAAGCGCGCACAGCTCTTTGTGCAGTGCTGCAATCTCAACTGCAACCGCATCTTCTACACGGGGGAGATCCAAGAGGCGTGGTGCAACGCGGCGTCGTCGGCGACGTCAGCCTCGACCGCCTCGAGCGACGATGGGGTCGAGGAAGGCAGCTCGGCGCAGTACTGGTCCAAGGTGTACCTTTCCGGTGGGGCGAGCGTGACGCAGGCGGAGAAGTGCCCCACCAAGCGCTTCTGCTCCACCGCCTGCTCGTTGGAACACGCCGCCCACCTCGCGGCCATGATGCCGGACACGGGATTGACCATGGACGCCGACGACGGGGCGACTCGCATGGGGCGAGCTCGCGTCGCGCAGTCGCTCAAGTTCGCGCTCAAGCGCAACGAGATGGCGGCGCGCTCTCTTCGGAACGCCCGCTCCCGGTTCCGGGGCAACCTCGCGGTGGAGGCCGAGGAGATCCGCAAGTACAGGGAGATGCACATCACCGCACTCAACGTGGACATCGGGGTGCTCTACGCGAGCTCCATTGTCGCAGAGTCGGCGGTGCTCAGCAAGAACAAACTGCTCCCGGGATCGATCCTGTACTGGCGTGACGACCCCCTCTTCTGGGCCAAGGCCGTGGCGGCCGTGGCCAAGATCTACTCCAGCATGCGTCGCAAGGAGGGGATCGTATCCTCCATGCTGACGATGCCGCGGTTTTTAGAAGTGATACAAGCGAAAGCACACACTCTATTCTAATCAGACAGTACCTCCACCTCTTCCTCTGGGGGTGGCTTGGCCGGGGCCGGGCGCTTAGGAAAGTTCTCGCGGTCGTCTTTCGAGTAAGCAATGTATGTGGCAAAGACCACCCTTTTCTGACCATCCGGCGAAGCGACGACTCTGTCGATCTTGAACGCCATCCTTCCGGGAAGTATCACCACCGGTAGCATGGCGGTCTTGATGTTGACGACGTTGCCGTCGTACTCGTCTGGTCTGTTGTTGGAAATCAGCGCCATGTCGATGTAGTTTGAGCGGGGCTCTTGTATGGTGCACTTCAGCGCGATCGGACCCCCCACTCTCAGAGCGTACGTCACCAGCGGCTCGTCCTTCTTGGGATCGAACCCCTCTGGCTCGAAAGTCCACCGGGGCGACATGGAGGTGTACACCTGTCCCTTGTTGAAGAACATGCATCCCTCAAGCTCGGTGCACCTGTCCGCAAACTTGGCCATGGTGTTGAGCGTCACGAACGTAATCTGGTTGCCTTCCTCGACGTTAATGACATCCTTGGCACCAAAGTCGTTATCCAGGTACGGCCCCACTGGCTGTCCAATCTCGAACGCTAATTCATCTCCGCGGTTGCCTATACAGCACTCCTTGATCGCGGGGTTGGAGAAGAAAGACCTCGTGACCTTTCCATTTTCAATGAACATGTCACTCCCCGATGTCTGCAGCGTGACGTACTCAAACCCGGTGTTTGTGGCGTTGCCCGCCTTGTTGTTGGCTTTGCGGTTAACAAAGCAAGGGTCGCGCATGCCACTCACGGCGTGCAGCATCTGCTCGAGGACATCCAATCCGTATTGGCTTTCCGGCATGGTCACCCTTCCCTCCAGCAGCTCGAGAAGGAGCTTGAGGCGAGCAGGCCGCGGCTCCGCCTTTGCAATTGCCTCCTTGACCGTTATGTCTGGCCATCCGTCCTCCAGCAGTTTGAACATAGCACCAACTCCGCTTTCCGAGAGGTGTTTCTTGTACAGTTCGATCCCTCCTTCCTCGGAAAAGTAGTCTGCCTCTGCAAAGTACCGGTACTCATCTGGCGTGCACAGCACGGGGGCGAATGGGTGCACATACCCTGCCTGTCGAAACAGCATTTCCTCGTCGAACACAACACCATTGGCGTTGTCAAACTCCACCCCCTCTGCTCGAGCTCTGCTCACCAGAAACCTCAGAATGTCAAATCGCCATTCCCCAAGCGGCGTCCGCCAGTCCGGAAGCTCGAGGTACTCGTCGTCCACTTTCGTGGGTACTTCCGCTCTGGGAGTAAAAGCAGAAATGGAGAGCGCATGCAAAGGCGGGAGCCGCATGCCTCCCCGTCCTCTCCCCTCGCCATAAACTTCAAACTGTTAGTTTATCACGCGACGCGCTAAGGGGGGTGGTCTCAAAGGGGATGAGACATAGCGCCACCACCGCACACCCACTACGATCACCATGGCCGCGTGCGAGGTCACGACCAATGCACACCGCACGCTACAGCAGTCTGCTGCGGTCCTCAAAGTCGTGCGTTCGACCATGCGCAACCGGACAACCACCCACTCCATGCCGGAAACTACCGCGTTCGCAAGCCTCTTCGGATTCCAGAAGATTGCACACCAGGTCTCGTGTGCTTCCAAGACTTTCATAGGCAGCATCGACGGCGAGATCGTGTTGTCCGTGAACACGGCTTACTCCCCAGTCGAAGAGCCCGGCGCGCCGAAAAAGAAGAAGCGGGGGCGGGACACGGCGGAGGAGGACGCGGACAGGGCCGTCGCCAAGGTGGAGCGCTCTGGAGCCGACGCCCACAAGGTCTCTCAGGCGACGTTCAACGCCGCGCGGGGCGTTCTCAAGGAGATGCTGAACACCCGCGGCGTCAGCAACGAGCCCGTCATAGAGTCGTGGGCGGTGTCACTGCGCAAGCCCGGGAGCTGGGGCGCGGCGCAAAACGGACAGATGCCAAGCATCGTGATCGGCTTCCGTCTCGCAGCGGGGGTTCCCATCCCGTTGGGAAAGCTGTGCACCTCGCTGAGGATATGCAGGGATGGGCTTGTAACCACGTCCGTGGAACGTGTCAACACCGACTTTGACCTGCCCCTCTCCGACCAAGGAAGCGCCGCGCAAGACAGCGGACAGAAGTCTATCCTGCTGCTGGCCAGCATCCCCTACTTAGACGACCCCCCGAAGGACCCTGCCCCGAAGGACCCTGCCCCGTTGAAGAACTGATAAGGCTGTGTTGTAGTGCAGAAGACATAGAAACTGAAGGATGTCGCGTCGACCCACTACCCCGCTTGCCAGCGGGTCGCGATTGGCACATGTACTCAAGATAGGCATGTTGGCCTCGGAGGCCCCGGGAAACAAGAAGCGCAAGGAGAATCCGCCCGACGACTTTGATTTTGAAAAGCCAACACCGCATGAAATCTTTCAGATGCCGAACCAGGTGTCAGGGCCGGATGCAAACACTGTTGTGGCGAACCCTGCGGCCATCGGCGATCTCAAGATTGTAATTGGCGAGTTGTCCGAAGCGGTGATGTCCAAGTACGGCATTAAATCCTCCAACTACGGCATGAGTGGCGTAGCGTGGGAGGTGCCTGATGGAACCGAGAAGTTCAAGGCTCGGCTGG
>TARA_B110001450_G_scaffold157068_1_pt1 | contig 13140 bp, 2 predicted proteins | sample TARA_B110001450 | Tara Oceans TARA_B110001450 (sample SAMEA4396538) | marine metagenome | biome: Polar Biome; feature: [SRF] surface water layer (ENVO:00010504); material: water (ENVO:00002006), including particulate matter (ENVO:01000060) such as... | depth 5 m | reverse complement strand
TAGTAATATATTTATTAATTATGTATTAGATAATATTGATAAAACAAATTTTATAAAAAAAAAATAATAATAATTTTTATAATATATATTTTATAATATATATATGATATATGATAATTTACCCGATGATATAATTGATTATATTTATAGTAAAATACTTTTTAAAAAAGATAAAGACTTTTGTTTAGAAATTAAAATTAATTATTATATTATGAATAATCTTTTAAAAACTAAAAAATTAAAAGATATATATTGTGGTTTAATTATTCATCAAAAAGATAATATTTCTATTGATGAAATTAATGAATTAGCTAATTTAATTGATAAATATGATGATAATTTAATTAAATTATATATTTTTAATATATTAAAAAAATTAACTATAAATTCAAAAATTAAATTCCTATTTTATATACAAGATTATACAATTAAATTAAATAGATGTAATAAATATTATATACAGAATAAAATTATAAGTGTTATTGATAATTTTATTTATAAATAATGTTATACTAATATAGAATTATCTATATATAAAATGAGTTGTAATAACATTAAAGATATTTCTGTAGATATGTGTAATAAAATTTGTAGTGATAATATACCAGCATCTAATACTGATCAATTAACTAGTTGTAATACTAAATGTTATGATAAAATAATAGGTGAATTAAATCCATTAGATATTACAAATAACTTCATTTTTTTAAAAAGTGCAGATGTTGCTGGAGATGCTTTGGAAATAGCAGCCGGAGAATCTCAACAACTATATGAACAAAAAAAAGAAATGATGAATACTTTAATTACTAATATGGAAGCAGAAATACAAGTAAAAAATTCAGATTGTGAAATCAAAATTGGTATAGAATGGACAAAAATTATTAACGGAGATAAAAAAAACGAATTTATAGATATTGATTACATTACAAAATTTAAAAAATATTCTGCATTCGGTTTAAAATGGCAAAATGTTGGTAATACAGAACCAGATAATAGATATATTAAATTGGTTGATAATACAAAAGCTTTTAATTATTTAAGAGATATTTTAATAAATCCGGATACTCCTAAAGACGCTAAAAATAATATATTATTAAATAAAAAACAATTAATTGATAATAATTTATTTCCAGATGATAATACTAAAACTTTGAAAATATATCCTAATTCATATATTCTATTATCCGATAATAGTTATTGTAAAGTTTCTAGTTATGATGATATTGATAGTGTTTTCAAACAACAGTATTTCAATCTTAGAAATGATAAAATTGATTTATCATTTAGTGATAAATTTGACGAAACTTCTTTTAATGATCTGACAATGGACGACTTTATTATGAACGATAGTGGTGATATATATATGCCTGTTGTTGGATGTTCTGAATTATCTAATCAATCGTGTCTAGATATTGAAGACGTATTATCTACTAATAAAAATTGTATGGTTGATAATAAAAATAATAGATACATTAAACGAAAAGATACGATTCCATATTTATTCCATGATAATAATGGTTCTCCATGTATTGATAAAGACAAATATAAAATAGCTGGTATAAAAGCTTTAGATTTTGGAAATAAAAATGAATTATTTGATATTATTAATTTAGTTTCACAGGATCCGTTAATAACTTATGAATTAAATGAAATGATGGGAAAATATGATCCGGAAAGATATGAAAAAATAAAAACTAGAATTAATCAAATCTTAACAGATGATTATTCACAATATTTTTTAACAAATGATTTTCTGAATTTATTTGATAATAATATAAAATATTGGATAAAACTTGACGACAAAGTGTTTAAAACTCGCGATTATCGTTATTATGATGGTCCAAGTGGTATATATGATATGCGAAATCCATCGATTAACAATAGATATGACGAAATTGCTAAAATACTTTCTAATTCAATACAAAAAATATCATATAGTAATTTTATAGAATTATCTGATGACGATGTTGAAGCGATGAGAACCTTATTTAAACAAGAAAAAATATCGAAAAAAATGGAATTGGAGGATATATTACAAATATATGATTATTTTAATGTAATAGATGCTGACGGGAATAGTAATAATATAATTTTATATAAACCACTTTTTGAACATTATACTATTAGAGATGATTTATATTATGATAGTCATCTCTATAAAGATGAAAGTTTAAATGATTGGGTTAGTGTAAGTGGTATAGATTTCTATTCAGATTTAGAAAATGGTCAAAAAAAAATAGAAAGTCCTATTATTGGCACTTATGGTAAAATTGGATATGATCTGGGTTTATATAATAATGTAATATTATCTGAAGATTATATTACAAAAACTGATTGCGAAGAAATACAATTAAATGTTTTAAATACATCAAATACAAATTTTTTAACTGAAAATATTGAAAATAGACATAATTTAGATAATTATAAATTAAATGAAAATGATTTTGATGATTTAAATACAACATTTAATGAATATAATACAAATATTGATAATTTGAATAAATGTCTTGAAAATTCTAAAACAATGATAGATTTAGATACTTATACAAAAACAAAAGAATATGATAATATAAATAAAAATATTCAAAATAATGCTGAAATAAATAATAAATATAATATTTATTTATCTAAAGTAAATAAATATGATGGACATGATACTTCTTGTAAATTATTATCAGAATATAACAATAAAGACACGTGTGGTATAACAGGCGAAACAAATCAAATATGTCTATCTGATGATTATGTATCTGATACAGAATATGATACTACATTACTATCTAAAAAAGACTCTCTTAAATCATATATATTTAAAAGACAAAAAGATTATTATGTTGGGAAAAATACATTAATTAATATTCCTAAAATATGGCAAACAACAACAGAATATCCTAATATTGGATTAGAATTTGTTAATGCATATTTAACATCTTTGCTCGATAATAAATTTGTTAGTATTAATGGTATAATAACTTTAACTGATGATGAATTAGATGAATTAAGTGATGAAAAATTTATTAGTCAATTAACTGATGATCAATTAATTGATGGTAAATTAAATATTGATAACAATACATTTGTTAAATCACTTACGCAAAATCATTATTATACTGTAAATTTACAACAAACAAATTGTAATCAACCAAATGATTATTTATTGCAAAATAGTGAAAATATATGTGGAGAAGATAAAAAATGTGCTTATGAAAATAATTATAATACTAGTATAACTGAAATAAATAAATATGATGATAATTTATGTACAAATAAATATAATTATTTAGAGCAATGTTACAATGAAGAACCTGAATTTGATATGGGAAAAAAAATAGATTATAGTGTATGTAAAGATGATATTAAATCTTCGCCACAAATTATTGATTGTTGTCCAGTAAGAGAAGATGGAACACGCGACCCAGTATGTTTAAAAAATCCACAATGTGATGAGGGGTCGTATATAACTTATAAAATAAAAGATGGTAAATATACTTGTGAAAAAGTGTGTGGAAATTGTGTACCTAATACTACTTTAAACATTAATGATGGTAAATGTCAAGCTAATGTTGGATATTATTATGACATTTCTGATTATGATGAATTAGAATCAACAAATCCACCAGTACCAGAAAAATGTGAATCTGGTTATTATATTGATACTATAGGTGCAAAAAGTATATCTGAATGTAATATTTGTGATTCTGAATGCGACGATCAGCATTATGAAACTGTTGCGTGTACATATTCTAAAAATAGAGTATGTACTATATTACCAAATAATTCAACTAAAAGTGAAGATGGTGCAGATTTTGTTTGTGATGAAAACTATTTTAAAAGAGGAAATCAATGTGTTAAGTGTCCAAATGAAACTACATCAATACAAGGAAGTACATCCGTTTCAAATTGTATTGCTAATCCAGGTTACTATTTTAATCCAAAAACATATGTAGATGATGAAAATATAGCTATACCTACTGACGCAAATAGATGTGATTGGGGTAAATATTGTCCACCTGGCGCAATTGCTGAAACAAAATGCCCAGATAATACAACTTCTCTTGTTGCTTCTGGTGATATATCATCTTGTTATGCTAGACCTGGATATTATTACAATAATACCATTCATTCTGAAGGACAAATTTGTAATAAAGGTTTTTATTGTCCTGGCGGTGATGGTCAAGGAGGGGATGAAGGTTCTATTCAAGTTCCTTGTCCAGCAAATACTTATAATCCTTTAACTGAACAAATTAATGAAAATTCATGTTTAAAATGCGCATATGAAACTTCTAGTACTCTTGGATCTTCAGAATGTAGTGCTTGTCCCGCAATATCCAGCCAACCGGCAAGTAAAAGTGCTATTAGAAAATATAAATATTATAACTATAAAACCCCAGGTTGTGCCAAAGAAACAGAAATTACAAGAGATTGTAGTACTCAACAATTAGCAGGTGAAGAATTATTAAATGATGATAACTGTCCGCAATTTGTGAATGTAGAGAAAAATGGTAGAACGATAAATAAAAGACAATTTTATGGATATAACGGTCTTATTGAAAGAGACGATATAACAGGAAAACCAAAATTATATTTAAAAGATCAAGATTATGACAGTGTTATTCAAGAAGATATTAGAGATAAATTAAGTACATATGATTTTCAGTCTGGTGGTTTTGTATATGAATTAGGTTCAGAAGTTGACCATAAATGTGCAAGATCATGCGAATCGTGTCTTCCTGATCAAATATATTCGGCATTTTTAAGTAGTTGCTCAAAATGTGGAAACAATCAAGTTGCAGACGATACTGGTCTTGAATGTGTAGATTGTAATAAACGGGATGCCAACACTATTTATGATACTACCTTGAGAGACTGTGTGCGTTGTAATGACTATCTATTACCAGACTTTGATTCAAATACATGTGTAAAACCATTACCTGGTTACTATGTAGAATGTGATGATGTTGCATGTGTGTCAAAAAAAGCTGACAAAAATAAAATAGTATTAGGTCAAATAAATAATACTGATTGGACTGATACTATAAAATCAATTATATTTGATTATGAAGATACACCGGTATCAAATGACATAACACAAAAAATAAATATATTTTTTAAAAATGTTCCAATTGATGAATCTAGTACTGAAAGCCCAATTGATGAATCTAGTACTGAAAGCCCAATTGATGAAACTAGTAATGAAAAAACAGATATAATTTTAAATTTAACTACAAGACAAGATATTCAAAATAATAAATATTATAAAGATATATCTAAAAATATTATAATATTTGATTATATTCCTTCTACAAATACTGAAAATTTATTAATTAAATTTTTAGATTCTATTTATATTAGTTCTAATACAGAGGTAACTTCTTTACCTGATAAATTAATTTTACAATCCGATACTGATAGTTACTATTTACTTACACATAGAATGAAACTTGATATAAATGATAGATATTATAAAGCAGAAGTATGGGGAAAACAAATAGAAGATGTTAAAAGAATACCTGGAGACGACGGATATTATAGCAAAGAATCTAATTCATTAGGATCATTTTTAATATTTGATATAAACTTAAATATAACTAATGAACAATACACATGTCCGGAAAATACTTATCACGATGACGGTACAAGTAAACAAGCGAATGGTCAAATAAGAGGTACTAATAGAAATATTTGTAAATTTTATGATACTGGATATTATAGAGATACTCGCGAAGGGTTCACTGATGACGATACTAGTTCTTTATCATCTGCCACAACAGTTGAAGAATTATTTACAAATTATGAAAATTTTGATATAAAAATGCAAACAACCTGTTTTAATAATTTTACACCAGCAAATAGAGATACTATTGATATTAGTGAATCTAAATTAGGTGCTGATTCCGGTGGAAAATATTCGGGTTGTATATACAAATGTAAAACAGAAGGTCATTATTATAATGAAGGTACTCCTGGAGAGGCAGATAATAGATGCGAACAATGTCCAATTGGATATAAATGTGACGACTTTCAAAATAGAACTGCGTGTAATGGTACTAATGAATATCAAAATGAATTAGGATCAACTTCGTGTAAAACGATTCCAACGGGCGCAACTGCAATTTTTGATTCTGAAGAAAAAACACATATTGGTTTTACAGTTCCTATCGGAAAACAATATAATAAAAATAATAATACTATTACAGATTGTTCAAAAAATACTTATAAAAATAATGAATCTATTATAAATAATATAAATACTGAAAAAAATATTGTCTGCACTCCTTGTCCATCAAATACTACTACTAAAGAGTTACTTGGTAGAACAGAATTAAAACACTGTATTCCAGATTTTGGTTATACTTTTATGGAAGATAATACAGTTACTACATTAATAGGATACGAAGATACACAAGGGAGTCTGAAATGTGCGTCTAGTTATTATTTAGGTGATTTTGCAGGAAATTGCGATGAAACAAATAGTAATGAATGTACTCAATGTGAAGGTGATAACGATAAAGCTTGTATTGAATGTCCACCTGGTTATAACTGTGCAGGAGGATCAGTTGATTGTAAAATAGATCCTGCTATTCCTATCATTAAAGATGGAAATATTGATATAGACCCTTTAGACGGAAATCCTATTTACACTATAGATTCGTGTTGGCCCGGAATGAAATTAATCAATGGAGGAGAATGTCAACCTTGTGATTATACAAGTAGTGGTTTGGAATCTAATAAGTATTGTCTTGATGGAACGGTTCAAGATTATAATACAAAACCTTCGGCGGAAGCTATAAAATTAAAAAATAACGATAAATATACACCAGCCGTTTACATAACAGCGGTTGATAATGAAAACTATAATATTAATAGTATTGCAAAAGATTCAAGTGACGCTAAAAATATTATTTTTGAATTTAAGAACAATAATATACCAGCTAATATTGAAAATTATGAAGATTATGATATCGATTACTTAAAAGATGAAGTAGATAATTTTGGGATTCCACTATATCTATATGAATATGCTTCAGGAGAAAAAGATACAATTAATAATATAATAGTTGATGCTACAAACGTAACACAAAATTCACTTGCGACTATCCCAGGTAATACAATTAATTTAGCTAATGAAGGTTATTTAACAAATGAAGTATCTATGAATCTTAGAAATGCTTCTATTATGATTAAAAATAAAATTAAAAATAATGACTTGAAATTTACAGGTATCGAAAAAAATCAATTAATTGATATCATTAAACAATATAAAAAAGATAAAGATGGTGAAATCATTGATGAAGATATGAATTTGAGTTATGTATATGATTTACAATATTACGATGGTACACAATATAAAATATATACATATGTATATAGAATATTACCATATCCTTCTCAATGTCCAGAAGGTTATGAAACTACAACAGGATTAATAAATAGTTGTCAGCTATGTCCACAAGGGACTTATAAAGTTGATAGTTCGGCAACACGATGTTTACCAGCAACTGGCGATAATTATGTTGGTGTACATGACCTAATTCCATCAAATTCTGCAACTGGTTTAGGTGGTATAAAAGTATCTACTATACCACCTAATTCTTCTGGATTAGAAATGTTAACAACTAATGGTGGTAATTATGGTTACAAACTAAAAACCGGTTATAATTATATCGCAGCAACAACATCAGATCCATTTAGAAATGAAGCTTGTGGAACGGGTTTTAATGAAGAAAAAATTCTAGTTGACAATTTTAATGATAATACAAATCTAGATGATTTATGCGGTTCTTGTCCTTCTGTAGCTTCTTACACTCTTAAAGAACAAATTGGACTTGTTGAAACACAAAGTGATTCAACAACTTTTTCAAGCAATAATGATTCTTGTGTTATTAAAGTATGTGATACAAATTATATAAATAAAAATGATGACAGTACTGAGTTCTGTAAATTAAGAAATTGTCAACAAGGTTACTATTTTGATAATAGTACGAAAGACAAATATAATCAAGGAACATGTAAAGAATGTCCCAAAGGTCATTATTGTGGTGGTACAACTACTGTTACTCCTGATCACACAAAAACACCAGATGAATCATCTCATCCAAAAACACAATGTCCTGTAAATACATATAATCATATTCTAGGTAAATCATTAATTGACGATTGTACATCTTGTCCTCCTAATACATCTACCAATGAATCACTAGGAGTATCATCGATTAATGGTTGTATTTCTAATTCTGGATATTATTTTAATCCCGATAATGGAGAAACATCAGCAACTATATGTCCTACTAATACATCTACCAATGGATTACTAGGAGCATCATCGATTAATGGTTGTATTTCTAATTCTGGATATTATTTTGATCCCGCTAATGGAGAAACATCAGGAACTATATGTCCTGATGGGTTCTATTGTCCTAAAGGTACACTAGAACCTATACAATGTCCTCTAAAAACAACTTCCTCCAAAGGTTCTAGTAGTTATACACAATGTCGTGCTGAAGCTGGTTGGTTTTATGATTATGATACTGCTGATGAAAATACGACTGCAAATGAATGTCCTGAGAAAACTTATTGTGAAGGGGAAAATAAAAACCCAGATTCTTGTCCAGACAATACTAATACAGATGATGAAAAAAGAAAAACCAGTAAAGCAGATTGTAAAGCAGATGCTGGTCACTATTATAATTATGAAGATAATTCGCATATAACTGCACAACAATGTCCGGTTGGTACATATAATGAAAATACAAATAGTACTACCATTAATTCTTGTCTTAAATGTCCAGAAAATACATATTCGAGTACTTTAGCAAGTATAACATCTACAGATTGTCAAAGATGTCCTGACTATTCATCTACTACACTAGATGATAACGGGAATACAATTATACCAGGAAATGATGGTTCTGGAACTGTAGTTACTATAGACGGTAAATCATCAATAACTGATTGTAAACCTTATAAAATGTATCAAATAAATAATGCAGATAATACACAAATGGAACTCAAATCAGGACATGCACTTCAGAGTGGTATATATAGTTGTATCCCAGGATACTATTTTGATAATAGTACTGGAGAATGTAAACAATGTAGGGGTGGTTATTATTGTGAAGGAGGTCTTGCTAGCGATGTAGATGGTGTCGCAATTGAATTACAATGTCCTCAATATTCCACAAGTATAATAGGAAGTTCTTCACAAGATTCTTGTAAAGCAATAGCTGGTTATAGATATGATATTGAAAATGAAATGTTTGTTAAGAATGAAGGTGTTTCTATAAATGATATTAATGGCGAGATAGTATTTAAACCGGATTCTGATTTTGTACAATGTATACCTGGATATGAGGGGAAGACAGAGGAGGGGACAAATGTCCCTGAAGAATGTCAACAATGCGATGAAACTACGTATAGTGCAGACGGAAATGAATGTTTACTATGCGGTACTTCAGATGAAACAGAATTAGTATTAAAAGATTGTGAATTTGATGGTACAAATATTATAAAAATAAATAAAACATATCTTCGAATAGAATCAATCATAATAGAATCGGAAGGTAATGATAATATTTTATCGTATTTGACTGCACCATTGAATATTAGTGTAATAAACCTCTATGAAAAATATATTGTAGCACAAACAAATACTTATCCAAGTTATGATTATTTACTATCTAATACTACTGATTTATACTTTATTAAAATTCCTATGGTTTATGAAACTACTATACCAGTGACTGGTACTGATAATTTACATTCTAAAGTGACCGCCTCTCATATAATTGATAATGCTATTGCAAGTGGTACAAGCAGTTATGACAATATTATTACTTTTATTAGAACAATTAATGATGATACAAACATACTTGATTTATGTTACTTTCCGCCTAATGCTAATGGTATTGAATACGATGTGTTTTTATTATTACCAAAATGTGGATGTATTCCAGGTACTAAGTTGGATGGCAATAGCGTTTGTAATCCATGTATAGGCAATACATTCCAACCATATAAAAACCAAAATACGTGCTATCCAATACCTGCTAATATTGGAACTGATTCATATACTATTACTACAACAGGACAATATAATACTGGTGTTAATCTAAATATGGGATGGGTATTGACTGCAAATGAATTGGGTGAATCAGTAAAATGTGCTAAAGATAAATATAATGATTCGACTACGGACATTACAAACCAAATTGTTACAAGTTCTTATACGGCTGGAATTTGCAATGATTGTCCTGTTGGTAGTGGCACTCAAGATGCTATTGGTTCTACAGATATTGCAAATTGTACTGTTAAATTTGGTTATACGGAGAAGACGCTTGGTACATACGAATTTGACACAGGATATGAAGATGTTGGTTCGGATAATATCATTGATTGTCTAGCTGGTTATTATTTCGATGGTACTAGTTGTGTAGAATGTCCTGCTGGGCATTATTGTGAAGGAGGTATCGCCACTAATGATGGCGCAACTAAAACACAATGTCCTATGGGAACATTTAATACTTTCACTGGTAAAACATTATTAGCAGATTGTCTGCTTATTGATAGAGATAATGACGGTCGAGGATATTATGGTACTGAATTGGGCATATCTAGTAGTGATGATCCTAGTTTCGAGGAATGTCGGGAATTTACAAGAATAGATGAAACAAGTGCTAAAAATTCAATCGCCAATTGTAATGCAATTGAAAGATATAAAACTACTATAGATGGTACTGATTATAAAGTAGAATTACAAGATCAATATAAAATGAACGGACCAGATAATATTATATGTAAACCAGGTTCTCTTAAGGTTGATGATACAGTCGATAGTTTATGTAAAGATCCCCCATCTTCTTTTAATTATGATACTCCAACAGGATTTATATCAGGTACATCTACATCAATTGAAACATGTCGTACACAACCTTCAGGTTCTGTAGAATTATCCAAATGTGATGCTTATAAAAACAGAATTACAAAAAATATTGATAATTTACAAGAAATTTCTCCAGCTCTAGTACTTGGTGGTGCCCCTTTAATTAGGTGTGTACCTGGTTATTTACCTAAGTATTTTGAATACCTCGAGCCAACTCCGGGTAGCGACGATCTACAATTTATCGACAATATTACAAAAATTTATTTATATGAATATATATCAGGAGATTTAGAAGACTGGAAGTCTAAATCTAGTGAATTCGGAGTAGATGAAAATTTTCATTTAAATACAACACCTGATCTGATAAGTAAAATGAATGAAACTTTAAATAATAATTTAGAACTTCCATCAACTGCATTAAATATAATAAAAAATGCAATTAAAGAATATCACAGTATTAAGGTCAAGGGATCTGATTATAAATTACAATTTTATAATGATATACTTGTATATAAAGAAGGTACTGGAAAAATAATAAGATATGTATATGGTTTATTACCAGAATGCAGTGCGTGCGCGAATGGTTATACAAGTAATGGTTATGAGTGCTCCATATGTCCTATTGGAACTAAGCAAATAACAAATACCGCCCAGCATAGATTATGTGAACCATGTAACAATAGAGGGACAGAATATCAAGATGCTGAAGGACAAATAGTTTGTAAACCATTGCCTTCTAGCACACATGCAGACGGATTTAAAGCTCAACATGGTAACGGAGGTATAACAAATTTTAATATTATGTCTGGATGGAAATGGAGTGGTAGTGGTAACAATATTTCTCGCTGTCCCAATAATCAAAAAACGGATGATTATAAATCAGGTGGTAAAAAGAAAGAAGATGCTACAGGATGTAGGGCTTGTCCTCCTAACTATAAACAACACCTTAATGGACATGAATGTGAACAATGTCCTCCAGGTCAATTCTATGATAGTGTCGGATGTAAATCATGTAGTGTTGCAATGTCGGCAATCGAGTCAACAGGAGTGCATGAATGGGGTATAAAACCTGGGAGTGGTCATACGGGTAAGGCATATTGTAAGGCAAATAGTTGCAGTACAGATTATATTAAGGATGCAGGATTGTGTACACGAGCCCAATGTAATGCAGGTCAATACTATGATGGAACTAGATGCGTGAGTTGTCAAGTCAATTATTATTGTCCTTCTACTCCAACGGATATTGATAGTCAAAGTAATCCCCCATTACCAAAGAGACTTCAATGTCCCACAAATACTGTATCGCCTGCTGGAAGTACTAATGGTAACCAATGTGTTCCGAAAAAAGGTTATCAAGGTCCAGCGGGCGCTCCAGCAACCGTGTGTGGGAATGGAACATACAAATTAAGTCCTGGTGCAGGCGATTGCACATCTTGCCCGCAAAACACTTCACACAAATTGACAGGAAGTTATGATATCAAGAATTGTGTTCCGAATGCTGGATATTCTGGTCCAGCGGGCGGTACAGCAACCCCGTGTGGGAATGGAACATACAAATTAAGTTCTGGTGCAGGCGCTGCAAACCCGTGCATATCTTGCCCGCAAAACACTTCACACAAATTGATGGGAAGTTCTGATATCAAGAATTGTGTTCCGAATGCTGGATATTCTGGTCCAAAGGGCGGTCCAGCAATCGCGTGTGTGGAAGGATCATACAAATCAAGTGCTAGTGCAGGCACTTGCACATCTTGCCCAAATAATACTGCATCGCCTACTCAAAGTACTAATGTTAACCAATGTAAACCAAAACCAGGATATTATGGTGATAGCGGATCTGCGGCACTAGGATGTCCTGGCGTGAGCAATGCCAATGACCCTAGTGCCAATAACATAATTACAAAAGAACCCAAAACCGGTAAAGAACATTGCGAATATGGAGCTTGTGGAAGTAACAAGTTTAGAAATAGTGCTGGAGAATGTAAACCCTTCAATTCGACTTCTAGTTGTCCACCAGGTAAGATATTTATAGAAGGTAACCAGATCGGAACGGGAAAAACATATAGTGCTTATAGTGCTGATATCGTAAGTAATTATGATAATACTGGTCACATATATGGACACGATAACATGTGCTTAAATAGTTCTGTAATATGTAGTAGTTAAAAATTGTCTAAAAAAATGTCTAATTTTGGATAAGTATAATTATAAAAAATATTTTCCATATCATTAATATGATCTTCATAATTTAATTTTTTTTTTAA
>TARA_B110001450_G_C17667896_1_pt1 | contig 13143 bp, 9 predicted proteins | sample TARA_B110001450 | Tara Oceans TARA_B110001450 (sample SAMEA4396538) | marine metagenome | biome: Polar Biome; feature: [SRF] surface water layer (ENVO:00010504); material: water (ENVO:00002006), including particulate matter (ENVO:01000060) such as... | depth 5 m | reverse complement strand
ATAATAGTAATAATAGTAATAATATAAAAAATATAAAAAATATTATATTAATTGCATTAATATGTTTGTCAATATATTTTCTATATTTTTATGATTCAGATTTAAATATTGAAAGCCATATAAAACGCAAAGACAATTATGAAAATATAGAAAATTTCGATACAAAATATAAAAATTTATGTAAAGATAGACCAACTCATTTTTATAATATCGATCAGTCAAAAATGGGAGTTAATATGGGAGAAGTAGGTTTTGTATATAAACCAACATCTGATACATCAGATTGCAACTATCAATGTGATATATGCAATTGTAATATTTATATGAAAGATAAAAATGGCAAATGTTATATTTATAATGCATTAAATTCAGATAAAGATTCAAATATGGATATAAGTGTAAATTGCAATAGTAAGATTTTACCGCCGGAATTAAATATGGTTTATAACGGTCAAGGATATGTTAATACAGATTATTTTAAAAATAATTCAGAAAATTTCAAATATATAGATTCATATTTAAAACAAGCAAATTTATTAAAAGATAAATATAATGAAATAGGGAAACAAATAGGATATTTAAAAGCAAAAAATGCTTCATATGCAAATATAGATACAAATATAACTAATATAATGTTTTCAATAAATTCTTTTGGAAAAAAATTAGCAGATTATTTAGGAGTGGATACATCAAAATTTATAAGCATCGTTCCTTTAGATTTTGATAAGATTTATAGAGGAGAACCTAATAATGAAGTAATTAAAAAAGATAATCAGCTTAGAAAAGTAAATAGAGCTTCAAAAAAAAATATAGATTTGAATGCGAATGAAGAAAATTCAGTAAAGAAATATAATAGTAATTATTTGATTTATTCGGTTTTAGCATTTGTTATGATAATAACAATCTTATTATTAATAATATATAAATTTGTTCCAGATGTAATTAGCGATACAACAATGGGTGTATATTTTGCAGGAATATTAGCGATGTTGTTATTTTTACATTATTATTTAAAAATATAGAAATCATAAATAATAATCAAATATTTATGATAAAATTAAAAAAATCAAATATTTATTTATATTTTAATATATTAATAAATGTCTCATGTTTATAATTATGTTAACCCATTGGGAGAAATAATAGATATAAGTTATAATAATATAGGAAAATTACGAAAAAATATAAACACAAGGAATGCACAGATTGAAGATAGTAAGAAAAAAAATCAAAGCAGCAATTTTCAATTAACATTATGGTCAATAGTTGCTAGTTTATTAATTTTAGCATTTGTAATACTATTAAGAAATGTTAAAAACTTTTAGAATATATTTAACAGAATGGTTAAATTATTTAACAGAGCGAATAATATAAATTATATATTTATATTATTAATATAAATATAAGTATAAATGGGTGCATTTATATCAGTCATTGAAAATAATTTAAAAAATTTAAATGGCAAGTTAATAGAAGGTTTGTCTGATGATGAAAAATATATAGAGGTAAAGGTAGAAGCTTTTAATTGGTGGCATAAACAAAATGGATATCCATGGGATTTTTTTGGTATAGCGGCTCAATATAAATATTTGTTTCCAAGCAAATCAAAATTTAAAATAATGGGATTTGATAAAACATTTCAAGTTAGATATGTTACTGGTTCATTGTCAAATAATATATGTTATGTATATATTTATCAAGATTGGAATAAGGGAAGTATTAATGATGCTGATGTAACATATAAAAGCTTTGCAGGAGCTTTAAATAAATGGGTACAAGTGTCCCATAAAATAAGGGTTGATAATCCAGATTATGTTAATTTGCAACAATTATTAGGTGAAGCAAAAGATGGTGTAACAACAATAAACAAATCAGTAGAAGATGTAAAAACAAAACAAAAAACAGCAACTTTATTAACAGGAAATTTAAGTAAAACAATGAATAGTTTAAATGATGGTAAAGATTCGTTAAAAGCTTTAACTGATACAGTAACAGGATATGTAGAAGAATCACAAAAAAATTCTGAACTAGCAAAAAAGGCAGCATTAGATGCTGTTCGTAATAAAAATTCAACACAAGATTATTCTGACGGGGCAAAACAAGCTTATGAAGAATCTAGACTATATTCAGATAAAAGTGAAGGTGAATTTAACGAGGCAAAAGATTCGGCAGATGGCGCAGAAGTAGCACGTGGCCAAACTGAAAATACAAGAGATCAAACATCAATTGTAGCTATGGCGGATGCCGGTTTAGGTAGTGCAGAAACCGCTCATACAACCGATCAAGTAACTTCAGAATTATTAGATGAAACAAAAGATCCAGAAAAATTTACAAATATCGAAGGATATGATAATATGTCAGTAGGTAAAAAATTAAATGATTTGGCTGTGCAAAATTTGGAAGTTACTGAGAAAAAACGAATGTATAATAAACTATTTCAAACATCTGAATTATTAGCACAAAAGGACACAGTTATGAACAATATATTAATGGACTATATGATAAATGATAAGGAAGGTACAAATATAAACAAACTTTATAATCGTGTTGATCAAAATAATACAGATAAGTTAAGAAAAATCAATATTAATAATTATTATACCAAAACCTATAAAGAATATATTAACATGATAAAAATTATTATTGTTATGGCATTGATATTAGTGCCGATTTTAATATTAAATCATAATTATATGTTACCACACAATGTTACAATGTTTTTGGTTGTAACAGTAATATTTGTCGGAGTATTATATTTGGGATATAGATTTTATAATTTACAGATGAGAGACGATAAAGATTTTGATAAAATAAGAGTACCATATGATAGAACGGCAGTAGAGTTATCTAAAGATGGAAAAATGAAGAACAAACCAAATATTTTAAATAGTTTAGGAATAACATGTATAGGTGATGAATGTTGTGATGCTTCTATGGTATATGATAATTTAAGAAATAAATGTATAATGCAAGAAAATTTTGGAAACGCATTTGAGACAATGAACGCAAATCAAGGTCAAATTACTTATGTTAAACCATGTGATCTTCATGAACCATTAAGTAATTATTCTTCATATGAGGGTTTTGTAAATACAAATAGTGATAAAGAAGGTTTAAAAGTTAAATTATTAACTGGTTCATTGGCTAAGTCTTCAAAAGATAAATTTACCAAATTTCCACAAGATTTTAGTAGAATTGAATAAATAAAATTATTATATTTCAATATAAATTCAAATATAATAATTTATTAATATAATTTATTATATTAATATAACTATGGGAGGAGGAGGATCAACTCCAGCGTCTCCAGCGTGTCCAGAGTGTAATTGTGATGATGCTGTTAAAACAGTAACAAAAAGACTGAATAGTGCAAAAGATGTAGTATCAAATATGGCCCAAGGACATGTATTCGGTAAGCTATTTGATAAAGAAACACAAAATAATATAAATAGGGCAGCAAGACCACATCGTCCGTTATCACAAGAAATAAAAGATGCGCAAAATCAATGGAAAAAAATTCAACCAACAACTATAGAAACATTTGAAAACGATAAGACAAAAGTTATGAAATATATTAGAGATGCAATAGATGTAAGACATAGAGCATTTAAACATACGGAAGAATTTCAAAAAGATTGTGAGAATAATTCATATACAACAATAGATGGTATTTTATCTCAAGAGAAACAAGATTTAGACACCCTGTTAAATTATTATAAAACATATGTCGATAATTATAAGTCATTATATACTTATAAAATGTCAATGAATTCGATAGTAAATAGTAAAAGAAATGAATTGAATAAAATTAATGATAAAATAGATGGTTATAAAACAAATTTATTTGTAGATAATAGACAAGATACTTATCAACAAAAAAATTTTGATTTTTATAAGACACTACATTTTTATATTTTAATTCTTTATTATAGTTTATTTGTCTTGTATTTAATTTTTTCAAAATTTATTAGTGGTAAAATGTATACAAATAAGAAATTATTATTATTTATTGGTTTATATTTATTATTGCCTGTAATTTTAAAACATATATTAGTATATTTAACCCAAGGCTATACATATATATTAGAATATAATAATATATTAGAAAATACAAAATCATATGAAGATTTAATAAAAGTTGAATAAAAGAATTAGTATATATAACTTACCAAAGATAAATATGACTTAATATTTTGGCATTATATAATCCTTTACTTTTTCTTTTTTCTCTCTTAATAGCTTCTCCGCGTTTTTTTGTTCCAGAATGTCTAGAATAATAATTTTGCATGCGTTTTCTTGTACCATGATTTTTATTTTTATATAATTTTAATGGTGTGCGATCTTTATATTGTTGATATCTTTTATCTCCAAAATGAATTTTTCTTATTTTTTTTGTTTTTTTATTTTTAACATAAGCCGTGTATTTTTTTGGAAAAGGTCCCTTTGAAAATTTAATAATTTTTTCAATCATTATTATATATTATTAAATATTAATATAATATATAATAATGAAAAAAAAATTATATACAAAAAAAAAACAAAAAAAACAAATAGTTAAACGTAAAGATAGACCGATAAAGGCCAGAAAAGGAAAAGGATTTTATACAACGAAAACTAAATATACTTCGAGACGATCATTACAAGAATTAGGTAAAATATATGATTCAATAATGGATGAGCTTTCATCTGTTCGAAAAAGCAAATTAAATAAGACGTTTACAAAATTACAGAGAAATTTTCGTAAAAAATTACAAGAAAAAAAAAGTAAATCGAAATCAAAAAAAGTGGCAAAATATAAAAGTTCTAAATTTTATAAAACATTAGAAGAATTACCGGCAAATTTATTAGATAAAATATTGACAAAAATAACAGACAAATACGAAATTAAAGATGATGATGTTAAAAATATGGTTATAATTACCATATTATATTCAAATGTAGAAAAACAAATACCGGAAATTTTAAATATAGTGAAGGATTTTCATAATAATATATTAAAATGTTTAATAAAATGGTTAGATTATTTAGGTCAAATACGTACAATAGAAAGAGGCGATTCATCAGCAGACGAGGAAGAAAATGAAAATATTCAGATGGAATTTCATGGAGAAAAGATGAAATTAAGAGAGAAAATGGGAGAACAAGGTAATATATTGGGCAAATTATTAAATAATAGAGACAAAATAATGCAAGAACTTGCAAAAATAATGAAAATTATTGATTCAAAAAATAGTGATTATAAATATATTGAAGACTTTATTAAAGAATTTGCAAAAGATTGGTTTAACGAATTAGAAAAGTTTCAAGACCAATCATATCAAAGTAGCGTAAAAATAGAAGATGATAAGAGAGAATTAGCAGCAAAAATGAGAACGGTCGAAGAAAAAATGTTGGTTTTATTGCGAGAGAAAATATTATATAGTGAAGGTGCAAATTTATCATTACTTGGAACAATAAAAGATTCAAGCGATAAAATAATAGATGTGCAAAATAAATATAATGAAAAACTAGTATCTGAAAAAAAATCTCGAGCATCAAGTTCTAGATCGCGCAGATAAATTTTAATTTAAATTTAAAAATAATATAAATTTTTAAATTTAAAAATTTAAAATTTAATTAATATCAATATCGTCATCATCGTCTTCATCATAGATAATTTCTACATTCAACCATTTACCTTTAATACATTTACCATAACTTTTATCCATATATTCATTAATTTCTTTACCATTTGGTATATTATTTCTACCATAATGCATGATATACCAATTCTTAAATTCTTCAAGTAATTCAGTTTTCTTAATTTTTCCATCTCGTTTTCGAGTGATCTTTTCTTTGGCAAATTCGGTTAAATAATCTTGGTTCTCACGATATTTATCACTAACAGCCAATACAATTTTTGCATCTTTAACATGGCCTTGGTTTTCATAAGAAATTTTGCATAACATTGACATTAAAACTGGGGCCCAAGCAATAAATTTTTCATCTATTTTTTGATCAATTTTGAATTGGTATGGAAAATTGGTCTTAGGAAATTTATCTTCATTTTCATATGGAGAATCCACAAATTTTGACATAAAATCGCAAATGCGAATTCTACGCCAAGTACCATCATCATTTGTTTTAATATCAAACAATACGTTTGTGCAAACGACAAGTTTAAATTGTGGAATAAATGTTACAGCATCTTTAAATAAAGCACGACCTTGAATGGGATCACCACCTGTTATTTCTTTCATAATTCCTTCATTAATTTTTTCTCCTTTACTCGGTTCTTGCATAACCGCGTATCTAACTCCCATTAATTGAACAATTTCGGGAGAAGTAGATCCGATAGAACTTCTGGTTTGAGTAATTAAGGTAATTGGAATGGTTGCTTTATAATCTCCTAAACATTTAGAAATAAGTTCTACTAATTTGGATTTTCCATTACAACCACTACCAGTATAAATATTGAATGTTTGATTTTCATTAGTTCCAATTAAAACAGAAGCTAAATGATCCCACATATATCTTCGAAGTTCATCGTTTGGAAAAAGTTCTTTCATAAATTCATTAATTTCGTTAACAATATTTTCATAAGTATTATGTTTATCAATATTTGATGCACCTTTTAAATTATCATATGGTATAAAATCAATATTAGTTGATTTCGAAATATAATCATCGGGTCTGCCTTTTCTATGGGTTTTATTTTTAAAATCGACTACATAATTATTAAAACATAATAGATAAGGGTTGGAATCTAATTTATTAACAAATTCTTTATCATAAAATAATTCTTTGGATTCTTTCATTATATTATTTTTCCAACTGGTAGTTTTTAATATAATACAAATATCACCAAGTTTAGATGAGCGAAGTTTGAGTGATTCAGTATTTTCGTCTTTATTTTCCATTTTGGTAATTGTTTCAATAAGTTCATGTGCTTTTGTCATATAAATATCATGCATTTTTTTAGAAATTAGCATTCGTAGAGTATTCCCACTATCGATTTCGTGCCATTTATAATTTTTATATTCAAACCATTGATTATTTTTACAACTTGTGCAAACAAATTGATCTTTAAATAGTTGATATAAAACAACTGCCAAATCAAATTCAGTTACTTTATCTTTCATGATCATAGTTTGTAATGTTTGTTCAATATAGTATGAAATAGTTTCGCTTCTGATTTTTTTATATTCGGGAAAATTATCAGTTTTTGCCCAAAACATAATTGAGCGATTTGTTAATCCGTCAGAGTTTTTAACGTCAAATGATTTCCACATAGCATAATATTTTGGAATTTCAGAAAAATCAAACGTTGCAGATTGTGAACTATATTTCATCCAAGTTAGAAATAATTTTTCATGGGTATTTTTTAAAGCCCAACCAACTCTAATCCATTTACTATATGATCCATCATCATAGTATGAAGTTGGTAATATCATAGTAAATTGGTGAGTTTCTTTGATTTCATATTCTGTATTAGCGATATCTTCAATAAATATTTCTACAAGATGATCGAGTTGTTTTAAATTGTCAATTTTGGAAAAGTCATATAAATCTAGATCTATTTTATTTGATATAAAATTTATTTTTGATTTTTTTAAATCCTTATTATTAATTTCTTTCTTTTCGTTTTCTATAGCTTCAATAACGAGTTTATTATCTAATATATCAAATCTTTTATGATTATTATAACGGGCTGACATAAGTGGTAAATGATCTTTAATATTTATTTTTGAAATATCATTGTCTTTAAAATCCCAAGTATCTTCTTCATTATCATAAGTAATTGTATAATAATAACTTAATCTGTAAGATTGATGTCCAGGTTTTTTAGAACCATAAACTTGCCAATTTACAAATCCTTTTGTAATGCCTTCGTCTATTACTTCATCAAACCCATTTGTAATAGGTAAATTATCCCACATATTTTTCAAATCATATATAATTTTTTTTCTTAATAGCGTTTGTTCAGCTTTATGCATTTTAATTGTAAAAATCATATGAATACCGTCTTTTGATTTATCATCTAAAATATTAATATCTGGTTTTTCTAATATATAAACATCAATAGAACAATTATTTTGTATTGTATATATTTCATTTAATTTATTGGCGTATAAAATAACCAGATCAATAATATGTTCTTTTGTATGTTGTCTTTCTTTAATAGAATTTTCATATCTTAAATCAATATCAACTAATAAAGGACCATCTTCTATTAGTTGTTTCTCTGTTAAATATTCAACATTTTTATTGATAAAAACATTTTTATGATACTTATTCCAAAAATCACCAAGTTGTTCAATATTAAATATTCCGCCATAAATATTTAATTCTTTACTAGCAATTCTCGTATGAGTAAATTTTGAACCTTTTTCTGCTTTAAATAATTTAATATAATCATCAAATTCTATTGATGATGATGTGTTCGTTTTCAAATTGGAATGTATCATTTTTTATACTTATATATAAAAAGATATTTTTATTTCAATTTTATAATATTTTTAAAAGATAATAAAAATATTATGTTAATAATATTAGGCATTATGGTAATAACGACTTGTTGTATAAAAAGATTAGCACATGACGTTAAATATATTACAAAAAACCCATTAGAAAAAGAGAATATATATTATAAACACGATGAAGAAAATATATTAAAAGGATATTCATTAATAATTGGGAATAAAAATACGCCATATTCCGATGGATATTATTTTTTTGAATTTAATTATCCCGAAGATTACCCATACGAACCTCCTGTAGTTAAATTTATTAGTAATGATGGTAAAATGCGGTTTAATCCAAATTTATATACAAATGGGAAAGTATGTTTATCGATTTTAAATACATGGCAAGGTGAAGGTTGGACTTCTTGTTTCACTATTACATCAATTTTAATGATTTTAGCATCAATATTAAATGATAATCCTTTAATAAATGAACCTGGTATAAATAAAAATGATAAAAATATTGATAGTTATAATTATTTAATTAATTATAAAAACATTGAATTTTGTATACTTAAACAATTAGAAATAATAAGTAAGTTAGAAACTAACAAATATCCGTTTTTATATAATTTTAAATATTTCAAACCTATTATGTGTGAAAAATTTAAGGAGAATTATGATAGTATTTTAAATAATTTAATTACTTTGGAAAATAATTTTTCAAAATATAAAGAAATTAACATCACAATATATAATATAAAATATTGTTTAGACATTGACAAATTAAAAAAAAATTTAATAAAAATGAATAATTTATTAAAATAAATATTATAAAATTGATAATATAAAAATATAATAAATAATAAATATAAATATAAATATAAAGTATGCAATTTTGTAGTGATTGTGATAATATGTATTATATTAAATTAGAAAATGAAAATTGTGATAAAATAATACATTATTGTAGAAATTGTGGTAATAGCGATGATAATTTAGTAGATGTAAATAAATGTATTTTAAAAGAAAATATTAATAAACAGGAAAATAAATTTAATATTAATGTTAATAAATACACAAAATTAGATAATACATTACCCAGAATAAATTATATAAAATGTCCAAATGAATCTTGTGTTAGTAATGGACATGATTTTGATATAGATATTAGAGAAATTATATATATTCGATATGATAATATATCTATGAGATATTTATATTTATGTTCACATTGTGATTATGTTTGGAAAACAAATAAATAAAGTTTTATTTTATTAAATTAAAATAAATTGAAATAAAAATTAAAAACATAATTTAATATAAAATGAGTGGTGAAAAAGAGATTGATAATGATGAAGGTGATTTTGAAGACGAAAATGATGATACCAACAATGATAGCGATAACGATGATAACGATGATAACGATGATGATGATGACATTGAGGAGGAAGATGTAGAAGATGTAGAAGATGTAGATACTCCTGAATATAATGATGGAGTCGATGACGAAGATTTAGAAGAAGATCATGTCAAAAATTTATTATCAAAAGAAGATATAAAAACACAATTTAATAATGGGTCAAGTTTTATATATGATGATGATTTAGAGATTAATGATTCAACAGATTTTTTGCAAAAATTTGATGACGAATCAAAAAAGGATTATATTATATCAAATCATCAGGAATGTTTAAACAAAAATTACGAAGAAATAAAAATTTTAAGCAATTCAATAAGAAATAAAGATAATATAATAATCGATGAGTTGCATAGAACATTATCAATTTTAACTAAATATGAAAAAACAAAAATTTTAGGCATCAGAACAAAACAATTAAATAATAATTGCAAACCTTATATAAATATAAGTGAAAAAATTATAGACAATTTTGTTATTGCGTGCATGGAATTAGATCAGAAGAAATTACCCTTTATAATAGAAAGACCTTTGCCCAATAATACATTTGAATATTGGAAATTATCTGACTTAGAAATATTACAGTAAGTTAATAATATTTATAAATAATAATTATATTATTATTTATATATAGTAAAATGACTTATGTAAATAATCCGTATCTAAATAGTCTAACTAATGTTTTGATAAATAGTTATACTGCTATTACAAATTTACAATATGATCTGTGTGGAAATTTAGATAATATATTTAAATTACAGAATAATATAAAAAATCTAATAATAGATTCATCTAATGCTAATATTATAAGCACTGTTAGACAAATAAATAGTTTAAATAATTTAATTTTTTCATTTGTACCAACTTTATTTGGCGATATTGACGTTAGTCATGAAGTTTTAACAGAATATATTGATAGTGGTATTAAAATAACTAATTTTAGAGATAACTCTACTAACATAACACCATCAAATGAAACATTGACATTATTTAATATATTAAATTTAACAGTTGATGTAAGTAGTACCGTAGATATAAGCGCGATTGGTTTCTATAATTATATATATACTATAACTAATAATAAATTAAATACAACTTTTACTTTAACGCGTTCAGTAAATATAGTTGACACTATTTCACCAAAAATTACGTTAATCGGTAATAATACGATGACTTTAGAAGTAAATACTCAATTGCCATCATGGTTTACATCACCAGATTGGGGAGCAACTATATATGACGCATATGATGTATCTGTATCATTTGTTGTATCAGGTTCCGTAGATATTAGTCTAGTTGGGCAATATAATTTAATATATACCGCCACAGATTCATGTGGAAATGTCGCAATACCAAAATATAGAACGGTCAATATAGTGGATACAACTCCGCCAGTATTATCTTTAATTGGGGAAGATCCTATAATTCATTCGGCATTTACACCTTATATAGATTCAGGAATTAATTCAAGTGATAATTATGATGTATCGTTAGATATTGTAATAACAACAAATGTAGACATTAGTAATGTAGGTGAATATTATTATACATATAACGTTACAGACGATTATGATAATAGTACAAACATTACCCGAACGGTTTATGTATTAGACTTCACATTAATGAATAATATACCGGTCATAAATATTTCAGGAGATGTATCTTATAATGTAACAAAAATAATGCAGTTGGCAGAATCTACCAATTTTTTCACTAATAATGAATTATTATTATCAGATGAATTTTCAATTAATTTTGCTCAAAAAAACGAAACATACAGAATACCATTATTTAATGGTATTAATAATATAAATAATCTTCCGAGTAATGTATTTGTATTTACTTATGGATTTAGTGGTGAACAAATTTCCATTATAAGTACTGACATGAATAATAGTAATAATAAATTACCATATATCACAGATAATATAGCGGATGTATCTTTAACAAATTTAGTTAACTTAATATTAAATCAAAATAATAATTATAAATTAATAATTTTAAATGGTAGAAGTAGTAATTTATTAGACTTTAGAGATCCGTCAATGACGATTGTTGGTTCAAATCCACTTGATCTTAGTCAAAATACTACATTTGTTGATCCTGGAGCAAATGCAATAGATTATAAAGGTACCAATATAGCAGTAAGTGCATTCAATAATATAGTTAATTCTGTGATTGGTTCATATGAAGTTTTATATATATCAACCGATGTTTCGGGATATCAATCTATTAAAAACCGAATTGTAAATGTAATTGATAATATCGACCCAGAAATAACCTTATTACCAGATGCGTCTGGGTCTATTAATATGATTTGGCCAGTAAATTTACCTTTTGTAGACCCGGGATATACTGTCTCAGATAATTTTGATCAAAATATTCAAGTAACAGTATCAAGCAATCTTAATACAAATGTACCAGGTGATTATGTAATATTATATAATGCTACAGATAATGCTGGAAATGCTGCTCCAACAGTTTATAGATATGTAAATGTTAGAGATCTTGAACTTCCTGTTATAACTTTATTACCAGATGCGTCTGGGTCTATTAATATGATTTTGGATGTATATACTCTTTTTGTAGATCCAAGTTATACAGTTACAGATAATTATGGTATATCCGGGGAAGTTGATATAAGTGGAACTGTTGATGTTAGTAATCTTGGATTATATTCATTAGTATATACAGTCGAAGATGTATGTGGGAATTTTGCTATTCCAAAAACAAGATTGGTAACGGTTGTAGATAGAACACCCCCTATAATAACTATTAGTGGAAATATAGTTGTAAATCATTTTGTAAATACTCCATATAATGATCAGGGTGCTACTGCATCAGATCTTTATTTCGATGATATATCAGTTAATGTAACTAGTGATGTATGTGCAAATGTAGTTGATTCATATACAGTAACATACAACGCAGTAGATCCGTGTGGAAATAATGCAATTCCAAAAACAAAAACTGTTAATGTAATAGACGTAAGTGGACCTACAATTGTATTATTAGGTGCTAATCCGTATGAATTAAACGTTTTTAATCAATTTGTTGATCCGGGATGGGATGTATCTGATAATTACGACATATCAACTAATATAGACGTAAGTGTTAATGGTGTTATAGATATAAATACTTTGGGACCTTATTACTTATCATATCAAGCATTTGATACACGTGACAATTCTTCAGTGGTTATAATTAGACAAATAAATGTTGTGGATACTGATCCACCAGATATATCAATAATTGGATCTAATCCATTAAATCACCCGG
>TARA_B110001450_G_scaffold104956_1_pt1 | contig 13164 bp, 11 predicted proteins | sample TARA_B110001450 | Tara Oceans TARA_B110001450 (sample SAMEA4396538) | marine metagenome | biome: Polar Biome; feature: [SRF] surface water layer (ENVO:00010504); material: water (ENVO:00002006), including particulate matter (ENVO:01000060) such as... | depth 5 m | reverse complement strand
CTTTGCTGTTAGCTAGTATTTTAGGTCATCATTTTAAAAATTTAAATATTGATTAGTATTTCTAAGTTGCGGAAATAACCTATGTCATGCAAAAGCATATTTTATGCAGAGCCACCTTTTAAAAACGTTCACTGTAAGTTTTGACCTAGACGAAGATCGTATTCGATTGGACTGCAGTCTGGTGATTAAAAACCAAGCAAAAATATATTTTACAAATAAACTTAGCAAAATCTTTATAAACGAATTAGTTAATCAGATTAATAAAATTACTCATGTGAAAAACTCACATGACATTGTTCACGACTTTGCAGTTGGCTCGAGAGACGCTCAAGAACCAGTGGTTATCACCTCAGAAGATACAAAAAAATGGCTAACAAAAAGCATAGATTTCATTAGATTAGAGAAAGTTACCAGAATTATATTCAAAGATAATGAAACTAATGCGGTACACTTAGAAGGGGATGAAACATTGTTAAGGAATATTTTAGATATATTTTATCTGACTTTTAGAACCGCCGGATGGAATACTGATATTTTCCCAAGTTGGGTCGATAATGTTAACACTGCAAACAGCAAATCAATCGTGGTCCATTAATTTTGCCGTTAATTAGCGTCTAACCACTTCCGTATTACCAGCGTGGCCAAACATTTATCACAGACTCCGTCACGCAGGTGCTTAGTCTTTAATGGCTTTTGGCACGATGAACAATGTTGAAGTCTAGGGCTCACGCTTATCGTCCTAACAGAATTTCATTAGCCAACTTACTGTTAGTATAAACCACAATAAAATAATTCATGACAACCAGTTTTGTGAGTGTAATTGCAACCTCCACCTAGTTAGGGGTTAGGCCTAAAGAATTTATCGAGCCTACAAAAATTTCCATAAAGGCTATAGGCAACAGCTCCGCGATTGATGGTACTATTACAACGAGTCCCTTAGAACTGATGGTTTGGTTTGTCCTTGTGGCGCTGATGATAAATCTCTGAGCAACGCAGAGTTTCTGCTGCCTTCCGCTAAATACAGTCCAGAAGCTCCGTTCTTTCATTTTTACCTTTCAAAAATGGCATAAAAACTTTTTAATCACCGTCGGCTTTACCTGGACAATTTTTTTGTGCACGGTGAGAACTCCAAGTTGGCAAAACTATCAATAGTGCTGCAATCATGAGAAGGCCTAACGTCATTGGCCGTTCCCAAATAAAAGCAACACCATCGTAGAGTTGCATTGAACGCGAGAAGTTATCTTCTATCATGCCTCCCAAAATGAAACCAATCAGCAGCGGAGCTAAAGGATAATTTGCAAACTTCAAAGCTGTTGCACAAACTCCAAAGCCAACAAGAAGTAAAAGTTCTGTAGCATTATTTTGTCCAATATAAGCCCCCATCAATGTGAAAAACATGATGAAAGGGATCAGATAATTTCGAGGAACAGAAAGCACTTTAGCAATGTAAGGGATAAGAGGTAGATTTAGAACTAACAGGACAAGATTGCCAATATACATGGAAATAATAACAGACCAGAAGATCTGTGGCTCATCAATCATAAGACGCGGGCCAGGACTTACATTTAACGCAATCAAAGCACCGAGCAAAATTGCAGTTGTCCCCGAGCCTGGAATTCCCAGAGTTAGGAGGGGTACAAATGAACCAGTGCAAGCTGCATTATTTGCTGTTTCAGGTGCCGCTAATCCTTTTATGGAGCCTTTTCCAAATTGTTTTTGCTCCTCTTTAGGTGCGATGTTGCGCTCAACTGCATAACCTAAAAAACTTGCAATCGTAGCTCCGGCGCCGGGCAGGACACCGATGAAAAATCCTTGAATTGACTGCCTGAAAATCACAGGGGCAATCGATCTCGCCTCAGAACGAGAAATTCTGAGATCTTTAATAGCCCCATTTCCCGATCCTCCTACGGTCTTTGGGAGAAGGACGAGGAATAATGCCTCAGGAAGTGCAAACATTGCCATTGCTAAGGTAATAAAGCCAAAACCTGACTGCAAATCCATGATGCCCATTGTGAAGCGAGGCATATTAAACAACGCACCTTCACCGACAGTGGCCATTATCAAACCGATGGTGGTCATTAGAATAGCTTTAGCCACCTGCCCCTTGCCAGCGAAAGCTGCGATAGCCGATAGTCCGACGATCATTAGTGCGAAATATTCTGCTGAATGAAAGAGCAATGCAACAGACGAAAGCATTGGTGCAAAAATCATCAATAATATCGCTGAAAAAGTGCCGCCACAAAAGCTCGCAATCGCTGCGATTGTGAGGGCTTTTCCTGCTTTGCCTTGTTGCGTCATGGGGTAACCGTCAAAGCTTGTGGCAACGGTGCCAGCGACGCCGGGTGCATTTAACAGAATGGAGGACGTGGAACCCCCAAAAATTGCACCGTAATATACGCCTGCAAGAAGGATAAGCGCCGCAGCGGGGTCGCCCATAGAAATAGCAACGGGGATCATAATAGCAATAATCGACATTGGGCCTAGACCGGGCAACATCCCAATAAAAGTGCCAATGAGGCAGCCCCCAATAACAACAATCAACATTTTTATGGATAGGGCGGTTTGTAAGCCTATGAGTAAACCTTCAAGCATCCTATCAGTTCCATAGCCCAAAACCACGTGGCCAAGGCCGCATATAAATATTAAGTATTTCTGAGACTAAGTACCAGACGCAGAACGAGGTGATGGCGCCAATTAGTATCATTACTATCCACTTACGTTCGCCCAAGATGTATGCACCCATTATTAAGAAACTCGCTGTGGATAACAAAAAACCTAATGACTTCAACGTAAGAGCATAGAGCCCCATTAAAACCAAAAGACCGATGGCTTGCCCAATTTTGTAGTCAAGCAAACGACGGTAATCGATTTCACCCATTTCTTGTTCATGTTTTTCCAAACCGAAAAGAATAATTAAGGAAGTAACAATACCAAGTAATGATAATAATTTTGGAAATGTGCTGGGCCAGATCGGATTTCGCTTCATAAAAGGAGCTAAACCTCCATCCATATTAAACCATGCAGTATATCCATAAGCCAGGCAGATACCCAAGAAAATTAATGCTATCCAACGATCAAGAGCCATTATTTATCCTCAAGTCTATAATTGAAATGAGGGTAACACAAATATGGTGCTACCCTCACTTGCCTTTTTTACTTTTTAAAGGAAGCCAAGCTTCTTCATCAAATCACCAATTACTTTTTCTTGTGCTTCTAGGAAAATACGGAAGTCGTCTCCATTGTTATGGATGTTGACCCAACCGTTACGAGCACGAACTGCTTCCCATTCTGGAGTTTCATACATTTTTTCCAGTGCGGTTTGATACTGAGCTAGTTTCTCGGCTGGCAAACCGGGCGAACCAAAGAAGCCTCTCCAATTTACAAATGTTGTATCAATGCCTTGCTCGATCATTGTCTTCGCATCTGGTGCGGCGCTGACGCGTTCTGACGAGGTAACCCCAATAATTTTTACCTCACCAGCATTGGCCAAATCCACCGCTTCCGAGAAACCGGTTGAGAGGGCCGAAATTTCACCTGACAGCAATGCCGCCATTGCTTTGCCGCCAGCATCATATGGGATATATTTTACATCTAATGCATCTTTGCCTGCGGCTTCCATGGTCATAGCTGCAACGAGGTGATCCATACCACCTGGAACCGAGCCACCGCCAATAGCTGTTGCTGAAGGATCAGACTCATAAGCTGCAACCAAATCAGCCATTGAGTTGATCGGGCTGTCTTTACCCACTACCATTGCTGCATAGTCGCCGATTGTACCGGCAACGAGGGTTAGATCACGAAAACTTTGCGGAAAAACACCTGTTAGAGAACGTATAACGATTGGGGTCGAGTTGACCATCAACGTACCGTGATTGCTATCAGCGTTTTCGATCATGTACGCGATTGCTTTGCCGCCACCGCCGCCGGACATATTTTCGTATGACGCAGAGCCAACAAGACCCGCGTTTGTGAGAGCTTCACCTGTACCGCGTGCTGTGCCATCCCAGCCACCTCCAGCGCCGCCTGGAATAATAAAGTGAATGCTGTCAACAACCTGATGACCTCCTGCAAACGCAGCTGGTGCACCAATTGTAATTGCGGCTACGGCCGCGCTCAGCAGGACTCTTCGGCCCATTTTCAAAGTTGTCATGATTTCCTCCACATTGACAATTGCCCGCAGAGCGGACCAATAATGGCACCTAACCATCTCAACCTGACACAGACCTGTCGTGCTAAAAGTGGGTTAAATTTTCAATGAAATTTTTATTAGTAGAAGATAATCAAGAACTAGCCAGGGCAATCTGTTACAGGATTGAAAGCGATGGTCATGTTATTGATCATGCGCCGAAAATTAGGGACGCATTGGTTTTTGTGGAGGTTGGAGAATATGATCTAATTCTTTTAGATGTGATGTTACCAGATGGTGACGGGCGTGATTTCTTAAGACAGCATAGGGCTAAGAATCGAGCAACCCCTGTTATTGTTTTGACGGCACGAAGTCAGGTTTCAGATAGAATCAGTTTGCTTGATTTGGGTGCTGACGATTACATTACCAAACCTTTTGATCATGCAGAATTAGATGCGCGATGTAGGGCTGTTTTGCGTCGTAAATCTGGAACAGCCCAACCGATTAAAAAGTTAGGAGACGTGGCGTTCAATCCCATTGCCGGGATTTTAACCGTAAGTAATATTGATGTCACTCTCCGAAACAAAGAGTTGCGGTTGATTGAAACATTTATGAATGCTCCAGGACAGATTTTTTCAAAACAAAAGCTCTTTGATCGCCTTTTCTCGTACAGTGATGATGTGTCTGAGAATGCTATTGAGGTTTATGTCGGCCGTCTGAGAAAACACTTAGTTGGATCGCAACTACGAATTTCCACGCATCGTGGACTAGGCTATCGTTTAGATCATGATTGAAGTGGGGCAAATTTCAGGTTCTTTGAGAAAAAGACTAATTATTACGCTGATAGGCGGCGGTGCTGTTCTGGCTGTACTGATTTATTTAATTGTTCGAACTTATGCGACACAGATCGCGCAACAGGGACAAGATAGTATCTTGGGTGCTTCTGTTACCTCAATCCTTGATGCTGCTAATCTGCGTAAGGGGGATATAGAAATCGATTTTCCTTATGCTTCGTTCTCAATGCTAAAAACAGCTTCTGATGATAGAATTTTTTACGCAATTTACCAAGATGACAAATTTTTATCTGGGTATGAAAGATTAGCTAAAATGAACCCTAAAACAGGCACTGGAAGCACTTTTGGGAATACCATGTTTAAGGGTGCAAACGTTAGGCTTGCTTCAGCATCGAGGACACTCGTTGGAGAAGGGTTAAGAACCGAACTGAGTATCACTGTGGCTCAAACAAGAGACAGCTTGAATGGTACTCTCAATCGAATAGGACAAAACGTGGCACTTTTTGGTGCAGGTTTCTTTTTGCTAGTAATAATTTTGGCTTTTTGGGCAACCTCTGCTGCAATTGCGCCATTAGCACGACTTACCAGCTCAATAACTCGCCGTGGCCCACACGATTTAAGTCCTGTTATCAGTCCAGTTCCCCGAGAAATGGCGCCTTTGGTATTTTCATTAAACAAACTAATGGGACGGCTAGACCAGTCTTTGACCAGAAGCGAAGATTTTATTGCAGAAGCGGCGCATCGCGTTCGAACGCCGCTCGCGACTGTTCGATCATATGCCGAAGCTATGTTGCAACGGGTGGAAAAAGAAGAAAATCGTCGGGCAATGCGCTCTATGATCCGTGCAGTCGATGAGAGCAGTCGTGCGGCAGGTCAACTACTGGACCACGCAATGATTACGTTTAGAGTTGATAATCTAGATCGGCGGACTGTAAATTTATCTGAACTTGTGACTGATTTGGTAATACGGCTTACGCCCATCGCAGAGATGCGAGACGTGCAGATCAAGCTGGAAGCGGGGGAAGCTATACAAGTGTCTGCTGATGTTATCCTAATTCAGAATGCTATAAGAAATTTGATCGATAATGCTCTGAAATACGCACCACAAGAAAGCGTGGTGGACATTGTTATAGTTGCAAATCCAAGACCAGAAATCTCAATTAAAGACGAAGGAACCGGCTTTCCTAATGAAGAAATGCATATTTTGGCAAATCGTTTTGAGCGTGGAAGCAATTCAGAATCAATCACAGGATCCGGTTTAGGGTTAACTATAGCTCAAGACGTGGCGGAGGCACATGGGGGTCGCTTGTCCCTCAGCAACCAAGTTAAGGGGGGGGCATGCGTTACATTTTCATTTTAATATTTTCTCTATTTTCACCACCAGTTTTGGGACAGGGATGGGAGGATCAAAGATTATTTTCTAATGGGACATCATCACAAACACTGCGCATTCTGTCAAATACAGATACACGGTTTTTCGCTCCCATTATCGAAAGTTTTCTGGCCACCCAACCTTCCTTAAGTATAGATTATCTCGTTACTGGTTCTGCCGATTTGTATGATATTTTCAGAACATCTCCAGCAGAATTTGATGTAGTAATTTCGAGCGCCATGGACTTGCAATTTAAATTGGCCAATGACGGGTATGCCTTACCGCTTAATGATATTGTTCATCCAAATTGGGCCCAATGGCGCAAAAGTCTTTTTGCATTTAGCACCGAGCCTGCAGCAATTGTTATTAATAGGAATGCTTTCAAAGGGATCTTAGCACCCAAATCCCGGCAAGATCTAATTGAAGCACTCCGAGCGCGACCAGAGACTTTCAAAGATAAAATTGGCACCTATGACGTGCGTCAATCCGGTTTAGGATATTTTTTCGCAACACAAGATGCACGCTCTTCGGAGACCTATTGGCGTTTGACAGAGGTCTTTGGCAGCCTGAACGCTCGCCTTTATTGCTGCTCTGGAGATATGATAGATGATTTAATCAGTGGCAGAATTGCAGTTGCCTATAATGTACTCGGAAGTTATGCGTTGGGTCGCACAGACGCACAATCGGAAATTAAGGTTATATTACCTTCTAATTTTCCAACTACGATGATGAGAAGTGCATTAGTTTCTCGGGAAACACGTTTTCCAACTGCAGCGCGTGCGTTCATTCAACATATTACTGATATTCAGGCTGATGGTGAAAAAGCAGCAGCATTCCCTCTTCCACCACTTGATCAAACTGCTAAGCCATTAATAAGCCTAGGCCCTGAATTAATGACTTACCTCGATATTTTGAAAAGGCGGACGTTCATTCAGGAATGGGAAAGCGCCATCATTCAATAAACCTAGCTTTGGATAAAAAGCTGTCATCATGACCTCAGTATCCGATGGAACCCATGCATTAGAGGGGAACTAACCGTGCTTATTTCGAGAAAATTTGTATTAGAGCCCTAAGTGGTAGTCAGATCGCTAACTCAAGACTAATTCTACTATAATTTACGTCCTACTTCGTCAAAAAAATTCAAGCCATTCTGTAATTCGATTATTTTGCTCGAACAAAAAAAATATGAAACTTGACTCCCTTCGTAAACGTGACAGTTTGCCAGAGTACAAACTCGGAGTCTCATTGTGAATTTCCCTAAAGCTTCCATTAAGCTCGGATTGACTTTTGCTGTATTGGCATTCCCAGCCCTTGCTCAAGGCACTTTTCAACCCATCCAGTTGGCAGGTACAGTCTTGGCCTACAATACGACTGGTTTATCTTATGGCGCTCGTGGCTGTATCAAGGGCTTCTCGCAAACTGCGGCTAAAACAGGATTTGCAGCTGAGGGTGAAGTTTTGGTCGAGCTCGACGACCGAGCCGCAGCCTTAGTCGTCAAAACAGCTAGGGCGCGAGTCAGTGATCTTGAAGCCGCCGTAGCGGAACGCGACTTTGCAATAACAGCTGCGACCGCAGACGTCGCACGGATCAAAGAAGAGATGGATTTTGTCGGCCGTGAGTTCGATCGCACACAAGTATTATTCAAGCGTGGACTAGTTAATGAGACGACTTTAGAGACTATTGAGCGGCGCAAGCTTGATGCGACCTTCACAGTTGAACGTTCAGAGGAAACACTCAAACGGGCCCAATCTGCAAAAGTGCGTGCAATCATTGCTTTAGAAATTGGAAAATTGGATGTCCAAGCTCGTGAATTGGATCTAGAAGATTTGATTATACGCTCTCCTTTTAGCGGTGTGTTATTAAACTTCAAACCCAACATTGGTGAATGCGTATCCCAAGGAGAGCTTGCAGCGAAAATCTATGCATCAGACGAGAAAAGTGTTGAAACATTTGTGGTCATGGATCGACTTTTGGACGCAGAATCTGTTGGAGTAATAGTAGGTAATCATGTGAACGTGATCCGAAGCAACGGTAGTGCTTGCCCAGGTGTATTTTCATTGGTTGGGACAGAGGCGAATTTGGAAACACAAAACGTAAAAATTACGATTGACCTGGATGCAACTTGTGCTCCAAAAATGTTCCTAAACGAAGCGGTTGAAATCGAAACTTTATCTAAAGACAGGTAAGACAGACACTTTTAAAAATAAAGGTATTAGATCATCGCCCTTGAATAACGATCTATCTTTTAGTGCAATCTTCTTTACTTAAGGCGCTACCTTGCTGAACCTGGAAGTCAACTCCCGCTTCAGATGGTAAAGCTTTTTTAAAATTAATAAGCATTATCTGTTTTTTAAACTAGCAGGTCAAGATTTAATGGGCCCTAAAGCGCAGCATAGCCTCACCTCAATTTGAGTTAAAATATGCCAGGCGCACTTGGGATTTTATCACAAATAAAAATGAACAAATATTATAATATAACTATCTTAATCAATTAAATATAAATCATTTTCCGAGCACTGCCTTTTCCACAGTGGAATCCCAGCCGAGAAACCATTTTCCTTGATCTCGGATTACCGGGCGAGCCATGAGCTTCGGACGTGCAGAAATTTGAGCTTCGGATTCAGAATTTTTTAACCAATCATTTAGACTACGGTAGTCATTGGTCGTGCGATCAACCAAGCGGTCACCAAATTCATTGAGTAATTCATTCAATTCTGACTCACTCAACGGATCAGAACGGACATCACGAAACTCAATTTCTATACCTTCAGCCTCAAGCGTTTTGCACGCTCTTTGACAGACAACACAGGTACTTAATCCATAAATCTTCATCCCGCCGCCTCCTCAAATACAACCTTTTCTAGGCTCATTTAGCCCTAATTCTACGCTTTGTTAGGCGTTTAATCTATCGCAAGTTCGGTAACTTCTCGCCTGAATGGGAGCGCATCCCCAATGTCGTCACCGTCCAATTCTCGAGCATAGCGGTGGCCCGCATATGTCGCCCAAGCGATTGGGCCAGGTGCATTTGCATCCCCAATCAGCTTGACCGTTTTAATACCAGAATCAGCCCATTCTGCCTCACGCACTTTAAGATCACGGTAGACACTATTGTTTTCCAGCTTGGACGTCACCAACACGACAGCATCACATCCAATAGGCTGGGTTAGGTCAGTAAACACACAGTTAGTCTCAATGTAATCTTTACCAATGGCTATCACACCGCGGTTAAGCTCAATTTTAACACCCATTTGTGCTAAACGACGGTGTATCTCATGTTGCTCCAAGGTGTTTAGTGTCCACTCACTGACATAAGCCGCCGGGGTGACCAATGTCACACTGCATCCTTTTTGGATCAAAAGTTCGGCGATAACGCCACCCATGTAATAGTGATCATCATCAAAAATGACGATATGGCCAGTCGGATTGACCTCTCCCATTAAATCATCAGGCGTATAAATTTTCATCGCATCATCAGTTGGGAAAGGTACTACATGCTGCCGGGATACACCGTCGCGCCGCCATGAAGCACCCGTCGCAATACAAATATTTTCAAACCCAAATTCAAGAATACTTTCTGCATCCAAAGCACTTTCAAAATAACTTTCAACATTTGCCTTTTGGCTGATCTGATACTCTCTGTAGTCGGCAACCCGTCCCCAAGCACTCAGGCCCGGAAGATGGCGTTCACGGGCCACGCGACCGCCCAATATCCTGCTGGCCTCAGCCAGAGCCACTTCGTATCCACGTTCTGCCAATGCTCGTGTAGCCTCAAGCCCAGCTGGGCCTGCACCAATCACCAATGCATTGCTACTCACGCCTTTGGCGTTCATCCGTTCTGGATGCCAACCTTTGCGCCACTCCTCCATAAAAGTGGGGTTTTGAGTACAACGACTGATCGACATAGTCATATCACCTGTGACACAAATATTGCATCCAATACACTCACGTATATCTTCAATGCGGCCTTCATCAATTTTATTCGGTAAAAAGGGATCAGCGATTGAAGGGCGTGCACAGCCGATAAAATCAAGTGTTCCACTGTTTATCATTTTTACCATAACATCTGGACTAGTGAAACGGCCTACCCCAACAATAGGTCGGTCCGTGAGCTCATGTATACCCTTAACCAAATCATGCTGTGCCGCCTCTTCCTTGAAGCGCGACGGGCCAGAGCAATCTTCCCAAGTCCCTTGTGCCAAGTCCCACAGGTCAGGTAAATTTCGGTTCATCTCTACAAATTCGCGGACTTCAGCGTTAGAGAACCCCAAATCTCCAATGGTTTCATCCAGGGAAACTCTCAGAGTAATACCCATGGTATCGCCAATGGCATCTCGCATGTCCGATACAACTTCATTCACAAAACGTGCTCGATTTTCGAGGCTACCGCCGTATTCGTCAGTCCGATGATTTGTTGCTCGGCTCAGGAAATGCTGGAAGATTCCAAAACCATGGGCGCCATACAAACAGATCAAATCAAACCCTGCCTCCTTGGAGCGCTTTGCTGCATTCACAAACCAACGACGCAAGTCGCGTATATCCGTTTTATCGAGGGCACGAGCCTGCACGGGATCATTGGTGAAAGTTCGAATAGGCTGCGCGGAGACCGCCAATGGGACCTCTTTAGTATACAGATTGGGACCATTTACACCGGAATAGGCCAATTGAATACCAGCCAGTGCCCCATGTTCCTTCATAGTCTCAGACATTTTTCGTAACATTGGGATATCTTTATCTTCCCAAAGACGCAGTTCGATAAATGGAGTGATTTCAGAGGTGTGATGCATTTCACATTGTTCAGTGAAAATTACGCCCCAGCCGCCTTCGGCTTTTGATCCACGCATCGCAGCCGCAGCAGATGGGTCGCGGTAGCCTCCCCCATTGCAATGGGGCACTTGATAAAAACGGTTTTTGGCCATGACAGGCCCAATTTTTGTTGGCTCAAAAAGAATATCGTAACGAGGATCACGCACCGTATTTACTCCTATTTACTTATGGCTGTCAGCGGATCATGACAGACTAATGGGTTAGGCTAAAGTCACGGTTATAAAACCATGACTTAGGCTAGGCTTAACTTTCTTTAGCAACTGGAATGCCTGGGTAACCCCAATTCGAGAGGGTTTCAGTCGCATTATTTATAAAGGCATCAACAGATAAAATGCTTCGCGCTCCCTTGGTTAAAACGAAGCCTAACCGCATCGGACGTTGGGTGCCTGCAAGCGGAATATAGCATAATTCTTGCCCATCTGGTGATAGGTCCGAGTGAGGCCGAATATTAGCAACAGAGAACCCAAATCCATTAGCCACAAGAGAACGCATGACAGCCATATCCCGCGTTCGTTCAACAATATTGGGTGTGCAGCCAACTCGTTCAAATACACTCATAAAATAATTACGGCTTATGGGTAGATCGAGCAAAACCATGGGAAATTCTACCAGGGTTTCAACAGAAACGGTCTCACGTTTCGCCAAAGGATGATCTGCTGCAAATACGGCATAAAGAGGTAATGAACGCAGCGGTATGAATTCTAAATCAGGCGGAATTTCCAAGTCATAAGTAAGCGCAATATCAATATCCGCATGGCGCATTTTCTCGATAAGAGTTTGCTGATCACACTCGATTTGCGACACTTGGACTTCCGCATATTGGGTATGAAACTGGCGCCGAATAGCTGGGAGTAAAACTTGTGCAAAAGTCAAAAGGCATCCAACACTTAGAGGGCCTTGAACGTTGCCGGATATCACTCCCGCAAGGCGGTTCAGACTATCAGCTTCAACCAGAATTTTTCGTGCCTGTTCCATAAATTGCTTGCCCGGCTGTGTAAGGCTTAGTCCATGTGCATGTTTTCGTACAAATAAGGGCAGTCCAAATTCTTCTTCAAGTTGCGAAATCGCAGCGGATATTGAGGGTGATGATACATTGACCTGCATACTAGCCTGCGCAATTGAGCCGTTTTCGCCAACGCTGACGAAGTATTCCAATTGCCTTAAAGTAAAACGTAAATTCATTATCGAATTATGCTGTGTCCCACTAAAACTTCAAGCCTATATTGCGGTATACCTTCGGTGCCATTCGTCTGATTTGAGCGCATCGCTGAAAACCTTTTTTGTAGCGAGTACTAATACTTACTAAGTTAACTCAAAGAGTACTTTATCCAAGTCGTTTTAAGCGCTGTGTATTTGTCAAAACTATGTAGGGATAAATCACGGCCAAAACCAGATTGTTTCATCCCACCAAATGGAGTTTGCGCACTGAGTGCGTCAACCGTATTCACAGAAACAGTTCCCGCCATCAATCGATCAGAGACCCGCAAGGCTCGGCTCAAATTGGCAGTCCAAACAGATGCGGCAAGGCCATAGATACTATCATTTGCCATGCTGACGGCTTCTACTTCAGTGTCAAAAGGTATAACCGACAAAACCGGCCCAAAAATTTCATCACGCGCGAGGGGATCGTCATGGCTCACATCGTCAAAGATCGTTGGCTGAACAAAGCACCCTTTGCCATCGACCTGTACCTGCGCACCCCCTGTTACGAGATTGGCAGTTTGCTTACCCGCCTCAACAAAACGCATAACACCCTCTGTTTGTTTTCTATCCACAATAGCGCCCATTTTGGACCCCGGATCTAACGGATTACCCGGTTGCATTGCTTGCGCTCGCTCAATGAGTTTTTCTACAAATTCATCTTTGACCGACCGCTCAACATAAAGTCGAGAATTTGCAGAGCAAACTTCTCCTTGGTTAAAGAAAATTCCCAACGCCGCCATATCAGCTGCATCATCAAAATTTTCACAATCAGCAAAAACAAGATTTGGGCTTTTGCCACCAGTTTCAGGCCAGATTTGTTTCAAGTTAGATTGTCCAGAATATTC
>TARA_B110001450_G_scaffold58099_1_pt1 | contig 13183 bp, 14 predicted proteins | sample TARA_B110001450 | Tara Oceans TARA_B110001450 (sample SAMEA4396538) | marine metagenome | biome: Polar Biome; feature: [SRF] surface water layer (ENVO:00010504); material: water (ENVO:00002006), including particulate matter (ENVO:01000060) such as... | depth 5 m | reverse complement strand
AAATTTCACTAATATTACAAATTTCACTAATATTACAAATTTCACTATTTTTTCAAAAAAAAATATATCAAATACTTTATATAATTTCACAAATATTACAAAAAATATTATAGCACCATCGCCAATAGATGAAAATATTGAAAATATTGAAAATATTGAAAATATTGAAAATATTCAAGAAGATATGGTTACAAATTTAAGTCCTTCAATATATAATATCACAAATGATATCAAAAATGATAGCATAAATGACATAGTTCCTATAATTATTATTATTTCTTCCGTATTTTTAATGACTTTATTAACAATTTTTATTTTAAATAAAAAAAAAATATGTAATAAATACAAAATTCACAATTGCGGCAATTTAAAAGAAAATATTCCTGAAGCAAAACCTAAAAAAAAAATTTTAACAAATCAATTATCATCAAAAACAGAAGAACAATATCCAAATGTAGTAAATCCTCCAAGAGTAAAACCAAAACCTCCGTCAAAGCCTCCTCCAAAAGTAAAACCAAAACCTCCGTCAAAGCCTCCGAGAGCAACACATACAAAAGAAGAAAAATTACCCAACCTTCCAAATGATATAGAAACAGGATTTATCAATCCTTAAAATATTTACATATTATACAAAGACCAATAACAACCAATACAACCCCTGATAATATTTTTATGTCAAATTCGGGAGAACTATCGAAAAATAAACTAGAAAATAAATAGATAAATATAATCGATAACGAAACCATTATTGCGGGTAAAGTAACGTCGCTTGCTAATTTAGTTGAACGCGTGAAAGTTATATTAAAAAAATGAAGAAACATTGTCACAACAAAAACATATAATAATATTTTTGGTTTACATTTTAAAGGATTTCTGCATGTTTTATCCATTAATAAATGGAGTGATGCTATTATACCAACGGTGATTGACATGTAAATCACCAATTCATCTGGATGTATATTTTCTTTATCTAATATATACTTTTTTCCCAAATCAACGATGCATACCATAACTAACGCAAAAATACCATATAAAAACCACGGTTTATTAAAATTCATCATATATAATAATTTAATATTTTAATATTTATTTGGAACCAGAAATATTAGCTGCTTTTATTCTATTAATTCTATCCATTTGTCCCACGTTTGCCTCCTTGTTCGATTGACGTATCTCCATATTTGGGTCCTTTTTTGCAGATACAAGAGCATTTACATCGCTTCCGGTTGAAAGTGCGGATTTATTAGTATATGTTCCTTGTTTTCTATTACTAGAGTTAGCGGAACCAAATAAATTCATGCTAAAATGAGAATTCATAACACTATCTTTTTTAAGAAAACCTGTATTCTTTAAGTTATGAGTATCTTGTCGACGTAGATAACTTCTCGGTTTTGCTATTGCTGTATTTCTTGCTGATGTGGGCATATATACTATAATTATACATTATTTTTTTAAAAAATCATATTCATATAGAATACCAAAACCAATTAAACCTAATAATAAATAATACGTTAAATATTGAAAACCTTTTAATTTATAAACTTTTACGAAATAATCTGAAAAGCCAAAGGCTGCTATATATAAAAAAATAAAGCCAAATTCTGTTGGAATCATATATACTATGTTAATTTTAAAAATTAACATGTTAAATTCTCTCTAATCCATAATTTAATTTTAATATTCTGTGGTATTAAAATATTTTGCAATCCATCGTAAATATATTTCTTGCTTTCCTCTTTTTCCTCACCTTCCAACAAACTCAAACAATTATGTACAACCGACAATATTTTCTTGTTATACATTTTTGTGACATTTTCAAAGACTTTATCAATATTTATGGCATCTTCTGTGGTTTCTTTAAATAAATCGGGCGATTCTAAACTTAAAATGTTAGTATAAAGCGTTAAAGTATGTCTAATTGATATTTTGTCTGTGTTTTCATACGTTTTTATCAAATTTTTTAAACCTTTTATAGCAGATAACAATATCTTCTCATAAATTATGCAACTATCTGGTTTATACCACACATAATATCGACGTATTGCTTGAAATAAATAATACAAATCATCCTTATTATCCTTCATATACCATCGCATCATACCTTGACTCCAACACGGTAGCTGCAAATATAAAGTATTATCCGAAATGCTTAATTTTGTTCCAATTGGACAATGCGCTAATAAACTTAATTGAATCATAACTTGTAAAGGCTCCAATATCATATCACTTTTCTCTTTGATATGTACTATATTATTCATAATAACATTAATAAATATAAAAAAATTACGCAATAAACTTAAAGATTTATAAAGAATTTATAAAGTAAAATGGCTAGTATCACAGACAGTATCACGGACAATATCGCGGATAGTGTTGTAAATATTGCAATTCCAAAAATAGCTAACACTGAATTGTTAAATAAAATCATTAAATTATCTAGTAAAAAACTAATAAAAGTATTGGAATTGGGTATTATAGCATACGAATCTATGGAAAATCAAAAACAAAGATGGGAAAACAGCGATTTTAATTCAAAAATAAAAAATATCGAATGCTCTCAAAAAGAAAAAGAAAAAAAATTTATTAATGAATTAGATTCTAAAAATAGAATTATAAAAGATTTACGGAGAGAATTTTCAGAAAAACAAACTCATTTACATAAACAAATTGAAGATAATGTAAGTTTAAACTATCAAAGTCAACTTAATTTTAAAGATAAAACAATTAATAAAATTACAAAAGAATTGAAAGAATCTAACAATAATAATAACACTTTAAGAGATAATTATGGAATTATGGAAATGTCAAGACGCATCGAATTAACAAAAGAACATAAAAATGAAATGCAAGAACTACGTAATACATATGATAAAAAAATAGACAAATTACAAGAATCTATAATGTCTATACAAAAAAATAAAGATAATTCATCTATTAAAGGTAAAGTTGGGGAAGATAAAATGAAACAAATTTTGACAATGTTATTTCCTAAAAATGAGATTGAAGATACCCATTCTTCTCCGGGTAGAGGCGATTTCATCATTACTTGCAAAAATGACAAGAAAATACTCATTGATAATAAAGATTATAGTTCAAATGTACCAAAAAAAGAAATCGATAAATTTGAAAAAGATATTCGCGAAAATGCTGATGTTTTTGGAGGACTTCTCATCTCCAATTCTTCAGGTGTAAGCAAAAAAGATGACTTCCAAATCGACATAATCAACTCCAAACCTGTTATGTACCTCCATAATACCAATAATAATAACAATAAAATTAAATGCGCGATTGATTTAATAGAATCTATTCTTTGTGCAAATCATATCGATTTTCAAGATAAAGAAATTTGCGACAAATTATCCAAAATTTCTTCCGAAATAAAAAGAAAAATTAACAAAATTAAAAGAGATATGGATAAACATGCAAAAAATATCATTGAAACTGTGCTAAATATTGAAACACTCGTTAAAGACGTTTTTTTAAATACAAAAACAAAATATTAAATTACCTACATCCATGTAGAATAAAATATTATATATATATATATGGATTATGTAATAAAATTAATAACACTTGGGGAAGCAGGTAGTGGAAAAACAACGTTGGTATCAAGTGTGTGTAATCAGGTAAAAACGCCAAGTTATCAACCGACAATAGGTGTGGAATTTAGTGTTTTATATTTCCAAAGGGGTGGGAAAAATTTGAAATTGCAGTTTTGGGATACAGCTGGACAAGAGTGTTTTGCACCGATAGTGAAGAGTTATTATAAAAATATAGCCGGCGTTTTTTATGTAATAGACTTGACGAGTTCTAGGTCATTAAAAAATATCGATTTTTGGTTAAATGAATTTAAAAATTATAGTAACTGTGAGACGAAAATGATTGTTATTGGAAATAAAAGTGATTCTAAAAGAAGAATAATTTCAAAAGAAGAAATGGAGGAAAAATTTAGAGAGAAAAAGCTATTATATATTGAAACATCGGCAAAAAATAATGTCAATACAGATATTGCTTTGTCTAAAATGATTGATTATATAATTAAAAACTTTGAATTAGATAATCATCCGGGAATAAGCGGTGGTAAAAAAAAACAGTTGATTTTAAAGAAAAGAGATACTTGTTCTTATATAGAACAAGCTAGTTGTTGTAATATAAGTTAAGGTTGATATACCATTGTTGCATAAAAAGAAAAGTTCCAATCATTTTTATTTAAATTAACATCCATACCTTTATCATTTATTAATCGAACATGTAGTTTTTTTAAATTTACTGGTCCAAAATAAAACCGTTTTTTATATTCTAAATTAACTTCTTCTACTTGGGTATGAGTTCTTCCCAATTGAACATTTATTTTTGCTAAAATATCAGCACTATTGGGACTAGAATATCTTTCTGACCGTTGACCATTCATTGCTAATCGAATTTGGTCTATAGTATATCTTTGTTTTGAAGTTAAATTAGAAGACAAATCTTTATTTGCATATTTTTTACCACAATGTATATTACTTGAATTAATATATTCTGGATTTGTAAGGTTGCAATTTTTTCCCATTGTTGTTTTCACATAATAACTAGGCATTGTGAAAGCAGAAACATTATTTTGAAACGATACTAAATTTTGATTAGGTTTATTATTATTGAAATCATCAAGAACAATATATAAATAGGTTGGACCTATCATATCCAACGTAGATTCGCCAGTTATACTATCAGTGTGTGTTCCATTGGCTCCCAAAATATAATCGGTATTGCGAAACCCAAGCAACCAACCCAAATTATAATCTATTTTTCCACCATTTCCAGTAGTGGAACACAATGGGACATTTAAAGAATACCAATCTACACCAACCGCATAATTCATATTATTTTTAACTGTAATTTTATTTGATATTTCACTATATGAAAACACAAGTCTGTTTGTTTTACTATTTAATTCATCTATTAATTTTGTAGCGGTATCATATTTACCGTTTTCTATATATACATTGCTTATATCGGTACCGCCTACTCCTTTTTCAATATAATAATCAGTACCATAATCTTTTGAAAAAACATACCAAGTATTGGGAATATTCGCACTACTGAATGTTATTTCTAATACATTTTTTATAGGCGGGTCTAAATTTACTGTAAAATTATAAGATGTTTGTGAAATTGATGTTTTATATGTTGTTCCCGATATGTCACACCCTCCAATATCACCCTTTCCAGTTGCAGCATATTTTGATATTGTTCTATATTTACTATCAATTGTAACTAATTTCCTAGCTGTATTTCTTAAGATTTTATTTTTATAATCAGGCGTTATATTGTCAAAGGGTGATTGATTAACATTTTGCATTCCCGTTATCCGCGTCTCACCCATAATATCCTTATCATACAATACTGCTTTCCTTGGTTCTCTGCTATTTACAGGAATAGCTTTCCTTGTAATACTTTCAGTAACTATTTCATCGTCGAATAAATCCCTCACGGTTTCATCTTTTTTATTAGTTAAAAGTGTTTCTTGAATTTTATCAAAAAAATCAAGAAACGTATCTTTCGACTCTTTGTCAATTTGATTTTCTTCAAACTTTTTTTCAAACTTTTTTTTAAATTTAGAAACGGTCGAAACTATTTTTGCATTTGTTAATGGGAGCTCTGTTCCTAATCCAATTATATTTACCAACTCTTCTATATTATAATTTTTTATATCAAAATCTGTTTTTGACATATATATCTAATTAATATTTAAAATTGATTTTAAATATTGATTAGTTTAATTTATATAACTCTAACATATCTAAAAATATAATGCAAGGAGAAACAAAAACATCGAATAATTGCCAAATTTGTTTTGAAAAAGACACACATAAAAAGATTCAATGTGGGTTTTGTGATTTTATTGGATGTAAAGATTGTGTAAAAAATAGTATTTTGTATTCAAAAGTTGACCCTTGTTGTCCAAAATGTAACCATGCTTGGAACTTGGAATTTTGCACTAACAATCTCACAAAATCATTTATGACAAATGAATATAAAAAACATAAAAAAGAATTGCTTTTTGAGATTGAAAAAAGCAAGATTCCAAATACGATGAATTATGTATATAATGCCTGTAGAATTGAAGAAATTGCTCTAGAAATTGATAAAAAACATCAAGAATTAAGACAAATTGAAGATATATGGCGAAAATGTAAAAATGAAATTTCAAATCTAAAAAAAGAAAAAATAAATATTGGGAAAAAAAAAGAAAAACGTGTGTTCAAAAAAAGATGTCCAAATAATAATTGTAACGGATTTCTTACCACAAAATATAAATGTTATAGTTGTCAAGCTCGCGTTTGCGCGGATTGTTACGAAATAAAAAATTTTGGAAAAGGCGAAACAAAAGAACATATTTGCAATCCGGATAATGTTGCAAGCTTTAAAGCTATAAAAGATGAAACAAGAAGTTGTCCAAAATGCGCAATACCTATTTTCAAAATAAGCGGGTGTGACCAAATGTGGTGTGTAGAATGTAAAGTAGCATTCAGCTGGAAAACCGGATTGGAAGTTAGTGGTATTATACATAATCCGCATTTTTATGAATGGAAGCGAAATAATAAAGATAGTTTGCGAAACGTAGGAGAGATTTTATGCGGTGGTTTGCCTGATTATCGTATTATTAGAAACTATATTAGATATGCAAAAAATACATTACAATTGGTTGGTAATTTTGAAAGATTTTCAAGTAATTTTGGGGACGGGTCTGGATTTTATTTGTCCATGCCAATATTTAAAAATGCTACAGACCAAACATTATTTTTGTGTTGGATGTATCAAAAATGGCAAGGAATAAATCATTTTCAAAATTATGTATTAAATTCTTTAAGAACAAAAGCAAATAATCAAGATTCGGCATTGAAACACAGAATTAAATTTATTAGAAATAAAATCAATGAAAAAGAGTTTAAAAGTTATATTATGAGAAATGATAGGTCACGTCAAAAAATATTAAAACAATTACACATTTATGAGATGTTTAATGTTACAACATTGGAAACATATAATGATATATTTCACATAATCGTTGATATTAGCAATGAAAAAGATAAAAAAGTAATCAATTACAAACATAATATGGATGATTTACCAGAGTCTATTATAGTAGATTTACAAAAATCTGCAAAAAAAGCATGCAAAAAAATTTATGAAAATTTGGTAAGAATGGATGAAATTCTCGTATATTGCAATAAAGAATTATATAAATTAAGTAAATTATTTAATCAAGTAGTTAATTTTATTTTACCAACATCTTATCAAATCTCTATAAAACATGACAATATATACTTTCAACCAAAGGAGAAAATTATTAGTAAAGATGGTATCCGTTTGAAAAAGATAAGTAAAGAAAAACAAAAGAAACATATGGAAGATTGTCAATGGTTATTGGAGGTTGATACCTTTGATACCAAAATTTATTGGGACAGATGGTTCCACGATGGTATCAAAGCACAAACCCGATTCGAACAGAGGGATTGGGAAAATCTGGAAAAGAAGGATATTGTGAAAAATCTTTTAAAATATTAGAAATATTAGAAATATTAAATTGAAAAAAATATATTTTTTTTTATTTTAATTAAAAATGGAAAAACACCTTAAATCAGTGTATGGTTTTAATAATTTTAGAGAAAAACAGAAAGAAATTATTTGCGATTTATTAAACAAAAAAGATGTATTTACCATATTGCCAACGGGCGGAGGCAAATCGCTTCTGTATCAATTTCCAGCAACATTTACAAATAAAATAACCATTGTTGTATCCCCCCTTATATCTTTAATGAATGACCAATGTCAATATTTAAATTCAAAAAATATAAAAACAGTTTGTTTAAATTCCGAATCGTCGGTTCCTTATTCACAATATACAGATTATCAAATAATTTATACTACACCTGAATTTATAACACCTCGAATTATAGCATTTGCAAGATTAAAAGAACATATTGGTTTATTCGCAATCGATGAAGCACACTGTGTATCCCAATGGAGTCACGATTTTCGAGAAAGCTATCAAAAGTTAAAAATAATTAAAGAAAAACTACCCGGAATACCGTTGTTGGCGGTCACTGCTACAGCTACGCCTCGCGTTATTAAAGAAATGTATGAATTTCTTGGTTTGAAAGATGCGTGTGAATATTTTCTTGGTACTAGAAGAACAAATTTATCAATAAAAATTTTACCGAAACGTCTTTTTAAAGATTGTGAATTTAATGAACCGACTATTGTTTATGTACAAACTAGGAAATTGTGCGAAAAACTGCATAACAACTTTATTAAAAAAAATATAACTTCAGCTTGTTATCATGGTGGAATGCGAAAACAAGATAAAATTAGGAGTCATGAAAAATTCATTAATGGGGAAGTTATTGTAATTGTGGCTACCATTTCTTTTGGAATGGGTATTGATAAATCAGACATTAGACATGTAGTTAATTATGGTGTTCCTAGTGATTTAGAAAGTTATTATCAAGAAATTGGTAGAGCGGGTAGAGATGGTATAGATAGTAAAGCAACCCTTTATTACGATGATGGGGATTTTAGAACAACAGAATTTCTTATATCTAAATCGACAAATCCAGAACAAATTAAAATAAAAAACAAAATGATGAATATTTTTAGAAGATTTTTGAGAGAAAAACATATGTGTAGACAGAGTATTATTGATTTTTATTTTGAAAAAGGTCATTTCCCTACAGAAAAAGAAATTGAAAATCCTTGTAATATGTGCGATAATTGTAAAAATACACATAAAACACAAATGAAAGATATTACAAAAGAAGCAACACAAATAATTAATGTAATTAAAAGTCATCATCGCGATAAGGGTTATAACATTGGAATGGGTAAAATTGTGAAATTACTTCAAAGGAAAACAACATATTCAAAACAAAGAATAAATGATATCATCAATGTTTTAATTTCAAAAGAATTTCTTATTCGAATTAAAGCTGGTTATGGGTTCGCTATCGGTTTAGGTAAAATAGCCATTATTGGTCCAATAATGGCTAGGATAGAGGAAGATTATGCCCCAAACAGATTTATTTCAACTAGACCTAATAAAATTGTAAAGTTAAAAAAAATTAGAAATAAAATTGCGGAAAAACATACTATATTGCCCGCGGTATTTATGAATGATAAAGTTGTTTCGAATATTAATGATACATCCCCCAAAAATATGAAAGATTTATTAAATGTTGATGGAATTTCAGAAGATTTTGTTACGAATTATGGTTTAGAATTTATGACAGAAGTATTAAAAAAGAAAAAACATAATAAAAATCCAAAAAAAACGGTATTTAAATTGTATAAAACAGGTAAAACGATGAGTGAAATAGCTGAAATTATGGAAATAAAAATGACAACGGTTGAGCAATATATCCTTGATATATTTGAAAATAACGAAGATGCCGACATCGATTGTGATTATTTTGATTTAACGGAAGAAATTGAAGAAGAAATAAAAAATGCTATTGAAACTACTGGAATTGATAAACTTCGACCCATAAAAGATAAAGTGAATGAAAAAATTACATATGGTCAAATAAAACTATGTATCTTGATTATAAAAATTGAATCCACTTAATTCAAATTCAAAATTATTCAAAATTATTCAAAATTATTCAAAAATAATAAAATTTCTTTAATTTTTTTCTCATCTATTTTATTTCCTCTACATAAATGTCCCTTTAATTTATCACCGCATATTTTACATCTTTTTTTTTCGGTTTTTTTGTGTTTTCTTTTCACTCGTTTTTCATTTGGACAAGAACGTCGATTATGTCCTATTTCGCCGCATTTCCCACATTGCGTTTGCTTTCTTTCGCGTTCTCTATATTTGCATGCTAATCTATTATGTGGTATTTTTATTACACCAGCCCCCCTTTTGAAATGCCGTGAACCCTTAAACAAAATTCTCTCCAAATATTCAATCATATCCTTATTTCTAATTAATAATTCTTCGCGAGAAATTCTTTTTTTTCCTTTATAGACAATTCTATTATAGTTTTCATTTCTATAAATTCTACTTCTATTCTCTTCCTTTAAAATATTATGAATTTGTCCAATTCCTGTTATTTCATCAGTTTCGTTATTCATTTCTATAATAATAATACTTTCTTCATATGGAATATTTTCTATTCTTTTGTCGAGACCATAAACACATCCTTTATAATTGTGTGCTTCCCTCCAAGATTCATTCTCTTGGAATGTTTCATTATTAAAATGAACTACACCAATGAATGGTTTTTCCATTTTTTTTAATAATTCTCTCCATATGGAGAGAATTATTAAATTCAATTTAATTGGGCGTTTAGTGCTGTTTTTTTAGTGCGTTTTTTTCAGTTACATTTTTGTTAATAAATCGTATAAAGAAAGAATGGAATAACCCGTGGCACCAGTTTGTTTATTATATGAAACACCTGCTATATCGACATGCATCCAATCTGTTTTTGGAGGTACAAATTCTTGTAAGAACATGGCGGCATTTATAGTACCAGAAGAACTTTTCGAAGAATTTTGTATATCTGCAATATTTGAATCTAAATTTTTTCGAAATTCACTCCATAAAGGCAATTCCCATACTTTCTCGTTCATTTCTTCTCCACAATTTTGATATTTTTTTATTAAAGATTTATTATTTCCAAGAACAACGATAGACAATTTATCAAATATTGAACCGGCTTGACCAGTTAACGTGGCAATGTCGATTAAACAACATGGATTTAATTTCTTTGAATAAGATAAAGCATCTGCTAATATTAGCCGACCTTCTGCGTCGGTATTGGTAATTTCAACATTTTTACCACTATGACTTTTTATAACATCACCTGGTCTATGTGCCTTTTCATTTATCATATTTTCTACTAGAGGCATGACGGCAATTACATTTTTTTTTATTTTATTTAAAGCACAGAAACGAAGTAAAGTAAATGCTGCGGCGGCGCCGGTCATATCTGTTTTCATATTTCCAAAATCTCCATATTTTATATTCATACCTCCAGAATCGAAGGTCACACCTTTTCCAAGTAAGACAATAGGTTTTTTATTTTTTAGAGGCATCCATTTTAACGTGAGTAGATAAGGTTCGTTTTTACTACCACTATTAACAGCCAATATAAGATTCATTTTTTCTTTTTTTAATTTAGATTTTTTCATAATTTCAAGTTTTAGTCCAGTTTCTTTAAATGTTTTAACATATTCCAAAAAATATTCTGAATTCATTATATTGCCGGGTTCATTAACCATATCGCGCATATCATTTATAATCTCTCCTTCTTTTATGCTATTTAAAACCGTTTTTTTTAATTTGTTTACAACACAAAAAGTGATTTTTTTTGTAGTAGTCTTTGAATCCTTATACTTTATAAAAAAATAGTTATGATGAATAACTTTTAAAATTTGATATCTTATAAAATCTTTGATGGGTGCGAGTATGAAGTTAACATTAACAATTTTTTTCTCGGTTTTAATGATATTGCAAGCCTTTTTTAAAATATTATCTAAATCTTTCTTTGAGCATTTTTTTTCATTAACTTTCGCTATTATGAATGTTTTTTTATTAATAAGGAAAGAAGATATCTTATTTTTCTCTCCAGAAAAATGTTCTGCGAGTCCTTTTGGAAACTTAAAAGAAAAACGTTTTTCTAATAATTTTATGTTTTTCTTAAAATTAGAACAGGATAAATAAACATACGTATCAGTTTGTTTATTTATATCACAAGAATAATTATAATTCATATAAATATTCTCTATATTTTATTTTAAATATAGAGAATATTTATATGAATAATTGGTATAAAAAATTAAATAAATCGAGTGTAGCGCCTCCTAGTTGGGTTTTTGGTGTGGTTTGGCCTATTTTATATTTTTTAATGTTTATTTCATTGTCATTGGTATGGAATAATAAAAAATGCTTTCCTTATTGTAACAGTTTAACATATTTTTTTATTCAATTATTCTTTAATTTGATATGGACAAGTTTATTTTTTTATTATAAAAAACCATTATATGCTTTAATTGATATAATTTTAGTAATCATATTTACAGCAATAACATATAAAAAATTTTTAAAATATAATAAATTGGCTGCTTATTTATTAATACCGTATTTATTATGGTTATCTTTTGCTTCGTATTTGAATTTATTTATTGTTTTAAATAATTAATTTTTTGATACATTTTCTTAACTATTTTTTTATACCACGGTAAAAATAAATGGTTGGGTAATTTATCTAACCGAACCCATTTTAACATATCTTTTTCATAAAATCCATTTTTACATATTTTAGATTTATCTTTTTTATACATTTTTTTGAAATGTTCTCTAAATTTTATCGGTAAATCTTTATCGTACTTTATTCTAACAACATAAATTGTATAAGTTTTTGTTACAACTTTTTCAACTAGCTTATTTTTTATTAGATTTTTTATTTTATTTTTTGAACCTAAAAATCCGGCGGATTCTTCCCACCCTTCGCGAATAGCGGTTTCTTCCACTGTTTCATTGTTTTCGGGTGTTCCACCAAAATCTCTCCAGTCTACTTTACCTTTCCTTTTTTCATATTCTCTTGAAAATAATAAATATTCATGTCCATTATGTTCTGCAATTGGTAATATACCTGCACCCATTATATTTCAATAATATTATAATTTTATAAAATTATTGTCGAATATATTGAAATTTCAAAGCATTTGTATGAAAAACGTTTAAAATAGTATCAGGATTTATGTGAGTTTCTATAGGTTTTTTCCAATAAACAAAAATAGGGGCTATCGGTCTTGTTATTGTAAAAACCATTCTAAATAAATATCTTAATAAAGAATTTTCATTGATAATTAAAAAACTTCTTTCTAATAATTGCGGTTTCTCCATTTTAACCTTTTTTATAAATTTTGCCAATTTAATAGCACTTTTTATAGTAGGCGAATGGGTTTTCGTCATATCGAAAATTAAGGTATGTTTAGTTTCTAAATCGTATATCTCTAACCATTTATTTAAAAACCCATCAACTTTTTCCAAAGTTACCCGTCCTTCCAATTTTATTTTTATAATCGGTAATGAAGAAAAGTCAAATGTATAAAAACTCATTATATATTTATAATAAATTTTTTTCTCAACTTTTCTTTATTTTTTTCTCAACTTTTTCATAATTTATTTCAT
>TARA_B110001450_G_scaffold35689_1_pt1 | contig 13194 bp, 13 predicted proteins | sample TARA_B110001450 | Tara Oceans TARA_B110001450 (sample SAMEA4396538) | marine metagenome | biome: Polar Biome; feature: [SRF] surface water layer (ENVO:00010504); material: water (ENVO:00002006), including particulate matter (ENVO:01000060) such as... | depth 5 m | reverse complement strand
AGAATTCAAGTTTAAAAAATGAGAATTCAAGTTTAAAAAATGAGAATGCAAGTTTAAAAAATCAAACTGATCTAATAAATAAAAACACATTGCTATTAAGAGACAGCAATAAGTTATTAATAAAAAATATTAACAATAGTGAAATAATAACTCAATATAAAATTGTTATTGAAAAACTAAAATACGAAAATATAACTTTAAAAAATGCATATAATGTTACCGACACAATTTCTTGTCTAGATTCAGACGATGAATAATATTAATTAAACTCATTTAAGTTGTAAATATGATATCGGATAAAAATCTTTCTTATTGCTTAATAAAATTTTAGATGTTATTTTATCTGTATATTTTGTATTTATTCTTAAACTATCAAACACGGTATTTATTCCATCATTATTAATATCCCGTATTATATGATGGTTTCCTAAAAATAATGCATATTTTATAATACCTTTGTTTTCATCATTTTTATAGACAATGTCATTATTTAAATTTTCGATACATGATAGGTAGTCTAAAAAAATATAGTATTTGTCATCTTTGTAAGTAAAATTTTTTCTATATCCTAAATTAATATATAATAAATTTTTGCTATATGTGTCCCCAAAATAAGCAACAGCAGGAACTTCATATAACTGATCTTGGTTATCATATAAAAAACAAAATTTTGGATTGTTTAATAAAAAATCAGACACACTATTGTTAATTTTTAAATTAAATGAATTACCGTGATTAATTACTTCAGAAACCATAACAAAATTTATTTTACCATCGGTCTGCATTAATTTATTTCTATAATCTTCATTTAAATCGCATTTAAACATTAACATTTTTTTATTTTTATAATTTAAATATCCGTCGTATGTAAATTTTGATTTATTCCATTCGGAAAAAATATTTTTTAAGTTAAATATTATTTCGTTGCTTGCTACACCACCTACATAACAAAATTTATAAAAATCTATCATGTCGTCCTCTTCATTCTCTAACAACGAATATAATAAAATAGGGTTTCTTTTATTAATAATATGATAAATACAAACATAAACATTTTCATTTATATCCAGTTTCGGCTCATCTATATTTAATAATTCTTTTCCACCAAATATTATATCTTGTTGATAATTTATAATATTTTTGGGATTTATTAGCGGATTTCTTTTTATTTTTGCATCTTTTTTTGAATTAGTAAAATCAATTTCATTTAATTTAGTTGGATTATTCATCTTTAAATTAAATTTCTTTTGTATAATAGTTCTTTTGTTTTCATTTAACATATATATAATGATATTACATAAATTTAATATTTTTTAATCTTTATTTTTTTTATGTCTAATATCTTCTTTAATTTTAACTTCTCTCTTATCTAAAATATAATTTACGACATCATCCGAATCTATTTGTGGTATTTCTTCGAAGTAACTCGACATAGTTTCCAGTAAATACTTCTTACTAATTGATTGTTTTACTTTACTTTTAGTATAAATAATATTACCGTCTGACGTATCAAAACTATCTATCTCGTTTGTCCTCATTACTTTTACTAAAATATCAGTTAATTCTTTTCTTCGTGTTTTTCTTCTTTTTATTTCATTATTTAATACGTCGATTTCACTATTTATTTTTTTTAATTCTTGGATTGAATCAACTAATTCCTGTTTTGTAAAATTTGCCATTAATATAAAAAATAATAATATTTTTAAATTACTTATCTATAATTACTTCCTTGACTATTGTTTTTATTATTTTATTTTCATTATCACTATCTGTATATTGTGTTAAACTTTTAATCATATCAATATAATTAGCAGTACCCTGTTCTGTTTGATCCCAGTTTGGATAATTTTTCTCCCATTCTTTTATTTTATTTATTTGTCTTTTCGATACCACCGCCAACGCTTTTTTTAGCTTAGATTTTTCGTTACTATCTTTTTCCCAAATATTATTATCTTTAACATATAAAACTTCGCGTTTTAAATCGCTACAGTGTATGGGTCTTTTATTAAAATCAAGTTGTCTCAGTCCTCTTACAAAAATATTGGTTATTCCCGTAATATAACCTTTCTCTCTGGTATTATCTAAATCTTCGAATTCTAATTTTAATGTTTCAACAAAATCGGTTAAATTAATAGCGTCCTTGCATTCTTCATTTAAAAATAGATTTAAATTAAACTTATTAATAGTTGTATTATTGTTATTATTGCCTATCTTTGGAATCATATCCTTGACCATTTCCCTCATTTCCTTATTTTCTAATAGAATATTTTGGTTTTGGTTGACCAATGTTGATATTAAATTCTTTAAATCTTTATTATCATCGGTATTTTGAATTATAACGTTTTCATTAATACAATTCTTCTTATGACGATTAAAGCTTTGAATATGCGTATATTCGCGCCCACAATTACAGATATATGGTCTTGCATATTTTTTGAGCATTTTTGAGCATTCTGTTTTTTGGTGTTTTTTGGTCTTACAGTGTTGATTAAATAAAAATTTTGTCTTACCTTCATAATTACATTTTTCACAGTAGAAAATCGGTTTTTTCTTGTCAGTGTCAAAATCGCATATTTTTTTGAGCATTATATGTAAATAATGCTCAAAAAAATATGCTTAAATTCTTTCAATTTTATCTATTTTTTCGTCTTTTTTACTCACTGCATAAGAATCCCTACATAATATTCTATACCCTTTTATATTTTTCCTACATTACAGTGTAAATCACGTTTTCACGTTTTTTTTACAGATTCTAAAATGAGAAATCCCAAATTGGACAAAAATAAATGTCCAAAAACGATAAATGAAAATTTAGAATTGAAAAAAATGTGAAAAAACGTGAAAATAAAATAAAAATAAAATACAGAAACTATTTATTAATATACAACCTATTAACCAGTTCTTTTTTACTTCCGGCAATACTTAGCCCTTTTTCTTTTAATAAAACATGTAATGACTTTACCGTATTTGCTTTATATGATTTTTCCAATTCAGCGGTCCAAATAATACTATTTATTAATTCATTCTTTTTGGTTGTTTTTATTTTATTTTTCCAATGAGTTTCGCACAATAAACCAAATTCGCTATGAAAAGCATTTTTATTACAAACCTTGTCTTTTTGTTTTCCAGACTTAAAAATCCATTCACAATCATTGCATTTCATACAATATTCTTTCGGATTATTAACACCATTTATTTTTTCAACGCCTTTATATTTTGGTATATAAGGTATTAAATTATTAATTGTTTTACGACAGTAAGGACATTCTAACTGGTATGTTTTTAATCTTTTAAAGTTATTGGGATTATATGATAACTTTTTTTCTTTGATTTCATTATATAAAGGCATATAATTAAACTTATGTGAACATTCCAGTGTTATATGATTTTCGTCTAATTCGGAACCTGATATTAAACATACATTATTTTTATCATCGTGTGTATTTTTTTTTAATAAATCAAAAAAATTTATATCATCTTCTATTACGTAGTTCATTATATAAATTAAATAATAATCTTTATATTATATTAGTATGGTAAAAAAACAAATATGGGGAACCGCTACATGGTATTTATTTCATACATTATCATATAAATTAAAAAATGATAATGAACAACAAGTAAAAACACTGTATACCCATTTTAAAAATTTTTGCAATCATTTACCGTGTCCGATATGTAAAGAACATGCAATGCGTTTTTTAGGAAAAGTAAATTATAATAATATTAGAACAAAGGATAATTTAATTACAATAATGTTTACGTTCCACAATGAAGTTAACAAGTTGACAAATTCTAATATATTCACTATGCAACAGCATAATAAATTGTACGATAACGCAAATACAGATAATATGGTTAAATATTTTATTAAAGTGTGGAGTTATAAAAATGGGTCCGGATATCAAGGAATTAAAGAGAATAGTTTTTCAAAGCAACAATGTATAAATACATTTAAAAGTTATATTTCAAAAAATAGAAATCTATTTAATTAAGCGGATGTTGAATTTTTGTTTTTTTTTTTACATATAAGTTTTGTCTTTAATTTTGAACATTTAGCGTTATTACTTGTTAATTCGTCATAGTATAATAGATGTTTTACTTTTTCTCCTGACCACAAAAAAAACCAACAAACACCATATAATATACCAATAATAATACCAGCAAGAATACCCATCAAGTTTGTGCATTCATAACTGATACGAGATACGATATCAGTACCAAATATTAATAATAAAAATATAATTAATGGATAATTATATTCATTATTATTAGCCATCATGCTAATTAAATATGATAGTGTAAATGAATGAAATATTGAATTCGTGCACGGAACGCTTGTTTGCGGAACTATATATGGTAAACTAAGTAGTCCACAAGACACTGGTTTTTGGGTTTCTCTCTTCGCAAGAGCCTTACTCCAATGAAATGATGAAGTATTTTGCAACAAAAATATATTTAAAACTGATGAAACTATGACACCCAACAAATATACAAGACCCTTTAAGTTCTGATTTAATATTGACGATATCAGAAAGAAAAATGATATTAGAGTTGGAGATAAAGTAGAAATCAACGTTAATATATTACTGAAACTTAATTTAATAGCCATTTATATAATATATAAATATTATTTTAAAATAACACAGTAAAACATTATATAACAAAAACTTGTATAAAATATTTAAATAAACAATCTAAAAATTTTATATTATTATTATTATGGGCATACCAAGTTATTTTTCATATATTGTTAAAAATCATAGAAATATAATAAAAGTTTTTAATAAAAAAACTTTTCAAATAAATAATTTATATTTAGATTGTAATTCAATAGTCTATGATTCTATTAGAGAAATAGATAATTTTACAGATAATGATAATTTTGAAAATATTTTAATTAATTTAATTTGCAATAAGATTTCTTTTTATATTAAATTAATATCGCCAGATACAAATGTATTTATTGCGTTTGATGGTGTAGCACCTGTTGCAAAATTAGAGCAACAAAGAAATCGGCGATACAAATCGGTTTTTGAAACGGATATTTTAAATAAATTAACAAAGCAAGAAATCATTAAAAACCATTGGAACACGAGTGCTATTACACCTGGAACTAAATTTATGTCTAAACTAAGTGATAAGATAAATAAGTTTTTTAAAAATAGTAAGAAATTCAACGTTAAAAAAATTATTATTTCCACATCAAATGAAATAGGTGAGGGAGAACATAAAATATATGAATTTATAAGAAATAACCAAGAGTATCATAGGACAAGCACAACAGTTATATATGGGCTGGATGCCGATTTAATTATGTTGACATTAAATCACTTACACATAGCACCATCAATGTTTTTATTTAGAGAGACACCACATTTCATTAAAACAATAGATAAAACTCTTGAACCAAACAAAAATTATATAATAGACATCCCATTATTTGGCAAAGTATTATCACTTGAATTAAATAATAATAAAGAACCGGATACGAAACAAAAAAAAAATAGAATATTTGATTACATATTCCTTTGTTTTTTATTAGGAAATGATTTTCTTCCACACTTTCCTGCGTTAAATATTAGAACTACTGGTATAGATACAATATTATGTGTGTATAAAAAGGTAATTGGTAATAGCAATGATAATATAGTAAATGGTTCTAAAATTATATGGAAAAATTTTAGAAAAATTATGATAGAAATAGCAAATACCGAAGAGGTATTGATGCATAATGAATATAAAATACGCACAAAACAGAGTAAAAATATTATGAATAGAAAAATGGAAGAGAGCGATAGATTTGTTTCGGTACCTATGCTGGATCGTAGTATAGAACAATATATTAATCCGTATGAAAAACACTGGCAAGATAGATATTATAACAAATTATTTAAAATAGATATCGACGATGATAGACGAAAACAGATATCGATAAATTATTTGGAAGGATTGGAGTGGACGCTTAAATATTACACTACCGGATGCGTTGATTGGCGATGGAAATATAACTATAATTATCCGCCTTTGCTACAGGATTTATCAAAATATATACCATACTTTGATACCACTTTTATAAAAGAAAATAATAACACATCTGTCTCTCCGTTAGTTCAATTAAGTTATGTATTACCAAAGAAAAATTTATATTTGTTACCAAATAAAATAGAAGAGGTATTGTTAGAAAAATTTGAAGAAATATATACAGATACACACAACATTAACTGGGCATTTTGTAAATATTTTTGGGAATCACATATAGAATTTCCTCATTTATCATTAGATGAATTAGAAAATACAATCATGCCATTATGTGTTTAATATTAGATATTGTGTGCCAGTTTAAATGCTTCAGACGAACAATTTTTAATGCCGTGCAAAGTGAGTATATATTGAAAGGCTATTTCTTCAAATAAATTAAAATTTGAATTCATGATGAAGGTTTCCTTGTAAAGATGAGTTCCAAGAGAAACGATTTATGGAGATTAACCACATCCACTCTGGCGTGCCAATTTAGTTGGTTTCCGATAAGCAATCGTAACTGTATGCTTACTATCCCACATGCAAACATTCCAATTGGTAAGGTAAATATTTTTTGTATTATATATAATGTTTCATATTAAAATTTAGAATTAGCACGACTCTTGCGTACCTTGCCATTGGTCTTGATTACCTTTACCTTTACACGAGTCTTGCTTACCTTTCTTTTTTTTCCACGTGTCTTACTTACCTTGCCACGTGTCTTGCTTACCTTGCCACGTGTTTTGTTTCCTTTTCCACGTCTCTTGATTCTCTTGCCGCGTGTCATGTGTCCCTTGCCGTGTGTCTTGATTGCTTTGCCACCACTCAAATGGCTCCACCTATCTTGGTTCGCGAGATGAAGCGGCGCCTTGGAGGCAATGATCCCACGCTTACCCTCAGTATAGGGAGTAAATGCTGGTTCTAGTTGATATTGGGGAGATTGAGGCCGATAATATTGTCCTATCTCCGGATGTACACGTATCATGGATTCGGCCTGAAGATCCACCAGTCTTACCCCGTGCTTAATTATATCGGCAATCATATTATCTTGCATGATTTTCGGTATTTTTGTATCCCGATTAACATCATTATCTCGTTGCATATGCAGGACACGTTCTGATAAAGCATCTTTACTGTTAGCGGCTAGGGAGGAGGGGGTTGAATTGTTGCCGGGTAATCCTACTGTTTGTAAAAGTTCTCGGTTTAATCCCCCAAAAAATGTTTCGATATCCAAACGATCATTTACGTCGATAGTTTGGCCTTGGCTTTTGCGAATCCGCGCCAATTGATCAAACACAATGTTTTTTTTCTTCAGCAGATCCAACATACCTTGCTCTTTAATCTCTAGACATATTTTTTCGAAACGGTTTATTGATTCAGAATCTAGTGTACGATGACGTATATTAGTATTTAAAGGAGTAATCATCTTGGACACAAAAAGATCAAGCGAGCTACCTACTAACCCTGACAGCGCGTTCGCCGCGCGCCCGGCAGGAGGTAGCACGCCCACCAGCGCGGCCGAAAATACGTACATAGACATCATAAAAACGAACAGGTTTTTGCCCTTCTCCCACATAGCGTTATACATCGTTTCGAACAGGTCCCCCGTCACATCGGTTGCGATCTGTATTCCACACGTAGTTTGTGCTATCCAGCCAGTAAATCCGTCTAGCATATCAGCCTTCCCACACTTATCTGTCGATAAATCTAATTTCATTTTTTCGCGTTGTAACTTATCCACATTCTTGTTGTGATAGTTATTATCTCTCTTAATCTCCCGGTCTAATTTATTCTCATTCAGTTTGTCACGATGATCATCTATATTTTTCTGCAGTTCAAATTTCTGTGCCTTCAATAATATATCGTTTGACTGATCTTGAAAATTGGTCTCAGCGAGTGAAGGCATAGCCATTACAAATGTTATAATAGAAAATTTGATAAAGGTACGCAAATTGAAAATACCACCACCGGCTTGTTCAGAAATATCATAAGCCGGGCCAATTTTGGATCGTGATTTTATAATATTTATAAAAGCTTCAATTTCCTTTACGGTGATGGTTTTTAAAGAATCTACAAATTCTTCTAAATATGGGACATCTTTATCTTGGATAGTTGCTCCCGATTTCGAGAATTCTTCAATTAACGTTAATGCCAATGTTTCGGGTAATACTCTTACTCTAATAGAGCCTCCATTATTCACTATTGTTTTTTGTAAATCAATTGCTGCTTTTAAAATATCCGGCGGACTTTCCGTAGTCGGTTCGTAAGTAATGCTATTCATATTTATAATATAACACTATAAAAAAAAATATATGAGTAATGTTTTAACGAGAATAACGATTAACTGTCTCTACTATAGATAACTGTGGATTATGCGTCGGGTAAAGTGAATCACAACCATCGAGGATACAGCATGCTCAATAATGTGTATGTGACGGGTTCATCCAAGAGTATGTGGGACATTGCCTAAATTTATCATGGACTTTGTGTCGTCTGATATGATGGATATAACTGCTATTAATAAATAAAACAACAGAGTGATACAAGAGACGGGTTTGTATCCGTTTGGGTTCAGCATACAATCATGCCATTATGTGTTTAATAATTATTATATAAATTAAGTATTTCAATATTTATTTTATACTGGCAACATATTTTCATGAGAGTATGTTAGTAGTGGAAAACTCCTTGGTCTTGGGCCACCCGAACCATCCCCACGACATATATTACACGGTTTATATCCAGTGTTTTCACAATCAATACATAGATAATTTTTACATTTAGTGCATGGAACATAACCACGTCCATTACAAAAATAACATTTATAATAACCGGCGTTATTATACTCATTAAATATCATTTGCATAACTCTTTTTCTCTTATGTAAATTAATAGCTATTACGTAATTAGCATTATTAATTTTATTGGTAGAATAAATTGTGTTAAAATTTATTATTGGGTGATGGGAAAGACGCGAACATCCTGCGATCATTATGAAAGACATTATTTTCATTGTTATATATATTATATTTTTTTATTATATTTAAATCAATTTAATGAAGATTGGTTAAATTGTTTAAAGAATAGAGTTTTATATATATAATAATGTCGGAACGCGAAATAGCACAAGATTTGACGGTGGAAGAATTTAAAGATTTATTGCAGAAAATGAGTAATAAACAGGTATTATTAGTAAAATTTTCAGCAGAATGGTGTAAACCTTGTAAAAAAATTAAACCATTAGTAGAGGAAAAATATAAAGAAATGCCGGAAAATGTGATTATAGTAGAAATAGATATTGACGAGTCATTGGACTTATATATGGTTTTTAAAACAAAAAAAATGTTAACGGGGGTTCCGACGCTATTTGCTTTCCACGGAGATATTAAAAAGGAAGATAACCTTTGGTATGTGCCTGACCGTTCTGTAAGTGGTTCGGACGAGAAAAAGGTTACAGACTTCATGAATCATACAAGAGATAAGGCTTCGACGTTAAATTAATTTAAATAATTAGATTCATTATATATAAATTTATATAATGAATATCGATTTGAACATAGATAATTATGAATTGGATGATATATTAAATCTATTTAAGATAGACTATGATTTTAATCACGACGATTTAAAAAGAGTAAAAAGATATGTTTTACAAACACATCCGGATAAGAGTAAATTATCAAAAGAATATTTTTTATTTTTTACAAAAGCATATAAAATAATTTATGCTATTTATAATACAAGAGAGAAACGAGAAAAATCAACAACATATATATTAAATGAAGATGACGATAATAAAGAATTATTAAAAAAAGTTTCTAAAAAAGAAGATTTTAATAAAATATTTAATGAATTATTTGATAAATTAAATGTGAAAGAAGACAATGGTTATGGTGATTGGCTAACATCAGACGAAGATATGGATTACTCAGAAACATCAAAACAAGATTTGCACAGAACAATAGAAAATAAAAAATCCAAAGCGCGGGCTTTAATAGTTAAACATGATATAAAAGAATTGGGTGGCGATGGTGATAGCAATGGTTATAACGAATTAATAGATGATAATATAGAATGTTATCAAACGGGCATATTTAGTAGTTTACAATATGAAGATTTATATAAGGCCCATACAGAAACTGTTATACCTGTTACACAAGAAGATTATAAATCACGACAACATTTTAATAATGATAACGATCTTAAATTATATAGAGAGAAACAAGATAACAGACCAAAAACACAAGAAGAGTCAAAAGAAATATTAAATAATAAATATAAAAGTCAAGAAAAAGAAGATATAAAACGAATATATAAATTGGTTAAACAGGATGAAATTATAGAAAAAAAAAATCAGGATTTTATTAATAATTTTAAATTATTAACACGATAAACAGTAAGATATTTTAAATTTAACTGATGTAAGATAATATTTATATTGTAGATAATATTACGAAATATTAAATTATATTACATAATATTATATGAAATATATGAATTACATAAATTATGTATTTATGTTTTTAGTTTTAATGTTAATAGGTAAATTGTATAATATTTTTAAAGAAAATTATTTAGAAGAGGAAAACTCTAATCATTACAAGGTAGTAAATCAATATTTATTAAATGATAATTCTTTAGCAAAAAGCGATAAACCTTATTTGTGGATACATAATTCTTTTGAAATTAATTCTAATAATTGGAGTAGTTTCGGATCAAGAAATACAAAATGTATGAATCAACCATACAAATATATAACTATTAAATCAGTGATAAATAAATGCGGTGATGATTTTAATATATGTGTAATCGACGATAATGTTTTTACAAAATTAATACCTGATTGGAATATTGATATTAATTTAATAGCAGAGCCACTAAAAACAAATATTAGAAAATTAGCCCTATCACAAATATTATATATTTATGGTGGTTTATTGGTACCAAATTCGTTTGTATGCTATACCAGTCTAATTGATTTATATGAGAATGGTATTGAAAATAATAAGATTTTAGTAAATGATTTTAATTTATTAAGCAAAGATAATAAATCTAATGTAAAATTTTTAGGATGTGAAAAAGATAGTAGTACTATGAAAGATTATATATTATATCTCGAAAAGTTAAATTCGACAGATTTTACATCAGAAAATAAATTTTTAGAATATGACAAAAATTGGTTTTATTACAATAAAAATACCAATATAATACCAAATCAATATCTTGGTTTATGTGATGTAGATAATATTAAAGTGTCGTTAGATAAATTAATGGGCAACACATATTTTGAACTTATTGACAAGGTGTATGGTTTGTATATACCGGATGAAGAAATTTTAAAAAGAACAAAATATCAATGGTTTTCAAGATTATCTGTTGAACAGGTGCTATTAAGCGATACAATGTTAGGAAAATATATTTTACTTTGCAATTAATATAAAATTATAAATCAACTATCGAGTATTTCAACCATATTATTTGTAAAAATTGCTAACTCAATTTCATGTTCGTGTAAATTATAAAATATCGTAATATATTTACTAATCAAAGTTATTGTATTGTATTTTTCATTTTCATTTAATAAATTACCATTCTTAACATAAATAAAAAGAACGTTTAATATATCAATAACGGAATATCCTTTATCATAAATATCATATAATAAATTGATTGAATTTTGTAAATCTTTTTTTTTACACAATTCAAGATAAGTTTTCATTGTTTCAAAAGAAATATTATTGCATATTTCACTTATTGATTCAATTGTAAAATCATCATCATTATTATTTGTTAAAAGTTTAATTTTTTCAAGATTATTTATAATCGTAACTATTGAATTATTTGAATTTTCTACTAAAAAATCTTTAATATCGTTGCTAATATTAATATTTTCTTTACAGCATATATTTTGTAATATTTTAAGTAAAAATTTATTTTCCAAATTATTTAATACGGCTGTAATTAATCTTGACTGAAGACTCTTTATTACTTTTTGTAAATTATTACACGATGCAATAAAATTTATATTATTACTATATTTATCAATATAATTTCGAAATACCTGTTGACTTTGTTCGTTAACAATATCAATATCGTCTAAAATTAAAAATTTTTTTTTTCCTTTGATAGAACATTTAGTTTGACAGAAATTTTTAACATTTGTTCTGTAATATGTAATGCCTGGCTCTTTAATAGTATTTATATTTAATATATCATCATCATTAACATTATTATCATAATATGTATTAATTATAACTTTTATTAATGATGTTTTACCAGAACCATAATTTCCTATAAATAATATATTTAAATTATTAATGGAAATTAAATTATTTAGTAGGTTTAATAAATCATTAGTTATATAGAAATCATTTATTGTTTTAGGTTGATATTTATAAATAAATGGTGTATCCATAATTAAATTATATAATTAACTTTATACATTTAAGTTTATATACATATTTTTTAAATACTAATAAATAGTATTATGTCAACTGATAATTATTATTCTATATTGGGTATAGAAAGGGGTGCAACAGCAGATATTATAAAACAAGCTTACAGGCGTCTATCATTAGAATTACATCCCGATAGAACAAAATGTCATAAAGATCATTTGGTTTTAACAGAGAAATATAAAAAAGTGAATGAGGCGTATGGAGTGTTAAATGATAAAGATAGAAAGCGTATTTATGATTTACAAAATATGCAAAATATGCAAAATATGCAAAATATGGAAAATATGAGAACTAATAACGATTTTAAAGCCGAAAATTTTATGGACATGTTAAATAGAGCGGGTATTAATAACACCAGAGCGAGTCATGATAATAGTAACGTCTTTGATTTAAATGGTGCTATGAACGATATGTTGAATAATAAAAATAGTATATTTAATAGCAATAAGTTTAATAATATGATGAGCAAGCCTCCCCCAATTATAAAAAAAATATCGATTACGTTACAAGAAGCGTTCACTGGTTGCAAAAAACCCATAGAAATAGAGAGATGGATTTGTGCAAATACAATAAAACATAATGAAAAAGAAACCTTATATTTATCAATACATCGAGGTATAGATAGTAACGAAATGATTTTTATTCGCGAAAAGGGAAATGTATTAGACGATTTTAATAAAGGAGATGTTAAAATTTTTATTAACATAATAAATGA
>TARA_B110001450_G_scaffold15843_1_pt1 | contig 13207 bp, 9 predicted proteins | sample TARA_B110001450 | Tara Oceans TARA_B110001450 (sample SAMEA4396538) | marine metagenome | biome: Polar Biome; feature: [SRF] surface water layer (ENVO:00010504); material: water (ENVO:00002006), including particulate matter (ENVO:01000060) such as... | depth 5 m | reverse complement strand
CCTTAAACAACGCATCCGTGATTCCGGCGAATTTCACCGCAGCGGTCTCATGTGTAAATCCTATTACCGCCATGCCAGCGGCGATACCTGCTCGAGCGCCTGCCGCACTATCTTCTATCACCACACAGTCACGCGGTGCTATCCCAGCCTTGGCGGCAGCCAAAAGATACACATCTGGAGCAGGCTTCGGGTTAGTTACATCTTCACGCGAGAATACCCGCCCAGCAAAACGCTCTGCCAATAGGCATCGCCCAAGGGTGATTTCCATTTTTTTATGTGAACCATTTGAGCCGATCGCATAGGGAGTTCCATGATGATCCAGAACGTCTAATACTGCCTCAATTCCCGGGATCGACTTCACGCTTTGTCCCAAGACAGTGAACATTTTTGCGTAAAACTGATTGGCCCAATCATCAGGAATATCTGCACCTAAGGCTTTGGCTTGCTCCCCCACCCCGGCTATGGTGCCGCCAAGGGCCAAATCTATCATTTCGGAAAGTGACAGTTCCAAACCACGAGATACCAGATCATCACACATCAACTGCAGCGTAAGGGGTTCACTATCCACCACCACGCCATCACAGTCAAAAATCACAAGCTTCGGTAGGGATGTCAGATTAGGCATAATCGCTCCTAGATTTCGCTTCATTTCAACCCTGCACCACAAACTACAAAAGCTACAAATAATATCTCATGCAGAGTGATCTCCACGCGATTACTGAGCCCAGGCTCTAATGCACCACTGCATTTTGTGGTGGTAGAAGATTGGAGCTGCTCACGCGGTCGCCAACAATCAAACCCTCTGTCCCTGCCGAGATTGATACAGTATCTCCTTCGTCAATCTCTCCTGCCAAAAGCATCTCCGCCAATTGGTTTTGCAAGGCCGATTGAATAACGCGCTTCAAAGGCCGCGCCCCGAATACCGGATCATAACCCTCATCAGCCAGCCACGTTTTGGCAGGCTGATCCAGCACCAAGGTGATATCACGCAACGCCAAACGACGAGCCAAACGCGCCAACTGGATATCCACGACCCCATCCATGTCTTTGCGGCCCAGCCTATCAAAGATGATCGTCTCATCCAAGCGATTGAGAAATTCTGGACGAAAATGCGTCCGCACTGCCTCCATCACACCCCGGCGCGCATCCGAGACATCAGCCCCATCTGGCAATTGGCTCAAAACTTGCGCACCAAGGTTGCTCGTTAGAACTATCAGGGTCTGCTTGAAATCAACCTTGCGACCATGACCATCGGTCAGCACCCCATCATCCAACACTTGAAGCAAGATATTGAATACATCCGGATGCCCTTTCTCAACTTCATCAAACAGCACCACCTGGTAGGGCCTGCGCCGCACAGCCTCGGTGAGAACACCGCCCTCTTCATAGCCAACATAGCCTGGAGGCGCGCCAATCAACCGCGACACGCTGTGTTTTTCCATAAACTCCGACATATCAATCCGCACCATGGCGTTGTCATCATCAAATAGAAAATTCGCCACTGCTTTGGTTAACTCAGTTTTCCCAACACCCGTTGGCCCTAAAAATAGAAAGCTGCCCAGCGGTCTGCATTCATCATTCAAACCCGCCCGCGCACGGCGCACCGCGTTTGACACCGCCCGCACCGCCGCATGCTGAGCGATGACCCTTGTATGCAACTCAACTTCCATACGGAGCAGCTTGTCCCGCTCACCTTCCAGCATCCGTGAGGTTGGTATGCCGGTCCAGCGCTCCACCACGCCTGCTATTTGATCGGGCCGCACGGCTTCTTCCACCATACGACCGTCAGCGGTTTCAGCCTCGCTCAATTGCTTTTCAAGGCTAGGAATCACCCCATAAGACAGCTCGCCAGCCCTACTGAGATTACCTTCTCGTTTGGCAATATCCAAATCAGCACGGGCTCGATCCAATTGTTCTTTTAGATCACGTGCCGAGGATAATTTATCTCGCTCTGCCTGCCATTGAGCATTCAGCTCGCTGGAGCGTTCCTGAAGTTCTGCCAGAGCTTTCTCAAGCACCACCAAACGGGTTTTAGAGGCCACATCATCCTCCACCTTCAAGGCTTCGACCTCAATTTGCTTTTGCAAAATATCGCGGTCGAGCACATCCAGCCCTTCAGGCTTACTGTCCACCTGCATACGCAAACGGCTTGCAGCCTCATCCATCAAGTCGATAGCCTTGTCTGGTAAAAACCGATCAGTGATGTAGCGGTTCGACAATGTGGCAGCTGCAACCAAAGCCGCGTCAGCAATCCGCACACCGTGATGCAACTCATATTTCTCTTTGATCCCTCGCAGGATAGAGACCGTGTCAGTAACGCTTGGCTCATCGACCTGCACCGGTTGAAACCGCCGCGCAAGCGCTGCGTCCTTCTCGACGTATTTGCGATACTCATCCAAAGTTGTGGCCCCAATGCAGTGCAATTCACCGCGCGCCAAAGCCGGTTTGATCAGGTTTGCCGCGTCCATTGCGCCATCACCTTTGCCAGCACCCACCAAAGTGTGCATCTCGTCGATGAACAGCAAGATTTCACCTGCAGCAACGGTCACCTCATTGAGTACAGCCTTGAGCCGCTCTTCAAATTCACCCCGATATTTAGCACCAGCAATCAACGCCCCCATATCAAGCGCCAGCAATCGTTTGTTGCGCAAGCTTTCAGGCACGTCACCATTGACAATTCTGAGCGCCATGCCTTCTGCAATCGCCGTTTTACCCACGCCGGATTCCCCTATCAAAACCGGGTTGTTCTTGGTGCGCCGCGACAGCACCTGCATGGTGCGCCTTATCTCTTCGTCACGACCAATGATGGGGTCAATCTTGCCCTCTCGTGCCCGCTCTGTGAGATCCTGCGCGTATTTCTTCAGCGCCTCATAGCTGTCTTCGGCACTTGCGCTGTCAGCGGTTTGCCCTTGGCGAATATCGTTGATCGCCTCATTGAGCTTTTGTGCCGCCACCGCCCCTGCATCCAAAGCATCCTTTGCCTTGGACTTCACCATGCTAAGCGCCATTAAAATACGTTCTACAGGGACAAAACTATCACCAGACTTCTGAGCCAACTTTTCCGCTTCGGCCAAAACCTTACCGGTAGTACTGTCTAAATAGACCTGCGCATCACCAGTAACTTTTGCAATCTTGGACAGGCTGACGTCCAAATGCTCCACCACCCGCGCAGGTACGCCACCCGCGCGTGCAATCAAATTGCTCGCTAAACCTTCCTTGTCGTCCAAAAGCGCTTTGAGCAGATGTTCCGCCCCCAAACGAGCATGATCTTCTCTTTGTGCAATAGTTTGGGCCGCCTGAATGAAACCGCGCGACCGTTCAGTGAATTTCTCTAAATTCATGGTTTTACTCCCTAGACAAGCACCGCGTTTGGTATCTAGCCTACATTCAGTGAAGCTCCGATGCGGCCTCACTTACTACGTGGGGACGAACGGATGCCACGGCAAGGGTGCGTGGGGGGAACTTACCATGATTTCTCTCAGACAGTATTAAAATGCCAGATGTCGCTAGAAAGCTTGTATTATTCACAAATTTTATGGCCCTCTCGGCATTTATCCATTTGGGAGTAGCTGTTAATTACAGCCTTTTGGCGATTTCTTCCAACATCACCTCAGTTGCACCGCCACCGATAGACTGGATACGAGCGTCACGTGACATGCGTTCAACGGGGGTTTCGCGCATATAACCCATGCCACCATGAAACTGCACACAGTCATACATGACCTTGTTCACCAGATCGCCACAATAGGCCTTGACCATGGAAACCTCTTTCACACAATCCATACCTTGTGCATCCATCCAAGCGGCATGATAGGTTAGCTGCCGCCCGGCCTCTACCTGTGCCGAGCGTTCGGCCAGCTTTTGACGGATCACTTGTTTATCCCACAGAACGCCACCAAAGGCGGGGCGGTTTTTAACGTAATCTAAAGTTAGCTCAATCGCCTTTTGGGCTTCGCCCATAGCCATCGCACCCATCACCGTACGCTCGTTCTGAAAGTTCTTCATGATAGCGTAAAAGCCTTTATTGACCTCGCCCAAAATATCATCTCCGGTAACGCGAACGTCCTCGAACACCAGTTCTGCGGTGTCAGAACAAAGCCAGCCGGTTTTATTAAGTTTTTTACCTACTGAGAAGCCGAGCGTATCCTTTTCAACCGCGAAAATTGTCACTCCACGAGACCCTTTAGCCTCGAGATCCGTTTTAGCCGCTACAAATATTATATCTGCATGTACCCCATTTGTGATGAACATCTTGGTCCCATTGATGACCCAGCCATTGCCGTCGCGCACCGCCCGTGTACGCATGCCAGCCACGTCTGAACCGGCCCCAGCCTCAGTCACAGCAACGGCGCAGATTTTCTCACCGCTTGTGATAGCGGGCATCCACCGCTCCAATTGTTCGGAGGTGCCCACGTTTGCCAGATGCGGGCTGGCCATATCGGTATGCACGAGAACGTCCGCTGAAAAGCCACCAAAGGTGCAACGGCCTAGTTCCTCCGCCAATACCACGCTGGCCATCATGTCCAGATCAGCGCCACCATATTTTTCTGGGTAACGCATCCCCAGAATGCCGAGGGTACCCATTTTGGCGAATACCTCACGTGGCACTTTACCTACCTCTTCCCAGGCGTCGCCATTGGGCACGATCTCAGTTTCGATAAAACGACGAATCTGGTCACGAAGCATCTTCAGCTCTTCAGAAAAGTATAGCGATTTGCTCATGTTTAATCCTCAAATTCATTGGGTTTGATTTCTATTAGAACTGCGCCCGAACCGACGCTTTCTCCGGCGATAAAATTAATCTGGTTAACGACACCATCACAAGGCGCTGTCAGGGTCTGTAAAAGCTTCATCGCCTCAATCACAGCTACAGGATCACCGGCATTCACCCTATCATCAATATTGCTCAGCACTTCTATGACTAAACCAGGCATCGGGGCCAACACCTGATTTCCTGATATACCACCGGCTTCGTTAGCCTCTTGTAAAACTCCATCGCTAGCCATTACATCAAGAACAATCTGACCACTTTTCCCATGCAAAGTGACAGTGCTTCCGTCGATACGTATCCTGATACTATGACGGAGCCCATCGATCTCATAAGAAAGGGTGCCCCCAGTCAGGGATGCATTGTTCACCTCAAAAGTTACCGCTTCCGGCAGAGTAATGGTGTAGGTTCCAGCACGCCCTTCGATGCGTGCTTCGCTGTCACCGAGACGATAGATCGCTGCACCGCGACGCCCGGATGGTTCGGTTATGCGCCACGCGCCAAGTGCCATCCACGGGTTGGGGCCCGGTGAGCCTAACTGAGCAAGGAAGCGGCTAAGCACTGCTTCGACCAGCTGCTGAGGCACAGTGATTGGTGCGTTCCAGCCCTCAGAATAAGTGATCCCCAGCGCAGCAGTATTGTGAGTGCCCGTTACAAATTCCGGCATCTCAAGAAGATCCCGCAAAAACGCAATATTGCTGCCCAGACCAGCGATGTAAAACTTTTCTAGCCCACGGTCCAGTAGCCGTATGGCCGCCGACCTATCAGGCGCGAACGAGATCATCTTAGCCAGCATCGAATCATAATAATGGCTAACAATGCTCCCCACACGCACACCGCTATCAATCCGTAATCCAGGCATATCTGGTTCGATGTAACCAGTAATCAGACCAACTTCAGGGCGGTAGCCATTGGCTGGATCTTCGGCGGCGATCCGGGCCTCGATCGAACAGCCAGTGCAGGTAATGTCGCCTTGGGAAAACGGCAAAGTCTCGCCACCCGCAATACGCAATTGCCATTGGGCAATATCAATGCCAGTCACTGCCTCAGTCACCGGATGCTCCACCTGAAGCCGAGTATTCATCTCCAGAAAATAATAAGCACCAGTTGCTGCGTCAAAAAGATATTCGACGGTGCCAACGCTGTCATAGCCAATACCCGCCGTCAGGCGCACAGCACTTTCTAAGAGGTTGGCGCGAATCTCCGGTGCCAAGTTAGGCGCCGGGGCCTCTTCGATCACCTTCTGGTGGTTGCGCTGCAAGGAACAATCCCGCTCAAACAAATGTCGCACATTGCCCATACGGTCTGCTAAAATTTGGACCTCGATATGGCGGGCAGTGCTAACATAGCGTTCCAGCAGCACCCGCACGTCACCAAATGCGGCCTTGGCTTCGGCGCGTGCCGATGTCAATTCAACCACAAAATCAGCAAGATCATGAACCTGTCGCATCCCACGCCCACCACCACCCGCGCTAGCTTTTATTAGCAGCGGCGTGCCAATTTTCTGCGCCTCGGCCAGCAACAAATCATCCGATTGGTTGCCGCCATAATAGCCCGGCACAACCGGCACATTGGCGGCAACTGCCGCAGCTTTGGCAGCAATTTTTGAACCCATTAACCGTATATTTTTTGGTGACGGCCCGACAAAGACCAACCCCTCATCGGCACAAGCCTGTGCAAATTCAGCATTTTCGGCCAAAAAACCATAACCAGGGTGAATGGCCTCTGCCCCTGCCTTCTTCGCCGCAGCGATAATCTTAGCGCTATTGAGATAGCTGTGCGCCGCCTCAGGCGCACCTATATGCACTGCGCAATCGGCGGCAACAACGTGAGGCGCGGTGCGGTCAACATCAGAATACACCGCAACAGTACGTAGCCCCAATCCCTTGCAGGCAGATATTAGTCGGCACGCAATCTCGCCACGGTTGGCTATCAAAACGCTGGCAAAACTCATTTTCTATTCCGCCATGGGGGCAACGTTTTACCAAGAAACGCGATAATGCCTGCGGCGCCCTCTTCAGTCTCCCACGCGTCGGCCAATCTATCACCCGTATAAAGCAGGTTATCATCATGGCCGTGAGTCGAGACAAATGAAATGAGCTCTTTAGTCATGGCAACCGCACCAGGAGCGGCCTCCAGGTGATCTAAGACTATCTTTTCAACCCGAGCATCCAAATCAGCAGCAGCTACAGCTTCAGTCAAAAGACCAATTTGTACAGCACGGTCAGCATCAAACAACGCACCGGACAACATCACCGCACGGGCGTTGAGCTCGCCTATACGCTTAACCACATAGGGCGAGATATTGGCAGGAATTAGGCCAAGGCGCACTTCGGTCAGACCATACTGCGCGCCAATTACCCCAACCGAATAATCGCAAACTGAAATCATCCCGATACCGCCACCGTAGGCGGAGCCCTCGATCCGACCGATCAAAGGTTTGGGTAAGCGATCAAGGTCCGCAAACATTTGGGCTAGTTCACGACTACCATTGCGTCTAGTGCTTCGGTTGGCGTCAGCCATTGATTTAAACCAGTTAACATCACCGCCTGCACAGAACGAACTACATTCCGCGTTGGTAAGTACAACAACGCGTACATCGTCATCAGCACCTAACACTGCAGCCGCTTGGCGCAGGTCAGCAATCATCGCACCATCCAAAGCATTGTGTTTTTCGGGGCGGTTCAGGGTGAGGGTCGCAACGCCACGGCCATCGATCGATATGATAACGGTCTCAAGGTTCAAATTAGTCATTAAGTATTTTCCTTCAATCACATGCGGAACACAGGGGCGTAATAGTTAGTTTTAGCGGGCGTAGTAGCGATCAGCCATAGGCATAAGCCCAGGACATCACGGGTTTGTCTTGGCTCGATAATGCCATCATCCCACATCCGCGAGGTAGCATAATAAGGGTCAGACTGTTCGCCATACTGAGCGCGCACCCGGGCCTCGATTTTATCCAAATCGTCCTGAGTCGGCGGAGCTGCCTTAAGATTAGTACGACGTAATTCCAGCATTACGTTGCTCGCTATGTCTGCAGACATGGTGGCCAACACCGCACTGGGCCATGCAAACATAAAGTTAGGCCAAAAGCCGCGCCCACACATACCGTAATTACCGGCCCCGTAAGAGCCGCCAACAATCACCGAAAGCTTGGGCACTCTTGCCACCGCTTGAGCATAGACCATCTTGGCACTGTTCTTGGCGATTCCACCCCGTTCAGCTTCGGTGCCAACCATAAAGCCTGGAACATTATGCAAGAACAGCAGCGGGATATTGCGCTGGTCGCACATCGAGATAAAATTTGCGCCTTTTAGCGAAGATTCAGACAAGAGCGCCCCATTATTGCCAAGTACGCCGATAGGCAGACCATGAATATGCGCAGTGCCACAGACAAGGGTTTCGCCCCATTCAGGCTTGAATTCACTGAACACGCTGTCATCCACCATTCGGCCAATGATTTCGCGCACGTCATAAGGCATCTTAGTATCCACGTTGACGATGCCATCCATTTCGCCTGGATCAAGACGCGGTGGCAAAACCTGCGCCGGTGTGATTTCGCATCGTTTCAGGTTGGCATGGCCTAATAGCTTGCGCGCCAGCGCCAGCGCCTGATCTTCGTCCTCTGCCAAATGGTCAGATACGCCCGAAACGCGAGTATGCATCGCTGCGCCGCCAAGGGTTTCACCGTCTACTTCTTCATTGATAGCTATTTTGACAATCGACGGGCCTCCAAGATGAATGCGGGCGATGCCTTCTACCATAATCACTTGATCCGATAGCGCTGGAATATAGGCACCGCCTGCAGTGCAACCGCCAAACACAACCGAGATTTGCGGTAGGCCCGAAGCCGACATACGGCATTGCCGGTGAAATGTATTGCCGAAATGATCACGATCAGGGAACACCCTATCCTGTTCAGGTAAATACGCGCCTCCACAATCCACCAAATAAATACAGGGCAAGCGGTTATCTTCAGCGATTTCTTGCGCGCGCAGATGCTTTTTTACGGTTTCGTGGAAAAAACTGCCCCCCTTGACGGTTGCGTCGTTGGCGATGAAAACGACCGGCTTGCCTTCGACGATGCCAATGCCGGTGCAGATACCTCCCGCTGGAACCTCATTGTCATATTGCCCCCACGCCGCTAGCGGCGACAGCTCCAGAAACGCAGTGCCAGGGTCGATCATGCGCTCAATTCGGTCGCGGACCAAATGCTTGCCACGTTCGTGATGCCGGTTGCGCAGTCGCTCGGGGCCACCAGCGGTAGTATGGGCAATCCGGTCGCGAAGGACTTTCAGCATTTCCCGCGTATGCCCCTGATTCTTTTTGAACGTAAGGGATCGGGGGTCTATCCTGGACACGATACGGCTCATGAGGAATCTCCAGTCTGGTTTAAAATTCCGTATAAAAAGGCATCAGCATAATCATCGGCCAATTCCTCAGCACTGCCTTTGGCTGGATCGAACCATTCAAGTGTCGCATTCAGGGCCCCAATCAACATCAGACGAAAACGGCCAATATTGACGTCGCTACGAATGGCGCCATCAGCCTGCAATTTCGCCAGCAGCACATCAAGGTATTTTTCATAACCTCTACGGGCAGACAGGTTAGCATCCCGCACAGCCAGGGGAACTTGGCCAAATATTCGTACGTTTGCGGAGGTATAATCACCATGTTCCAACAAGGTGCGCAGGTGGCCACGCAAGGCTGCACGAACAATCACATCAGCCGACTCCCAGGCGGGCACCGCATCAACCGCTGCAACCACCTCGGCGTGAACCGCAAGAATACCCGCATTCAGAATTTCGGTAACTATCTCGTCTTTTGAGGCAAAGTGATAATAGATACTGCCAGCCTTAATACCAGCAGCTTGCGCGATCGAACGCAGCGATACCGCACCATATCCACGTTGACGAAACAGCGATGCTGCAGCGTCCAGGATGCCTTCGCGCCCGACCTCGGATTTTATTGTATTTGTCAAAGCGGCTGACATCAGCGTTCCATTGATAGTACCCTACCTAACATTTGTTAGGTTTAACGATTTACTGTGTCAATCATGATTATCTACTCACTTACAATTCCGATGGCTATGATATGGACACCGGCGGTGAACAAACACACAAACTGGGCCCTCGCCTTTTACATTAATCTCATAAGTCACGGCCTTGCAAAAGTGCAAGGCGCAGCGACAAAGACGCACTTATAGCAGTAGCCGATGGTGCGGATGCGCTTCCATTAGCAGATGTATTCTTCAGAATAATGACTAGCCTTTAGAACAGGAACGCTACAATCGACCATTGTGGAATATGTTGAAACGGGCATGGACAGACCACAACTCAGCGGCTAACCCAAACTGAAAGCGATTTTGGAGGTAACCATGGCAGATGACAGATTAATTGTTGCGATGGATGTACCTAATGCCATTGATGGCCTTAAAATGGCTGAACAACTGGGCGATGCCGTTAGCTTTTACAAAATCGGTCTTGGCATGTTGACCGGCGGCGGGCTGGCCTTGGCAAATGAGTTAAAAGCCGAATTTGGGAAGCGAATCTTTCTAGATATGAAGCTTTTTGATATCGGTGCGACCGTGGAACATGCCGTGCGCGGCTTGGCACAGTTTGATCTCGATTTCCTAACGGTTCACGGAGATCCACATGTTGTCCACGCAGCCAAAGAGGGCTCCGCAGGCAAAGAACTTAAGATCTTGGCTGTGACCATCCTGACATCTCTAGACCGCACAGACCTTGATGGCGCATTGATAAAGTCAGGCTTAATTGCGGATTTGGTGGTTGAGCGCGCAGGTAAAGCCTTTGACGCAGGCGCCGATGGTGTCATCGCCAGCCCGCAAGAGGCCGCTTTGATCCGTGCCTTGCCAGAAGCAAAGGGAAAGCTAATCGTCACTCCTGGAGTGCGTCCAGCAGGTGCGGCTTTAGGCGATCAAAAACGCGTGGCGACCCCAGCTCAGGCAGTTGCCAATGGTGCTGATCATGTGGTTGTGGGCCGTCCAATCTGGAAATCACCATCGCCGCGAGCCGCAGCACTAGCCATTCTGGCAGAGTTAAGCAGTCCACAAGTCATAAATTCTGACGCTTAGTGCTAATCGTTTATGTCGCTGTCAAAGGTTTTGACTTGCCCTTTAGGTAACTCAAAAACTTTACGCAGAATCAAAGTTGCAATAAGTGAGGCTACGGCAAAAACTACCAGAGTGGCGGCCACCGAGCCGCCCAAAACTTCGGCGCCACCCAACAGCATAAACAACGACACGGAGGCGGCACCGATGGCCATACCTAAGAATACAAATGCGGGCAAGATGATCTCAAAAAATGCAAAGGTCAGTGCAACAATGGCCCAGGCCCACCAAGTAAAATTTATCGCCACAAGCATCATTTTGAACCTCTAAACATCTTAAAAGCATCTCCAAAAGCATCCATGGCGTTTGAGGGAAGCACAATGGTTTGCTTGCCTTCGCCACCGCCCAAGGCCGTAAGAGCTTCAACCTGTTTTAGCGCTACCTGATATTGTGCCGCTTCAAGCCCATTTTTAGAAATGACTTCAGCAACAACAGCCGTAGCATAAGCCTCAGCGTCAGCCAGTATCCGGCGAGCTTTAGCAGCCTGTTCAGCGGCATAAAGTTCGGCGTCAGCGTTCAACTCAACAGCCCGCTTGTTACCCTCAGCATCAGTTACCTGTGCCCGGCGTGCACGTTCAGCATTCAATTGCTGCAACATCGCATCACGAGTTGCTTGGTCAAGGTTAACATCCAACAGCTCTGCCCTGGTAACTTCGACCCCCCAGTCACCAACAGCTACTTCAATGGCAGTTTTAATAGCCACAATCAGCTGTGAACGATTAGACTGGACCTCGTCCAATTCCATCTTTCCAATCGACGCGCGGACGATACCGGCCACGGTTGTTGAGATCGCTCCATCTACATCGCGAATGCGGTACACTGTTTTCGCGGGTTCAGTGATGCGATAGAATACAGATGTATCTACCTTCACCAAAACGTTGTCACTGGTAATGGCGTCTTGGCTATTAGTTGGCAATTGGCGTTCCAACACCGAAACCTCGTGGCGCACACGGTCAAGAAATGGAACAATGAAATTGAACCCTGGTCCAAGCACAGATTTAAGCCGCCCAAAGCGTTCTACAACATATTTTTCAGATTGTGGGACAATGCGAACCCCTTTAAAAAGGATAACAAAGATGATGATCGCCAAAGCGATATAAAATCCATTCTGCCCTACTTGATTAATTACACCTTCAAAATTCATATCGAATCTCCCCTTATTGGTTTATATATAGGGGTAATTTGGTAGAAATGAAGATTACAAATGTATTTGGGTAATTGTCTTGGCCGTGGACGCCTCTTCTGTTCCACGGTATCATTAATACATGCCCGCACTATGCCGAGATTGTCTCACCACCTTTGAAACTGCTCCTAAGCGGTGTTCTCAGTGTGGACGGCCACGCATAACCGTGCATCCCGAGCTCTTCACACTTTCTATTGCCCATATGGATTGCGATGCATTTTATGCTTCAGTCGAGAAGCGCGATAATCCTGAACTAGCGAGTAAACCTGTAATAATTGGTGGCGGGCAACGTGGAGTGGTAAGTACCGCCTGTTACGTAGCCCGCGTGCGAGGTGTGAAATCAGCCATGCCCATGTTTCAGGCCCTCAAGCTTTGTCCTGAGGCTATCGTGGTGCGGCCACGGATGGAAGAATATGTAAAAGCTAGTAAAGCCATCCGGGCAATGATGCAGGACCTAACCCCAGCCATTGAGCCACTATCACTCGATGAAGCTTTTATGGATATGACTGGGACCAACAAACTGCATGGCGCACCGCCGGCTGTGATGTTAGCAAAATTGATCAAACGCATGAAAGGCGAACTTGGGCTGACTGGCTCTATTGGTTTGTCACATAATAAATTTCTTGCCAAAGTAGCTAGCGATCTCGACAAACCTCGCGGATTTTCAGTGATTGGCAAAGCAGAAACAAACAGCTTTCTACTCGACAAACCTATCGGACTCATTTGGGGTGTTGGCGCAGTGGCAAAAGAATCCCTTGGTAAAGCAGGAATTCAGACCTTTTCCGATCTGTTGCGGTGGGACCGGCAAGACCTTAACCAGCGCTTTGGCTCTTTGGGAGATAGGCTCTGGCATCTGGCACGTGGGCATGATCTTCGGCGTGTCACACCAGATTCACCCGTCAAAAGCATTTCCAATGAGACCACTTTTTTCAAAGATACATCAGATTTTGACATCTTGGATGGTCATATTTGGCGCTTGGCAGAGAAAGTAAGCGATCGGGCCAAAGCGCGAGACTTGGCCGGGCGGGTAGTCACGTTAAAACTGAAGCGCAAGGACCATAAATCTCTGTCACGGCGGGTCACTTTGCGTGACCCTACCCAAATCGCAGACCGCATTTATCGAACC
>TARA_B110001450_G_scaffold252118_1_pt1 | contig 13272 bp, 12 predicted proteins | sample TARA_B110001450 | Tara Oceans TARA_B110001450 (sample SAMEA4396538) | marine metagenome | biome: Polar Biome; feature: [SRF] surface water layer (ENVO:00010504); material: water (ENVO:00002006), including particulate matter (ENVO:01000060) such as... | depth 5 m | reverse complement strand
AAAAAACTCAAATGCCAAAAAAAAATGCTGTCATTTTAGTTCTTCTCGGCGGGACATTTATGAGTTTTGTAGGCCTTTACATGCGGCTTATAAATGAGGCAGATGGTTTTCAAATCATGTTTTACAGATCCCTTAGCCTAAGTTTAATGGTAGGGATTGTCTGCTGCCTGCGGCGGCAGACATCCGCTCTGAAATTTATAAAAAGTATCGATAAAAATGATGTAATTATGGGTATATTCTTGTCACTAGCATTTACTTTTTACGTTTTTTCAATGCTCCATACCACAGTAGCTTCAACCCTTCTTATCTTATCAGCAACTCCATTTATGTCTGCAGCCATTGGGTGGCTTTGGATTGGGGAGCGGCCAAGTTCTATCACTTGGATTGCAATGATATTTGCGTTTTTGGGAATTTATATCATGGTTTACTCAGGGTATACTCTTGGAAATAATTTGGGAAACTTTATGGCCCTTCTCTCGGGGTTTTGGTTTGCTTTAATGTTGGTCATGGCCCGGCGGAGTGCAAAAACGGATGTACTTGGTGGAACCTTTATTGGAGGTGTTTTATGCCTCTTCTTTGGATTTATGGCAGCTTACACCTTTGGAACGGGTCTAAAGGTTTTGCAAACAGACCTTCTTATTATCTTAGTTATGGGTGCATTTGGTATTGGCATCGGAATTGCGCTCGTAACTTGGGGCGCAGGCTACATTCCAGCGGCCGAAGTAAGTATTTTGATGCTTATTGAAAGTGTTTTGGGACCCATTTGGCCTTGGCTTTTTTTGGGTGAAGCAATGACCTTATCTGAAATTTCTGGAGGGACTTTAGTTCTTGGATCAGTCACAATATTTGCGCTTTATAGCGCGCGATCAAAGGCCCTCACCTAGACAAAAAAATTTCGAATGCATTAAAATTTAACGTGGAGTTATTTTATCTGTGCGATAGCTTGCATTATGTTGCATGATGGAAAAATTTAATGAACCCCGCCAGATGGTTACAAAATAGCGCCCAGAAGTGGCCAAAAGCACCCGCACTTTTGAACGGCCAGACTGTTATAGCCAATTACAACGAATTTGCGCTTCGAGCCGCAGCAATCGCACGAGCTTTAAAAAGTACTTATAATATTAGGTCTGGTGATAGCGTTGCAATTTTTTCAAAAAATACAACGCAATACTTAGAGGCACTTTATGCTATTTGGTGGATCGGAGCAGTGGTTGTCCCCATAAACAGTAAGTTACACCCGAGGGAGGCGGCATGGATTATTAAGGAATCTTGCACAAAATTAATTTTTACAACCGCTTCTAATATTAATAATTTAACCGCTCATTGCCCAAAAGTAGATATTATTGGATTGCAAACGCAAGCTTTTGAGGCGCTAACAAAACATTTACCTCTGCCAAGAGTTCATCCGACCAAAGATAGAGATACAATATGGCTTTTCTATACGTCAGGAACTACGGGCAAGCCTAAGGGCGTCATGCTGAGTGCAGGCAATTTGGGATCAATGATTGCAAGCTACTTTCAAGATGTTGATGTTGTAACTCACGATGATGCAATACTTTATGCTGCCCCCATGTCACATGGTGCCGGATTATATAATTTTATGTATGTTTTACATGGAGCGCGCCATGTCGTACCCCTTTCAGGCGGTTTCGATGCGTCAGAGCTCCTGATACTGTCAGAGAAAATTAAAAATGTTTCCACATTTTTAGCTCCAACAATGGTAAGAAGGCTGGTGGACCAAGCCCGTTCTTTGGGAGTACGCGGATCAGGACTTAAAACAGTCATCTACGGCGGCGGTCCTATGTACACGGTAGACATCATTAATGCTGTCAACTTGATGGGGCCGCGGTTTGTACAAATTTATGGACAAGGCGAGTGTCCAATGGCAATTTCAGCCTTATCACGTGAGGAAGTAGCGGATCGCACGCACCCAAGGTGGCGTGAACGATTGGCGTCCGTCGGCCGCGCGCAATCTGGAATGCATGTAAAAATTGCGAAGACATCAACAGAACAAATAAATGGTGAGATTTTAGTTTCTGGTCCAGCTGTTATGAAGGGCTACTGGCGGAATGACTCAGCAAGCTCTGATAGCCTGGAAGGCGGCTGGCTACATACAGGCGATATTGGCACATTAGATGAAGATGGATACTTAACTCTACATGATCGGGCCAAAGATGTGATCATCTCTGGCGGTGCCAATATATACCCACGCGAAGTGGAGGAAGTCTTACTACAGCACATCGATGTAAATGAGGTAGCGGTTATTGGACGTAAAAGCCAAGAATGGGGTGAGGATGTCGTCGCATTTGTTTCAGTATCGCTTGGTTGCATAGTTTCAGAAGCTCAATTAGACAATCTTTGTCTGGAACAGATAGCTCGCTTCAAACGACCAAAGAAGTACTATTTCTGGGAAATACTGCCAAAAAATAATTATGGAAAAGTGCTGAAATCAAAATTACGAGAATGGCTGGATGATATTTAAAATTTAGGAGTAACTACTGGAATAGTTTGTCCGATTATATCACCAGCAGCCAATAATATATCCTCTCGAAATGGACCAGCAACCAACTGCACGCCAACTGGCCGATCAGAACTGTAACCCGTAGCTACACTGAGGCAGGGCAATCCCATAAACGGCAGGCCTATTTGTAACATTTGCGCTTCGATTATCGCATCAAAGTCTAATTGAGATTCCAAATCCTTCAAATCATCGAATGGCAATTGCCCGGATACTGGACATAATACCAGAGGATAAGTTTCTAAAAATACGCGCCACTGACGCGTCAGTAGCGCTCGAGTTTGCAAAACCTTCATCAAGTTATCGACTGAGTATTGAGGACATCTTGCAGAAATCCGATCATAAACTAAAGAGGCATCAGGATCTTTCTCAAGCGCCACAAGTGCACTCGCTCCTTGGTGCATTTCTGCCATCCAAAGCATCAGTTGGTTGTCCATAGCTGTCCTCAGTGGAGGTAGGTCAACATTTGCGACAGCCCAGCCGGCTGCTTCCAGTTTGTCAGCAGCCCTCAAAATTTCTTCAGTAATCTGCGGGTCGGGATTAAGACCATCTGGCGATGCACAAACCGCTACCTTCCTCGGAACTGAAACACCCTCCAGCGGCATGTTGATAGACCAAGGATCACGCGCATCCACGGGAGACATAGCCTTCAAAGCTATCCTCAAATCTCCAATCGAACGCGCTATAGGTCCAGACACCGCCGTCAATTGTGCGCCAATAAAACGATCTTGAGCAGACGCGTTATAGGCCGGAACCCTGCCCAATGTAGGCCTAAGACCATGCACACCGCAGGCATATGCTGGGTAGCGAATGGAGCCTGCAATATCTGTTCCATGCCCTATCGCCCCAATACCCGCGGCAACAGACGCCGCAGCTCCTCCAGAAGAACCTCCAGGGGTGATCTGTTCATTTACAGGATTTTTAGTGTGTCCATGAAGTGAGTTACGCGTAAACCAGCGCAGTGAAAAGGCAGGAGTATTTGTTCGCCCAATGATTACCGCTCCAGCATTTCTCAAGTTTTTAACAACAGGATTATCTGTTTTTGCAATTAAGTCTTTTTGTAAACGGACCCCATTAGTTGTCGCACGGCCTATTTGGTCTACGTTCACTTTAACAGTAATAGGCACGCCTGACAAAACGCCAACTTCTTCGCCAGCCTCAAGCTTTAAATCGATCTTGTGCGCTGCCTCCAAGGCCTCTTGATCGAACCGATCTACAACCGCATTCAAAGATGAGTTCACATCTGCTAATCGATCCAGAGAACTCTGCACGGCTTCAGTAGCTGTGATGGCGCGCACTTGAACTTTTGAAGCGATCGATTGTGCTGTTTCTTCCCAAAGTTTCATTTTAATCGCTTTCTATAACAACCTCATCGCAGGTTAAACACAACAATCCAAGTAATATACTCTTAATTTTCCAACCCAGAACTACCAACAAGCTGCGTGAATACTCAAAATCATAAGATATACTTTCACTTGGGGTGGACACCTCATTTGGACCTGCTAGCATCTTTAAAACAACCTACTAGGAAGGACTGTAGACATGGTAAAATTGATATCAATCGCGGCAGCATCGTTCGCATTTATGGCAACGACCGCTTTAGCAGGTGGGCATTGCGCTGCTGATAAAACACTAACAGAAGGAAAGTTCACGATTGCTACCGGTAATCCCGCATATTATCCTTGGGTAATGGATGATGCCCCAGAAAGTGGTCAGGGCTTTGAAGCTGCAGTCGCCTACGCTGTGGCAAACGAAATGGGCTTCGTCGCCGCAGATGTCGTCTGGGTGCGATCTTCCTTTGACGAAGCAATTCAGCCTGGCGTCAAGAATTTTGACGTTAATATGCAGCAATATTCCATAACCGCAGAGCGTGATCAGGTTGTCGACTTCTCAGTTCCCTACTACACCGCTCCTATGGCAGTTTTGGTTGGCGCAGGTGCGACGGACACTGCAGCCACTCTAGAGGCCTTAAAAGGATTAAAATGGGGCGCTGTAGGATCAACGACGGCAGTTCAAAAAATTGCAAATACAGTTAAACCGACTAATGATCCGTTGCTCTATGGAGATAATGCAGACGTTAACGCTGCCATCAGCGCAAATCAAATTGACGCCGCAATGTTTGATCTGCCAACAGCTCTGTTTCTCAGTGCTGTAATGATCGAAGGCTCAAAAGTCATTGGGCAGTTCCCATCAGCCGAAAGCGATAATGCAGACCAATTTGGTATGTTGATGGAAGAGGGAAACTCTTTGAAAGCTTGTGTAGACGAAGCGTTGACAACAATCACTGAAAACGGCGTCTTAGCATCTATCGAAGCGAAATGGTTACAGAACACTACCGGTGTTCCTTTGATCAAATAGTATGAACAATACTAAAGCGGCGGGCCAGACCCGCCGCGAAAAGTATGAACAGCACCAACGGCGCAGATCGATGCTTATCGCAGCGACCAGCACGGTCTTGGTCCTTGCGGCATTAATGATTTTTGTTCCTATGGCACCAGGCTGGGAAAAAGTTCAAAAGAGCTTCTTTAATGCCGCAGTCTTAACCAAAACCTTTCCAAAGTTGTTAGATGCTTTTTTAGTAAACGTTATGATTTTTGTATGGTCCGCACCTGCAATCGCAATTTTAGGGCTTTTTATTGCCCTAGCGCGCAATGCTAAATCACCGGCATTGTTTCCACTACGTATTTTTGGTGCAACGTTTACAGATGTGTTTCGTGGCGTGCCCGTGATCTTAACTGTTTATTTGATTGGATTTGGGATACCTGGCCTCGGTTTACCAAGACCTTGGAACTCACCATTTATTTGGGGATCTCTTGCTTTGGTCTTAACGTATTCAGCTTATGTCGCTGAAATTTTTCGCTCAGGTATCGATAGTGTACACCCAAGCCAGCGATCTGCAGCGCTATCACTCGGCTTAACAGAGCTGCAAGTTTTGCGAGACGTTGTGTTGCCGCAAGCTATACGTAATGTCGTACCCTCACAAATGAACATGCTCATAGCACTTCAAAAAGACGTCTCACTACTGAGCTTTATTGGGCCAGTAGAAATATTCCGTCAGGCTGGGGTATTTAAGTCTTTATTTGCAAATTTCACACCTTACGTTGGCGCCGCTATAATATTCTTAATTGTAACAATACCAGCAACACGCTATGCAGATTACCTCATGGCGCGCCAGATGCGAGAGAGGCGATAATGCCAAAGCTAAAGCTAAACAACGTAGTGAAACGCTTTGGCGAGAACACGGTTTGTAGCGGGGTAAACCTCGTTGTAGACCAAGGCCAAATGGTATGCTTGATTGGAGCATCTGGGGCCGGAAAATCTACGCTTTTACGCTGTATCAACTTATTGGAGCCAATAGAGGATGGCGAGATTTTTATAGATGGCGAAGATATTTCTATTCCAGGCCGAAATCCTCAGGATGTCAGGGCTAGAATTGGAATGGTATTCCAAAATTTTAATTTATTCCCCCACATGACCGCCTTAGAAAACGCAATGTTGGCTCCACGACGCGTTCGAAAGCTATCGAAGTCGCAACTTCAACCAGAAATTGAAAACCTATTCGAACGCTTTGAGCTGGCTGACAGGATGCATAACTACCCCGATCAGCTGTCCGGAGGGCAGCAACAGAGGGTTGCAATTGTACGCGCGCTGGCTATGAAACCTGAGGTGATGTTGTTCGATGAAATTACATCCGCACTAGATCCGCAATTAGTAGGTGAGGTTTTGGATGTCTTACTGCAATTAAAGAGCCAAGGCATGACTATGGTTTTAGCCACGCATGAAATGCAATTTGCCAGACAGGCGGCAGATAAAGTGTGTTTTCTTAAGAATGGGAAAATTATAGAAGAAGGTCCACCAGATCAAATTTTTGAAGCACCCAAGCAAGTCGAAACGCAAAACTTCCTCGCACGCGCTCTTAAATAGTAGTTTAAAAAAATTAAGTTGAAAGCAGCCCAAAGCGCCAAAGGTTTCTCTTGCGAAATGTTGCGCCTAATTTCTTTAAAAACTCTCAGTGGGTGGACTTGCCCAGATCTAACGTTATTAAAAATACTAGAAATCAGACACTTAAAAAATTGGGAAACCTATACTTTACTTTAAGATCCAGGTTTTGTTGTTCCCACTGCATAACGACCTGGGGAGTAAGGAGACATATCAATATTTGGTGAGTTATCACTAATCAATTGAGCAATTAGACGTCCAGTCTTTGGTCCCGCGGTTAACCCAACGTGTTGATGACCAAAGCCAGTAAAGATACCACTTTGTCCAAGCTCACCAATTAAAGGAAGACTATCAGGGGTTGACGGACGAGACCCCATCCATTCCTGGGTTCCAGAATATTGAAGGCTGGGGAAGGCCCGCTGGCTGTGCTTCCTAATATACGCGATTGGGTCAACACTTGGCCCAGAGCGGTGATCACCAAATTCAACGGTTCCAGCGCATCTTAAGCCCATTTCCATTGGATTTACTCCAAATTTTCCCTCCGTCATTAACATTGGATTACGGGGTAACTCTGAGGGATTCTCGAATATCACATGATACCCACGCTCTGCTTCCATAGGGACGTTCAAATCTATCATTTTCATCAAATCCTTTGACCAAATACCGGCTGTTATAACGGCTTTTCTGCAATCAAATCGCCCCAAATCTGTATCAATGTGCGAAACAACGCCATTTATCTTTTGTATATCTAACACATTTGCTTGAATAAACTGGCCACCTTCGCTGACAAAATACGCCGCTAATTCAGCGATGTATTGTCCAGGATTAGTCACATGGCCCTGCCCTTCCAATACCGCAAGACACCCCATCGCAGGTCCCAGTATTGGCTCTTCCTCTTGCACTGCAGCGCCCAAAATAACCTTAGGTATAAGACCTGCAAGCGCCTTCATTTTCCAGCTGTACCCGTCCTGTTTGAACGCAGCTTCGGACGGATACACAAAGCTGAACTTACTATCCACAATCCATTTCTCTAGCGTTGTACCTCGGACAAGAGACTTATGTTGCTCAACAGCGTCACTGACAATCGGAATTACACCCCGGACAATCTGGCGCGTGTCGTTGTCGTTTGCATGAGACATATATTTTACTAACCAAGGCAACATAGAGGGGAGGTGTCCCCACTTCATGAAAAATGGACTATTCCGTTGAGCCAAATATTTTGGCGCCTTCCACCAAAGCTTGGGTGAAGTCACCGGGTCGACGGCCCATTGAGCCAACAATCCAGCATTACCAAAAGATGCCCCCATACCGGGTTGGCCCTTATCAATCAAAATTACTCTGTGACCAAACCTCTGAAGCCAAATAGCAGTTGAAACTCCACACATGCCAGCTCCAATTACGATGATAGGTTTTTGTTTCATACTAAATCCGCAATTGTACATTTAGAGCTTAATTGGATTTTCAATTACAACACTATCCCCCCCAATGATCACCGAAGCAACTACTAGTTAAGCGGGCAGAAACCTCTACCAGAGGACCATTTGTCCATTGCTATAATTGGTGGAATCTTAAATGGAGCCTAAAACAAGCATATGCGCAGACCCAGGCAACGAAAAACATCCACCCTAGAAAAGCAAAAATTATATAGCTCCAAAAAAAAATTAAGTGTTTTGGTGTAAGCTTCAGCTTTCGTTATTTACTCCTGCCAAAACATCCCTTGAAAAAGGTGTACCAAACGATACAGTTAAAATTGGAAATAACTTGATGGAAAAAGAGAATGCAAATTTCGGCCATAACCTATCTAGCAATATCGCTACTTACTCTTTCAGTTGGGGCTAGCCTAGCTGATGAAAAATCTAATTTTACCGTTGGGTTAGCGGTGGTCGGTGGAAGTTCAATATACTCAAATGTAGCCTCTAAGGCAGCTGTAATGCCTTTCATAAATTATAAATCCGAAAAAATTGAGATAAGCGTGCAAAATGGTTTGTCTTATAAATTATTTGATGATGGAAAGTTTGCGATACGAGCGTCTATAGCACCCAGGTTTAGCCCATATAAAAGCAGCTCCTCGCTGGATCTATCAGGTATGAAAAGAGAGATGTTTTATGACAGTAATCTAAATATATCGTATATTGTTTCAAGAGGACTAACTGCGAAGCTTGGGATCTCAGGCGAAGTAAGCAACGAATTTAATGGAAACGCTGCAGATTTGTCCTTTAGCCAATTTATCCCAATTTCTGGCCAGCCATTCATTATAACGGCAGGTGCTAAATGGTTCGATGCCAACCGGGCCAACTATTATTATGGAGTGAACCCCAGTGAAGTTCGCGACGCAGGGATGAGTGGAGGCCGGGATTTATATGCGCCAGGTAGTGCAACTTTGCCGTATGTATCTTTAAGTACTTTTTTTACATTAGCAGAGAATACAAGTTTATTTGCTAATATTGGAATGAATTTTCTACCTACAAATATAGTTGATAGTCCAATTATTGGTCAAAGCAGTTCCACGTCAACATTGGTTGGTCTTAATTATAAGTTCTAATAACTAAGCGGGGCAGAAGTGGAATTTTTTCCTCTTAGATTCAATTAATTAGGCAATTCAAAAATTCTAATAATCTAAGGTCATACACTTAAACCTATTTATCGTAGCGCTTCATAAAAAAACCTAAATAACTGATCTTTAAGAGTATAAAATACTTACCAAAATACCAAAAACAAAAACTTTAGCTACTTAGGATCCTAGGCTGCCCGTCTCGGGCTGACGCATCAGCAGCATCAGCCAGCAGCTGCGCCTTCAGACCATCCTCACCAGTCGGGCTTATATTTTTGCCGCTCGTTAAGCAGTCAACGAAGTGCTCCATCTCTGCCCTATAGGCAGCTGCGTAACGCTCCAAAAAGAAAGGTTGGGCAGCCGCTGTGCTAAAACCAGAACTAGAAGCAATTTCGACAGAATTTTCCAATATGTTTTGTGCACGCAACATACCATGCTCCCCATGTACTTCGATGCGTTGATCGTAACCATACGTTGCACGTCGCGAATTACTGATCTGACAGAGCTTTCCACTGGCTGTTCTAAGCGACACAACCGCGGTGTCAAAATCACCCGACTTACCAATTTCAGGGTCGACCAAACACGAACCGTAAGCACTCAACTCAACGGGTTCTTCCCCAAGAAGAAACCGGGACATATCAAAGTCATGAATCATCATATCACGGAAAATTCCACCAGAACTCTTGATATAGTTTAATGGCGGCGGCGCTGGATCACGAGATAGAATGGTCACAATTTCTACTGATCCAATTACTTGGTTCTCAATCTGTTTTTTAAGGTGAGAGAAACTAGGATCAAACCTTCGATTAAAAGCAGTCATAAACGGTACACCCGCGATTGCGACGGCCGACAGGCATTCTACAATGCGATTAACCGACAGATCCACAGGTTTCTCACAAAAAATTGCTTTTCCCGCTGCGGCGGCCTGATGTATCAGGTCATAGTGTGTTGTAGTAGGCGTACCAATAACCACAGCATCAATGCTGCCATCTGCTATAATTTCTTCAGTACTCATAACCTTGGCATCCAACTTTGACGCCAATGCCTCCGCAGCAGCAGGTATAAAGTCCGAAACCGCCACCGTACGTGCATTTACTATTTGAGCTAATGTTGCGCCATGAACTTGGCCAATTCGACCGGCGCCTAAAAGTCCAATATTGAGCATTTTCATCCTTTCAAAGCCGTCAGTACACGGCGAGCAGCCACCACCATTGGATCGTGGGTTTCTTTCAAAATAGCCACCCGGTCAAAACGACCCAAGTCCGAGCTCACCGCCTCACGCAACGCGTCTCCGAACGCCATACGCAATTCCGTTCCAATGTTATATTTACAAATATTAGTATTTTTAGCGAGGTTTGAACGCTGTTTTACTGGCACACCGGAGCCACCGTGGATCACGAGAGGGACGGCCGTAAGTTTTTGAATGGCAGCAATACGGTCTTCGTCCAAACCACCCTCTTTTTTCTCTTGCAAATGTACATTTCCAACGGAAATGGCCATTGCGTCCACACCCGTTTCTGCCGCAAAGATAGCAGCTTCCTTTGGGTTCGTACCCGAGGATTGTTCACCATTTGAATAGCCAACAAATCCAATTTCACCTTCGCAAGAAATACCGGCTTTATGAGCCATTTCAGCGATCTTCAAAGTAGCTGCAATATTTGTGCGCAAGTTTGTTCGTGACCCATCAAACATAATGGATGTAAATCCACTATCTAATGCCTCTGAACACTCGTCATATGTATAGCCATGGTCTAAATGTGCCACTACCGGCACACTAGCCTGCTCGGCCAAATAGCGAAACATTTTCCCAAGAATTGGCAAAGGCGTATGTGAACGACAGCCGGGTCCAGCTTGTAAGATGACAGCACAGTTTTCCTCCTCAGCCGCCCTCACAAATGCGCGCATGTCCTCCCAACCTAAAGTTACTAGGCCCCCAACAGCATAGCCACCTTTCAAGGCAGGCTGCAGCACATCGGCCAAAGAAGCGAGTGTCATTTAAATTTTGCTATCATATCTTTAATGCCAGGTATTGTCTCAATTTGATAGGCATGGGAAGGCTGAAAATACTGCACAAGAGAGCGTTGAGATAAACCGCCCAGAATAGTAAAATAATACATCTGATAGCCAGGCAATACCGCACACGGGTGATAACCGTTATCAATACAAATAGTTGATCCATTAACTATATGATAAGCATCTCCCGCCCTACCATCTTCCCGTTGCAACATCTGCACCCCAGACCCATGGTTTGGTTTAAAGCGGAAATTGTAAGTCTCATCATGACGTGTCTCTTGTGGCATACGGTCTGTGTCGTGCTTGTGCGACGGGAAACCAGACCAGCCACCCTCGCCTACTGTAAATAACTCTGAAACTAGTAAACGACCAACTTTGCCGTGGTACTTGGTACCCAATATATGTTTGATTTTGCGATGAGTTTTGGTGTCGTCAGATCCATATTGAACAAGATCAAGCTCATCAGAACGGATCGAAAATGCATCAAGAACCTTATCGTAACGTGCACCTGCAATGAAAACCTCCGCCGTATCAGACATGCATACAAACTCAGCCTTGGCTGCAGTAGGAACGTAAACACCTTCTGGCTCACCACCCCAGACATCCTCCACACGTCCACCAAGTTCATTAGCCCTGAAGCCTTCAATATTCACATCAAGCGATCCAGTTGCAGGTACAATGCAGGTTTCATATCCACTAACCCCATATTCAAAGGCTTCACCCTTTTTTAACTTTACTATGTTGAAAAAGTTAAGTGGAACGGTGGGATCATCCACATCGACTATCGGTTTGTTTTGGTTATCAAATGGCGCGATATGCATAAGTATTTTCCTTTAGTAAGATGTTGGACCGGGGTGCTCTGCCAAGAATGTTTCTAGTATGTTTGTGTCAGGCATAGCGGGTGCGCAGCCTGGTTTGGAGACAGTGACAGAGGCGCAAGCAGAGCCGCGTAAAAGAGAAGTCTTAAGGTTGTGCCCCTCCGCTAGCGAGGTCATCAAACCAGCCATAAAGCTATCTCCAGCCCCAGTCGGTTTTAGTGCATTAACAGGATAAATACCTGTGCGGATCTCTTCTCCATTTACAAACGTGATCGCACCTAGTGGACCCATTTTATAAACAACGATGGATGCAGTAGTCTCAGACAACTCGCGAGCCTTAGAAAGGCCTTTATCGATAGATCCGGCCATAAACCCAAACTCTTCATCATTGGCAACAATCATATCACAATCTGCCGCAGCGCGGCTAAGCACATCAGAGGCTACCTTTGGTGAAGGCCACGAATAAGGGCGATAATCCACATCAAAAATAATAGGAACACCCACCTTTTTGGCCAAGGCAAATGCATGAAATGTCGCCGTACGTGATGGCTCCGCAGCAAACACTGTACCAGCTGTTATAAGTGCACCGAAGCTTGAATAATTCACGGCTTCAACATCTGCAATATCCATTTGGAAATCGGCAGCACCGTTGCGATAAATTACTGATTGATGGTCTTCAATCCTGCTCTCATAAACGGCAAGTGAGTTACGATATTCACCAGAAATGGGTTTGACGTGGTTAGCGTTTACACCATAAGCCTTGAGTTGATTAACACAATATCGCCCAACGCTGTCGTCAGACACGCGGGTCACTAAGGCCGAACTACCACCTAGTTTGCAAATACCTGCCGCGATGTTAGCAGAAGAGCCACCCATTCCCGCCTGTAATATCTTGGCATCTTCGGTCTTAGTACCATGCGGTTCTGGATACAGGTCCATGCCAACACGTCCAAAAACTACGAAATTGTTCGCCTTTATGCCCTCAAGCAATTTCATGATCAGACACCCTTTCGCTGACGAGAACGAGTAGATTCTTGATCAGCGTGAGCTGCTCGAACTTTTGGATTTTCAGTTATATGAGGCGTACCAACCTCCCACCATGTATGTCCTTCTTGCGTCCATCCTTCGAAAGGGTCAACTTGAGCACAGATAACGTAGGTACTATCAGAAGCTTTGGCACGTTTAAATGCAGCTGCAAGACCCGACATTTCAACTGTTTCTGCCACAGCGCCAAGAGAGCGCGCGTGTGCTTCAAAATCTACGCGCATTTGGCGTATCGCAGTGGGCGTGTCTGCAATTAAGTTGTTAAAGCTTTCATTTCCTGTGTTTTTTTGTAGTTTATTTATGACAGCAAAACCACCGTTATCCAACACTAGAATGATCAATTTTTTGTCCGTAAGGACTGATGAATATATGTCTGAGTTCATCAATAG
>TARA_B110001450_G_scaffold27406_1_pt1 | contig 13275 bp, 11 predicted proteins | sample TARA_B110001450 | Tara Oceans TARA_B110001450 (sample SAMEA4396538) | marine metagenome | biome: Polar Biome; feature: [SRF] surface water layer (ENVO:00010504); material: water (ENVO:00002006), including particulate matter (ENVO:01000060) such as... | depth 5 m | reverse complement strand
ATTCCTGAACAAGTTATCCATAACAAGACGGGTGTAATTGTTGCCGCAAATGATTGTAATAATCTTTCAAATGCAATAAAAATTATAATTCAAAATAAGAGTCTACTTAAAGAGTTCTCAAAGAATTCAAAAATCAGATTTAACGAACATTTTAATGTAAATTCAAGTGTTCTAAAGTATAGAAAATTATATAAAAAAAATAAACTATGAGTAAAAAAGTAGGATATGTAGGTGGATTTTGGGCATCAAACATTGGTAATTCATTTTATAATATTGGAGCTATTCACATATTAAAAAAACTTTATGGTGAAGATAATGTTTTCTTTATTCCAGACCCCCCTCAGCACCTTTGGACTTGGGTCAGAAATGATTACAATTTAATTCAAAATCTGGATTTAGATTTATTCATATTTTCAGGTCCTTGTTTAGACAGGGGTTTTATAAAAACATACAAGAAAACATTTGATGAACTCAATAAAAAAAATAAAAGTATTGCTTTTATTTCTGTTAGTGTTTCAAAAAAAGATGAAAATGAAGCTAAAATAGTTTCAGATTTTCTAAATAATTATAATATTGAATATTTCATGACTCGTGATGAAATATCTTTCAATCTTTATAAGAATTTAATCAATGCCCCTGTTTTTAATGGGTTATGTACAAGTATGTTTCTAAATGACGCTGTGAAGTTTCCAATGTTACTCGATAGTTTTATCGTATATAATTTTTCGGCTTTTATAGAACCAAAAATTAGCTTGACTGGTACAAAAGTTAAAGTGAGTAAAGGAAGTGTTTTTTCGTTTAAATCATTTTTAAATAAATCTAAAATTTTAAGAACAAATAACGAAACTTTTAAATCAAGTAAATTTTCAATTTATATAAATATTATTCTCAATCGATTATTTAAAATTGATTTATATCACAGTGTTTTTTCACCATATGTTAAAAATAACACTTATTATTCAGACTTACCATATGGGTATTTCTCAATATTAAAGTCTGCTGAGTTAGTTTTTTCAGATCGTGTTCACACTTGTGCTGCAACATTAATATTTGGAGGTAAAGCTATGTATGTAAAGCACGCAAGTAGATCAAATGATACTAGAAACTCTCTTTTTTCAAGAATTGGATTACCAGATATTTATACTAAACCTGTTTCTTTAAATATGAATTATATTGAGAACGAAAAGAAAGAAATGTTAGAATTTTTGAAAATAATAATTGACAAGTCTTGTTAATTTAATTTAAGGAAAATGCAAAATAAATTATTATATGTATTATTAACCTTAGTTCCGACAACTAATTTATTTGATTTGTTTTTCCCCATTTCTGTATTAGGTTTTAGTTTTTGGAACACTTTTTTAGTTTTTGCTGTTTTACATTTATTACTTTTTAATAATAAATTTACAAAGAAAGAATTTTTACCAATCTTATTTTTTTCTTTTTGTTATGCAGTACTTGCTTTTTTGAAATCCTTTTTGTATGAAGAACCTTTTTCCCGTATTTTTTCAAATTGGTGGTACTTACATATGTCGTTGATTTTTATTTTAATAATAAAAAAAATAAAACCATCAAAATTAGTTTTTTCTAATATACTTTTATTTCATGTTTTGTTTTTAGGTTTAATAGGTGCATTTTATTTTTTTAATTTGCCAACTATTGAAATTCAAAGTGAAAACACAAAATTAGTATTTGCGGGTATAAAACACCGGTATGAAGGTATTTATAGTGGTTCTAATGTTTATTCATCTATTCTGGTGACATTTTTCATATTCTTTTTTTCAATTTCTAAAAGAGCATTAATTTACTGGTTAATCTTACCATTAATCGTTTTTCTTGGACTTATTGCATCTGGATCTAGACTTTCATTATTTCTTTTTTTTATTTTCATTTTTTATTCATTTTACAATAAAAACCGTTTTGTATTTGTCATATTTTTTAGTTATTTTATATATTTAATATTAAGTATCTTACCTGATTTACAAAATTACAGAGTAATTTCAAAAGGATTAGAGGATCAATCCCGTCTAGATAAAACCGTATTTTTTTTAGATTTAATTAGATCAAATTTTATAGAAGTATTAACTATCGGAGTTGATCCAGTTCTAATGTCTAGCAATAATGTTAGCATTTCAGATAATAGTTTTTCACTAATCATTTTAAATTCCGGGTTTTTTATATTTATTCTATGGCTTTTTTTAATGAAATCAATTTCAACAAATTTGTTTAAAAGTATGTTCAAACAAAAGTTTTTATTTGTTGCTATTATCTTAATTTTTAGTCTTAACAATGCAATACTATATCTTCCATGGGTTTTATTCGTTCTTTTTTATTTTAATTTAAAAACTCCTTCAAGAATTGAAACATAATAATATAATATTTCTCTGTGGTTCTAGAGATTTTCATGCAATAGATTGGTATACAAGTGCTAAAACATTAATCGATGATTCTTGTAATCTCACTATAGTTACAGATTTAATTCAAGGTGAGGGTTTTACAAAGTTAGTAGATTCTTCTGACAAAGTTTATAAACTTCTAATACTTGATAATCTATTGTTTAGAACACAATCGAGATTAGGTAATTTATGGAGAAATATTTTAAAACTTTTTTTGCTTCCTGTTCAAGTTATATTATTGAGAAGGTTTCAAAAAAATAATAAAAACTCTATATATTTTGCCCATTCGATGTATTATTTGTGGTTAGCTCATTTTGCCGGTGTAGATTTTGTTGGTACTCCTCAAGGAAGTGATTTATTAATCAAACCATTTAAATCTAATTTTTTTAGATATCTGTCCGTCAAAGCTCTGAAATCAGCTAAATTTATCACTGTAGATTCGGAAATGATGAGAGCAAAATGTTTTCAAATTTCAGGGGTTGATCCACATATTATCCAAAATGGAATTGATTTGGATTCAATAAACAAAAAAATTAATCACAATGTGAACAAAATCGAATCAAAAAACAAAATTTTATCGTTAAGAGGTTTAACTGATTTGTATAGAATTAACGAAATCGTTCAATCTAGAAATTTTAATTTGACAAATATAGGTATTGATTTTATATATCCTTTTCATGATGATACCTATAAGTCAAAAATATCTTTTTCTAAATATGATATTGACCTGGGAAGAGTTTCAAGGGATGAGATGTATTCATTAATGAAAAATGCCACTTTAGTAGTATCTATACCCTCAAGTGATTCTTCTCCAAGAAGTGTTTATGAGGCAATATTTTGTAATTCAATTGTTGCTATTACTTATCACAAATACTATGATGATTTACCAAAATGTATGCAGTCAAGAATTATTGTTGTTGACATACAAAATAAAGACTGGTTAAAAGTAGCATTTGATAAGGCTTTGTATATTAAAAGGAAAGACTTTAAGCCTTCTATTAAAGCATTAGACTTGTTTGACCAAAAAAGATCCTTTACTAAAAAATTAAACTTATTAAATTCAATAAATTAAATGAGACAATATCAAATTTGTACTAATTGTGTAATGGATACAACTGATTCAAAAATAACATTTGACAATAAAGGTGTCTGTGATCATTGTAATACTTACTATTCAGATATTTTACCAAATTGGCACACAGACGAAAGAGGCGATTTAGCCCTAAAAAAAATAGTTAAAAAATTAAAAAAAGAAGGTAAGGGTAAAGACTTTGATTGTTTAATGGGAATGAGTGGAGGAATTGATAGCTCATACCTCCTTTATGTAATGGTTGAAAAATATGGGCTTAAACCATTAGTTTTTCATGTTGATGCTGGTTGGAATTCTCAGATTGCAGTAAATAATATTGAAAGATTAGTTGATGGTTTAGGATTAGATTTATATACTGAAGTAATTAATTGGGAAGAAATCAAAGACTTACAACTAGCTTTCTTTAAGTCTGGAGTTTCGCATATAGATACGCCACAGGATCATTCTTTTTTTGCAACAATGTATAAGTTTGCTTCTAAGCATAAAATTAAAAATATCCTTACTGGTGGTAATTATTCCACAGAATGTGTGAGAAATCCATTAGAATGGATGTATTATCAGTCTGACTCTATCCAACTGAAAGATATCTACAAACAACATGGAACAGGTAAACTTAAAGACTATCCTATTACAAATATTCTATGGCACAAGATATACCTTCCGTATGTTAAAAAAATTAAATTAATTAGACCTCTTGATTTTATTCCTTATAATAAGGATGAAGCTATGCAATTATTAGTTGATAAGTTTGGCTATCAAAAATATCCGCAAAAGCATTTTGAATCAAGGTTTACAAGATTCTATGAAAGTTATTGGTTGCCAAAAAAGTTTGGTTTTGACACAAGAAAAGTACAATACTCAAGTTTAATATTAACCAATCAAATGACTAGAGAAGAAGCTTTAGAGAGGTTACTGAAGCCAGCATATGATCCTAAAACTATAAAGCAAGATTTTGAGTACATAGCAACGAAACTTGGAATTTCTACTAAAGAATTACAATCTTATATGGATGCACCTAATAAAACTTATAAAGATTATAAATCCCAAGATAACATATATAATATAGGTGCTAAAGTGATGCGCGCACTTGGACTAGAAAAGGGAGGGAAAAGATGATTGGAATTATAAACTATGGTTCTGGGAATATTGAAGCTATTGCTAATATTTATAAGAGAATAAATATTGATTGTAAAATTATTAATAAATTAGTAGAATTTGACGGAGTAGATCGCTTAATTTTACCAGGCGTAGGCTCCTTTGATGAATGCATGAAGCAACTGTTGGATTCAGGATTTAAAGAAAAATTAAACAAACTTGTTTTAGAAAGTAAAATTCCGATTTTAGGAATTTGTATAGGGATGCATATTATGGCAAACTCTAGTGAAGAAGGTGACTTAGAAGGTTTAGGTTGGATTCCAGGAAAAGTGAAAAAATTTGATAAAACTTTATTAGTAAATAAACCTTATCTACCACATATGGGATGGAATAATATTAATAACATTCACAATCACAAAATTTTTACAGGAGTAAATGAAAATCAAGGGTTTTATTTTGTTCATAGTTATTACTATGATTGTGAAAATAAACAAAACATCTTAACTGTTTGTAATTATGGTTTAGATTTTTCTTCATCAATTTTTTATAAAAACATATTTGGGATGCAGTTCCATCCTGAAAAAAGCCATTCAAATGGTGAAAAGCTACTTAATAATTTCGCAAAATTAGATATATGTTAAGATCAAGAATTATACCTTGTTTATTAGTTCATAAAAAAGGATTAGTAAAAACAGTTAATTTCAAAGATCCAAAATATGTTGGAGACCCAATTAATGCTGTTAAAATATTTAATGAGAAAGAAGTAGACGAGTTGATAGTTTTAGATATTGATGCTACTAGAGAGAAAAGAGGGCCAGATTTCACTTTGATTAGAGACCTTGCTGCCGAGTGTCGAATGCCTTTTTGTTATGGCGGGGGTGTTACAACAGTTGAAGAGGCTAGAAAAATCATTAGTCTTGGGGCTGAAAAAGTTGCTTTGTCATCTGCAGTTGTTGATAACTCTTCTTTATGTAAAGAGATTGGAAATGCTGTTGGGGTGCAGAGTGTAGTAGTAGTTTTAGATGTTAGGAAGCGTAAATTATTTGGAGGATACGATATATTCACACACAATGGAAAAGTAAAATCAAAGAGAAAATTTAAAGAATTCATTGTTGAATTGAATACTATTGGTATTGGTGAAATTGTTGTCAACTCTATAGATAATGATGGTAAAATGACAGGATATGACATGGAGCTAGCAACGTTAGTTAGAGATTTATGCGATACTCCTGTTACATTTTTAGGAGGTGCAGGTTCAATAGATCACATCAAAAAATTAATTACAAAATTTAAAGTTATTGGGGCTGCAGCCGGAAGCCTATTTGTCTTTAAAGGAAAATATAAAGCAGTATTAATAAATTATCCTAATAGAGAGGAAAAATTCCCTTTGTATTAGGAGTTGATATAAAATTAAGATTATGAAACAAATTATACAAGACCTTAAAAAAGGTGATACTATATTAGAAGAAGTGCCGGTTCCAAGATTAAAATCAGGATGTGTTCTTATTCAAACGACTAGAACATTAGTTTCATTAGGAACAGAGAGAATGTTAGTAGATTTTGGAAAGGCAAATTTTATTCAGAAAGCTAAACAGCAACCAGATAAAGTAAAAATGGTTCTGGATAAAGTGAAGACAGACGGTTTAAGACCGACACTAGAAGCTGTTTTCAATAAACTAGGACAGCCATTACCGTTAGGTTATTGCAATGTAGGGAAAGTAGTAGCCGTCGGTAAAGGTGTTATTGAATTTAAGATTGGAGATAGAGTAGCGTCTAATGGGAATCATGCAGAATACGTCTGTATTCCAAAAAATTTAGTTGCAAAAATCCCTGATAATATAACAGATGAAGAGGCAGCTTTTACAGTTATTGGCTCAATTGGTCTTCAAGGCATTAGGTTATTGCAACCAACATTTGGAGAGACTATTGTAGTAGTGGGTTTAGGGTTAATTGGTTTAGTAACAGCAGAGTTATTATTGGCGAATGGATGCAATGTCATTGGTTTCGATTTTGATCCTAATAAAGTTAAAATTGCAAAAGAAAAGGGAATTATAGCTATAAACCCATCAGAGGGAACTGACCAAGTTAAATTTGTAGAATCATATACCAATAATATTGGGGCTGATGGAGTAATTATAACAGCTTCTAATAAGAGTAATGAGATTATTTCGCAGTCTGCAAATATGTGTAGAAAAAGAGGGAGAATCATATTAGTCGGGGTAATTGGTTTAGATATTAGTAGAGCAGATTTTTACGAAAAAGAAATATCATTTCAAGTTTCATGTTCCTATGGAGCAGGTAGATATGATGAAGAATATGAACAAAAAGGGCATGATTATCCAATTGGTTATGTTCGTTGGACTGAAAAGCGAAACTTTGAAGCTGTTTTAAATGCAATTTCAAAGAAAACATTAAATGTAAGTTCTTTGATTACAGACAGAGTCGCTTTGAACGATTATCAGAAGATATATGGAGATATGTATAATTCAGAATCAATCGCATCAATATTAGAATATACATCTTCAGATATTCAAGAAAGTACTATACAATTAACGAGAAAGTCATTTGAAGGAAAAAAGGGAGTCTTAGGGGTTATTGGATCTGGAAACTTTACAAGTTCTACAATTTTGCCAAATCTTAAGAAGTGTAATGCAGATATAAAGTATATTGCAAGTTCAGGAGGTTTGTCTTCAACAATTATGGCTAAGAAACATAACATTGCTAACTCAACTTCGAATTATCATGAAATATTAAATGATGAAGAAGTTGACTTAGTGCTTGTGACTACGCAACATCATATGCATGCAAAAATGACTATCGAAGCAATTAATGCTGGAAAAAGTGTTTTTGTAGAGAAGCCTTTAGCACTAAATGAAGTTGAGTTAGAAGAGATAATCAAAAGCTATAACTCAAAAGATGTAAATGTATCTGTAGGATTTAATAGACGTTTTGCTCCTTTAGCCATAAAGATGAAAAAAACTCTAGGGGATTCAATAACACCTATCAATATCGTAGCAACTATGAATGCTGGTTTCATTCCGAAGGATGTTTGGATTCATGATATAGAAATTGGAGGAGGAAGAATTATAGGTGAAGCTTGTCATTATATAGACTTGTGCTCTTATTTAACAGGTTCAAAAGTAATCTCAGTTTGCATGAACTCAATGGGAAGCAATCCCGAAGAAAATACAGATAATGCAAGTATTCTTTTAAAATATGAGAATGGAAGTAATGCTGTGATTAATTACTTTTCAAATGGGAGTAAGAGTTATTCTAAAGAAAGAGTAGAAGTGTATTCTCATGAGAGAACCTTGGTAATGGATAATTGGCGAAGATTAAAAGGGTATGGTTTTAAAGGTTTTTCTGGTGCAAAATCAGGTCAAGATAAAGGACATTCTAATCAATTTCAAGAATTAATTACTCAGCAAAAAATTGGAGGAAAACCAATCATTCCATTTAATGAAATTATAAATACAACAAGAGCTTCATTTGCGGCCATTGATTCACTGAAAGAAGGGAAATGGATATCCGTAAAATAAAATTACTTCTAAATACGGTTAAATACCTGAAGCCTATTCAGATTTATTATCGTTTTTATTATTTTTTTAGCAATAGACTTTTCACTATTGATATTGAAGGGGGGGGTCTACCACATTTTGTTTTAATAAATTGGGAGAGTAAACTTAAATCGTCTTTATCATACTCACTCAAGGAAAAAACTTTTTCTTTTTTGAATATTACACATCAATTTTCAGAAAAAATTGATTGGAATTATAGCAAATATGGAAAGCTATGGGCATATAATTTGAACTACTTTGATTTTTTAAATCAAAGAGAAATTACAGTTGAAATAGGTGTTGATCTGATTAATGATTATATAAAAAATGATAGTATTTTAAAAGATGGGAAAGAACCTTATCCAATATCTTTAAGAGGAATGAATTGGATTAAGTTTCTTGCAAAATATAAGATTAAAGATCCCAGAATAGATAAAACACTTAATAATCATTATAGAATACTATTTAAAAAAATAGAATATCATTTATTAGGAAACCATTTACTAGAAAATGCATTTTCTTTGTTATTTGGCTCCTATTATTTTCAAGATGAAAAGCTATACAATAAAGCTAAAAAGCTTCTAATCTCAGAATTAAAGGAACAAATATTATTTGATGGAGGGCATTTTGAACTATCGCCAATGTATCATCAAATACTTTTTCATAGATTATTGGATTGCATTCACTTAATAAAATTAAATTCTTTTTGGAAACAAGATAATTTGCTTTTTATTCTTGAGGATAAAGCATCTCGAATGAATTCATGGTTAAAGAATATTACATATAATAATGGAGAAATTCCTATGGTAAATGATTCTGCCACTGGAATTTCTTTAAAATCGATAGATCTATTTTCTTACTTTGAATCATTAAAAATATCTCCAGAGCAAAGAATATTATCTGATTCAGGTTATAGGAAGGTAATATCTGATCATTATGAATTATTTATAGATGTTGGTAATATAGGTTCAGATTACCAGCCCGCTCACGCTCACAGTGATACATTAAGTTTTGAGCTAATATATAAGGATAAGCCAGTTTTTGTAGATACCGGTATATCAACCTATGAAAAGAATTCAATAAGACAAAAAGAAAGGTCCACAAAATCTCACAATACAGTAGAAATTAATGGAAAAGATCAATCTAAAGTTTGGGGCGGATTTAGAGTTGCTAATAGAGCAAAAATCATAAACTTGAAAGAAATAGGTAATACAATTAAAGCCACACATAATGGTTATAAAAAATTAGGTTTTCTTCATTCAAGGGATTTTTTACATGATAAAAAAAAGATTATTATTACAGATGAAATATCAAAATCAACCAAAAACAAAGCAAAAGCCTATTTTCATCTCCATCATGGAATAACAAAACCAATTCAAAAAGACGATGAAATTATAATAATTGATAATCAGATTGTCTTAAAGTTTGAAAATTATTCTGACATAAAAATTGAATCATATAATTTAGCAGAAGGCTTTAATATTAATAAAAAAGCATATAAACTGATAGTTACATTTGATCAAATTTTAAAGACTTCAATTTACTTATGAAAATTCTTGTTTTAACATCTTTTTATAGCCCCGAAAAAGGCGCTGCACCTCATAGAATAACATCTATGTGTGATGAGTTAAAAAAGAAAGGGCATAATTTATCTGTGATAACACCACTTGCAAATTATCCAAAAGGTAGATTTTTTAAGGCCTACAGGCGTAAAATATATTATACAGAGATTATAAATGATATTAAAGTTACTAGATATTGGTTTTTACCTTCAAATTCGAATTCAAAATTAAGTAGAGGTCTTAGTTTAATAACTAGCTTTATCGGAGCATTTATTACAAGTTTTTATCATTTATTAATTCATTCCAAATTTGACTTAATCATAATTCAAACTCCACCTTTAACCTCAGCTTATGGATATTCATTAGCCTGTAAATTGTTTTGTAAAAAATACATTCTAAATGTAAGTGATTTATGGCCTTCAACAGCAGTAGATTTAGGTGTAATAGCAAAAGGCAGTATTTCTTTTAAAGTATTTAGTTTTATTGAAAAATCACTTTACATCCATTCAATTAGTTTAATAGCTCAAAGTAATGAAACTACTAAATATTTAAGAAATTGCACAGATAAAAAAGTTCATTTATTCAGAAACTTAACAAAAGCTAATAATTTCACAAAAAGTTCATTTGACAATAATAATCGCATTAAAATAATTTATGCTGGTCTTCTTGGAAATGCTCAAGATGTACTAGGGCTATGTAAAAAAATTGATTGGTCAAAATTGAATATTGAATTACATGTTTTTGGAGAAGGTATTCAAAAAGAACAAATAGTTTTACTACAAAATGATTATATTCATTATCATAAACCAATTTCAAAAAATGAAATTCAAAAAGAAATTCAAAAATACGATTTTAGTTTAGTGCCACTTAGGGTTAATATTTTTGGCGCATTTCCTTCAAAAATTACAGCAACGATATCATCTGGTGTGCCAGTTTTTTTTATTGGAGAAGGTGAAGGATATGACATAGTTAAAAGATTAGGAATTGGTAAATCATTTAGCAATGATGAGCTGTCAAAAATGTCAGATTTTTTAAAAATATACTCTACAAATAGACTCGAGTATATTAAAGATTTCACTAAAAAAATTAATTTATCTTTACAAGGTGAATTTAATTATAAAGATAATATTGATAACTTAAATAAATTTCTAACACAAATAAATTAAAGATTATGAAAAATAAAACTATCCTTCTAGGGTTAAATGAACTAAATTTTGATTACATAAAATTTTACATTAGTAAAGGTCTTTTACTTAATTTTAAAAAATTATTTGAGGCACAACCACCTATTGAAACTGTTTCAGAAAATGAATACAAACTTCTTGAGCCATGGGTTCAATGGGTTACTATCTATACAGGGAAAACTTATAAAGAACACAATATCTATCGTTTAGGAGACATCATTAACAGGCCTGAACTATCTCAGATATTTGAGGAGCTGGAAAATGAAGATCTTTCGGTAGGTGCGATTTCTCCTTTTAATGCTGATAATCGATTAAAAAATCCTGCCTTTTTCATTCCAGATCCTTGGACTAAAACTAAACCTTCAGGGAATTGGATTGTAAAAGCGCTATATCAAGCGGTTCAACAGTCGGTAAATGATAATGCTAAATCAAAATTGAATTTGAAAACACTGATTTCATTATCCCTAGGCTTATTGTTATACGTTCCTATTTCTAGATGGCTTCATTATTTAAAAATAATTTTAAGTCTTAAAAAACCTGGTGCTAAAGCTCTAATTCTTGATAGTTTATTAGCAGATATTCATTTGACATTATGGAAAAAACACAAACCTGATTTCTCAAATTTATTTTTAAATTCAGGTGCACATATCCAACATCATTATTTATTTAATTCAAAAGCGTATGAAGGCAATATTAAAAATCCTGAATGGTATTGTCCGAAAGGTTTTGATCCATTAATTCAGATTCTTTCTGAATACGATAAACAAATCGGTAAATTACTAAGTTTAAAAAATGTCAATATAATACTTGCAACGGGTCTCCATCAGCAGCCACACGAGCATTTAACATTTTACTGGCGTTTAAAAGAGCATGTTAAATTTGCTGAGATGATTGGAATTAAAAATTTCTCAGAGATTTTGCCAAGAATGTCTAGAGATTTTTTAGTGAATTTTAGCAATAAAATAGATGCTATAAATGCTGAAAAATTATTAGATAGTTTTTATGCTTCTAAAGATGACATCAAATTATTTGAAGTTGATAACCGAGGTACGAGCTTATTTGTCGAATTAGTGTATCCAAATGATATAAATGAAAGTGATTCAATTTATTCAAAAGAGTCAAAATTCAAATTAGAAAACATTAAATCATATTTATCTTTTGTGGCTATAAAAAATGGGGAGCATAATGGAATAGGTTATTTAACTTCTAATTTTGATTTAAAAGTAGAGAAGCAAATTAATTTAACTATCTTAAAATCAATAATTAAAAAAGTAGCACTTTCTAAAAATTAAGTACAATGCCATTCGATCCAAAATCAGCAAAGAAAGCAGGAAAAATATCCAAAAGAGGACCTGCAAAAAAAAAAAAAGATGAGCCTTCTATCAAAGAAAAGATGGAAATGCTCTATGAAAAAGTGCTGGATGATCTTTTGGTAAACCAAGAAAAACTCACCAAAACAGAACGAGTAAAAGTCTTTGTGACCCTTTCTAACTATATCTTCCCAAAAACAAAATCAGTACGAGATAAATTTACATTAGATAAACTAAAGGAAATTGATAGCCAAGGTCATTTTGACAAAGATCGGGACCCTACCAAATAACTCCCGCTTTTTGCATAAACAAATCTGCCAACGCATCCTTGTTCTGATGAGTACCAATATAGGTTAAAAACGTACTCTCTTTGGTGTGTCCAGTTATGTTCATCAACAGGGGTGTTTCAATTTTTCCATAATAGTTAGAGGCAAAAGATCTTCTCATAATATGGGAGGTTACAAATTCATACTTTGGAGCTGATAGCACTTCCTTTCTTCTAGTTTTAGGATTGTTTTTAAAACCACGAACTACTTCATCAATTCCTGCAATTTTACAAATCATTTTTATTTGCTTATTAAAAGCTTCTTGAGAAAGTACTTTTGGAAATTCACTTTCTAAAAGATCAATCACTAGCGGATCTGCCACCCCAATGGTAACAGCCTTTTTTGTTTTTTGCTGGATGATATCGATATAGAGTCCATTGTTAGCTTTTCTAATATTACTAGCATTAAGACTTAATAAATCCGAAACCCTTTGCCCAATAGAAAGCCCAATCATTAACCATTTGTAGCTATCTTCTAACTCACTTGGTATCCGCTCCAACCCCTTCAATACTTTTATTTCTGCTGGATTCAAAAAATGGATAATTCGATCTGAACTTTTCTGTTTAAAGGATTCTATATAATTAGAATAAGGGTGAATCTCAAAGCCACTCTTCTGGGCATATCTTAAAATAATCTTTAATAATTTCAGCAATTGACCACAGTAATTATCACTGTATTGTTTCTCTATTTTTAGAAATTGGGTGAATGACACAGCGGTATTTTTATCGATTCCAGCCAGAAATAATTCCTGAGATTTC
>TARA_B110001450_G_scaffold43917_1_pt1 | contig 13307 bp, 8 predicted proteins | sample TARA_B110001450 | Tara Oceans TARA_B110001450 (sample SAMEA4396538) | marine metagenome | biome: Polar Biome; feature: [SRF] surface water layer (ENVO:00010504); material: water (ENVO:00002006), including particulate matter (ENVO:01000060) such as... | depth 5 m | reverse complement strand
GATTTTTTATCAATCTTTTTCGGCATGTGTAATTTCAAAAGAACGATGACATCACCACGACCACTTCCTCGATTACGTGGCAAACCTCGCTTCTTAATCTCAACCGTATCGCCGGAATTGGAATACGGTGGGACCTTGATGGTCAATTGTTTTCCATCAATATGCTCTAAGTTCAAGGTTGTGCCCAACACTAAATCCGAATAACCAAGTGGGAGTGACATAATGAGGTCGGCATTTGAGCGTTCAAACCAAAGGTGTTCTTCAACATCAATCTCGATGAATAAGTCACCGTCTTCGCCTTTGCCTTGAGGTGCAGGCTCTCCTTTACCACGCATGCGCAATCGGGTTCCTGCTTCGGCACCGGCAGGGATATTGAATCGGAGAGTTGTGGATTTGATCTCTTTTCCATTTCCACGGCAAGGGCTACAATTCTCATCGATTTGATGGCCAGAGCCCTCACAACGTGGACAGTCTCGTACGACGTCTTGAACAAAAGGTCCAACTTGTTGACGCATCCGTACCCGTCCTTGACCGCTGCAATCGCTACAATCTGAAATATTACCATCTTTGGCTCCAGTCCCCGCACATTGAGAACAATTGACTGGAAGTTCAACTTCGACCTCTTCTGAACTTCCTTCGTAGATTTGTTTCAAATCAACGCTATGGAACATGCGAATGTCACTGCCACGGCGTCGTGAACGACGACCGCCGCCACCGCCACCGCCACCAAAGATATTCGAGAAGAAATCTCCTCCGAGAATATCTTCCATATTGATGTTAAATCCGCCACTGCTGAATCCGCCAAAGGGTGAACCGCCAGGACCACTGTGACCGAATCGGTCAAATTGGGCACGCTTTTCAGCATCGGAAAGGACAGCATATGCTTCCTGAATTTCCTTGAACTTGTTTTCTGCGTCATCTTCCTGACTACGGTCTGGATGGTACTTTCGTGCAAGACTGCGAAATGCATTCTTGAGGTCGGATGAAGAGGCATCTTTTGCCACTCCGAGGACTTCGTAATAATCTCGCTTTTCCGACATAGCACCCACCCAACAAAACGAGGGGCATCAAGGACCTCTTTCAACATCTCGCATGATAAGGGCGATTTCAAGCGTCCAGACCACATTGTAAACAAAACGGTTCACCCCGTGGAATCGGGGCATTACAGCCTCGACACACGATTCCTTTTGGAGACTCGATGACTTTTGTTGGTTGAGAAGTTTCGTATTGAGGAATCGATAACATTGCCATTGATTCGATGCTTTCAGATGCTTGTTCTTCGGGTGTATTCGAATCCCATCCGTACACTTTTTGATTTTGAGGTTGAACATCAACTGGGAGAGTGGTTCCGACTTCAGACACGACTGAATCTATTCCTCCGTCATCGGACATTGAAGTGATGGTGATTTCTGCGGTATCCTCGGCCGTGATGGTTCGAATCGGAGCAACGGGGCGTTGGGCAGTGACTGGTGCAGCAGATGATGCAGCACGCAATGCTTGCTGTCTCCTTTCTTCACGCAATTGAACAGCATCACCTCGACCAAAGATTCGACCAACCAGATCGAGGAAGGAATCCATAGGAGAACTTTTGCGAGTAGCGCCAATGGTCGAATTGACAGATTCATCATCGAAACTTTCATTTCCAGACATTCTCCGATTTGCTTTGCGAATCCGTTCAGATTCAAGTAAAAGGTCAACTTCGACTCGTTCATCTTCACCCAGTTCAAGTTCTGGTGATTCCAGAGCGATACTGGAAACATCTTGTTGCAGAACCCTTTCACCCTCAGCACTCAGGTTACTGTCGAGTTGTACATCAGTTTGCCAAACTCCAGCTTCTTCAGCATCGTAGACTTTCTTCATTGATTTCATCGTTTTCGAACGATGAAATTCATAGTCACGTACCGTTCGAGTTTTCCGAAACAAGACGATACCGATGACAATGCCGATTCCATACCAACCGTACATGAGGTTCGGTTCAACTTCAAAAATCTCCTTGAGAGGCGTTACTGTAAAGTGAGTCACTCCCATCAGAAGCAATGGCAAAACCGCAATCCCACGGGCTGTTGCAGTTCGCTCAGATGCCATTGTACTCACCCCTCGCTTCAATCGCACACTCAAGTATGTTGCCATCGAATGTATGGCCTTTGCATCATCGGTCACTGGGCGCTCTACCTTTGCGAAGGAGACCATCGAGTAATCCAACAGAGAAACTCGAATGAAGCATCAACAAACACAGTGGAACCCCAAAGAGGGTTGATATTCGCTTTGAAGAGATACTGCTACGGAGTCCTTCAATTGCAAGTACGCCCAAATAAAGTCCTGGGAGAACCAAAGCCAATTCAGTTTGTATAAAGCAAAGGAGAAGCGTTGCTAAGAATCCAAACCAAGGTAAAAACTCTCGTAAACTCACTCGCTTGGGATGCTTTCGTAAAATCTTCATTCGCCAAAAACCATACCGATGCCCCATCTTCCACCATTTTAACAATCCAGAGCGTTTTACCATCTGCACGCTTGTTGCTGGTGTACGATGAATGGAAAAGTCGGCTTCGAGAAGCCTCATTGAGAGGTCACTGTCTTGACTGGTAATGTAGGATGCATCCCATCCATTCACTTTTTCTAAGGCTTGACGTGAATGCATTGCAAAAGCAGGAGTATGTGTCGGGCCTGAAACTGTGAAGGTATCGAACTGTCCACTGCCACTGCCAAGAGGGGATGCGAGTGTTCCCTCAATCCAAGATTCAATGATGCCGTGATCTCCAATCCGTGGCTTGACCCGGATGCCAACAGCAGCCAAAGGAACAGTTGCTGTTGATTCAATACGAGTCCATTCTTGTCGGCGTATTTCGAGATGGTCAGGTTCGACGGTCGAGTGCCCAATCATTTCAACGGTGTATTGAATAGAATCAGGAAGCAGTGTTAGAGCGAGGTTACGTGCCTCAGCAACGTATTTTCCAGGATTGGAATGTAATTCAATCAACGGACCATGGGCGTCTTTACTGCGTTGGATTGCTTTGTTGACTTCATCCCGAGTCGAATCGGTTGAACCACCGTCGAGTACCAAAATCATATGCTGCTCGGAAGGTAACGATTGAGCGATCAGTGAATCCAAGCACGCCCCGATATGCAGAGATTCATTCAGCACTGGAATGACTGATGCAATCAAAGGTAGCGCATCACTCATACCCTTGCCAACATGACTTTGACTTTCACCCCTTCGCCCTTTTTCACGATGAAAGGCATGTTCATGTGCAAGCGCTGGTTGGCGAGTTCATGCAAGAGCCAATGCTGCGACTCAACGGCGTCAATGAAAACTTGCGTATTCTTATTGAAACGAAATTGAGTGGTGCCGACTCTCCCGAAAAGGTGCTGCAGGCAGTGTTAGCCATATTCCCAGAATTCCCCCGAGAGAACACATCTGAAGAACCAGAACTCGGAAAGGCAAGCAATGAGACATGGAGCGCTGAACAAGTCTCACTTGAGACCTACCTCAAATTACTCCATGACTATCGAATACTCGATACTGCCTTGGACGCCATGACCGTTCACTTCGATGGACAGAAAACCCAATTTGACTTGCTACGACAAGCAGCAATTGCTGGAAAAGTAGCCTTTCCCTTGCCAAATGAACACCCTCTTGGTGGCGTTATTACCATTACCCTCGAAGGAGAACATCTCGATGATTGGCTCGAAGCAGCAACATGGCATAAGGGGCGAGATATTGCTCCACGTAAAATCAAAGATGACAATGCAATGGGCGTTGATGGTGAAGCAGCTACTTGGCTCTAGGCAAGTAACCTGTATCTCTCATCCAATCGACCACTGCCGCATCGTTACCAAGCCAATCGAGTGCAGTGGTGTCTATCAGTGACCTCCAAGCGACTGCATCGTGTGCAGTCCACAACTCTTGACTGTCGAACGAAGGTGCCTGACCGTCAAAAGTCGTAGGGAGCACATGTAAGGCGATGTCAACTTCTTTCAGTGAATGATACCAGACTCCAATTGGCAATTCTCCTTTCACATGCCAACCAAATTCTTCCATAATTTCTCGTTCAATGGCCTTTTGAAACGATTCATTGGGCTCGACTTTACCTCCTGGGAATTCCCACTTACCGGGATGCTTTTCAGTCGGTGAACGACGAGCAACGAGATACTGCTCTTTCTGAGAAATCAAGGCTGCAACAACAGAAAGCACCGGGCGATACATCATTCGTTGAAGCAGTTCGAGGACCAGTTCAAGTCCTGATGAAACTGAGCAATTCTCATGTGAAGGAAGGTGAAGGAACAAACAAGGAATCCTACTTCCATCTTCATGAGATGTCAGATCAATTGCAGAAAGAGTTCGATACAAAGTTTCGTTACAGAGGAATGTTCCTGCATCCCGAGAAAGTTCACAGTCAATTGGCCAGCCCAGAGACATCCACGAATCTGCCGGTGCAGTGATTGAAAGGGCACCTTTGCCGGTAATGGTCTGGTCACGGAGTTGACGCCCATCATTGTCGGTGATTCGCATATCAATTCGGTCTTGAGCAAGCGTCTCAATACGTGGAATTTGACACGATTCACACAACCCAAGATGAAGAATTGCATCCCAATGCCCCCCCTGTTCCAGAACAGATGAGATTTCGGTCGAACCATTTTCATCAACAGAGAGTACCCGCGTTTCAATCGATACGTCGAGCGGTGCTGCCGTATGCTGCCGCACATCTGCCCACGGGTCATTCAATCGTAGCGTCGATGGCAACAGTCCAACCAGTTCACTGGAAATATTCCGCTGGTGAGTTCCGAACGGCTCAAACCCCGTCACTAATATCCGAGCCATGCCGTTGCCTTATCGTGGGGGTTTTTGATGCTCGCGTCCTGAGAAGACCCGTCATCTTGACTAAGAAGAACCAACACGAAGGTTCAGTGGGGAGTATGGAAGAACATTCAGAATTGACGCTCCGTCTCCCAGAAGAAGAAGACGAGAGGGGAGTTCTCTATTGGCGCCCTGTCCGTTTATTGCGTGAGATTTGGAAAGAAATCACCTTTGGAGTTGGTGCATGGGGAACTTTACGACCACTGATCACAGCACTCTTAGCAACTGTTCCTTTTCTTTTCCTTGGTCAACATTTCAATCGTCAACACCGAAAGGCATTCGACTGGACCATGCTCCAAATTCCACTTGCACTCACCATCGTACTGTGGATCGGATTGTGGCTCTATTCAATCTTTGATGCATGGCGAGAAGCCACCAAAAACATAGCATCACAATCGAACTAAGGTCGCCATAATTGGTTCGTACATGGTATCGAACCATCTGCTAAGCCTTCCAAATCTTGCTTATCGTCCAAATCAAATTCGGTCGGCAAGTCATTATCGAAGAAATTAGCGATGCTTGAGGATTCGATGGCCCAATACATGACCGAATCTTCGTTGTTTGAATGACCCGGGTGAGAACTGTCTTCATGGTCAGCAGGCGAAGTATAGACCGTGTTGACCAGGCCTAAGAGGTGGCCAAATTCATGAACGAGAACGCTGTTTTCAATTTTTTCTGCAGAGGGTCGACGGAAGATATTCTCTGCATCATCGATTGAATCTTTGAAGATCGCAATGGTCGAGGCATCGACTGCAACACCAAGCACACTGTCATCCTCATAGACGCCTGCAGGGAAAATAACTTGCCAGTAAAGGGTTGAACCGTCTCTTGGGTCTTCGCTTTTTACATCCCAACCAGAGTTTCGAACATCATCGGCACTCCAAATTGCTTCGTTCTCAAAAGTAGTTTCAGTAAATTTGATGTCGATACCTTGTGGTTTGTCACAAACGGATTCGAGCCGTTCTTGTAACAAGTCTGTCGATGATGATTCAGGTTGATAGCCGGGCTGGTAATCGATTTCAACTACCATCGAAGTATAGGTCGAATCGTCGAGACAGGCCAGCGTAAGTCCACCAGGAATCCCCCTATTCAATCCTAAATCATCAAGAACATCTGAACCAATACAGCCTGAAAGTAAGGGTGATATCAGAACAGCGAGAATTCCTAAACAGATGCGAACGCTCTTCTCCATGGTGTGCGGTGGCGGTGGTTATTTTCAAACCCATTGCTCACCAGTCTTCCGGGATTTCAAGTGGAGAGAACAATTGGCCAGGTCCTTTGGCCTTTGCAAGTTGGGTTCGTGAAAGAGCTTCCCAAGGGCGCAGTGCCAGTAATCCTTCTGCTAATGAGGCATCAATTTCAACAAGCGTAACTCGAACAAGTGTAGCAAGAATGTCCATTCTGTCTGTATCAATGATTTTGAAAATTCTTTCAAGGTCGAAATTAAATGAATCATCACTTCCTTCTGGAGTTTCAATGGCCCATGGGTGCGTTACGGAATCTGGGAATGTTTGTTGTGTTGCGTTAATGTGTTCGTCTAAGGAACGTGAAAGTCCAGCAATATGCTTGCTGAGTACGAGACTCACTTCAATCAGAGGCATGCTCAATTGATTGATGAGATTAACCATCCGTTCTTGCATTGTGACCATGCCATCAACGGCCGCAGCCTTATCGTCAGTCATAGGAACAACTCACTTTGTCATTGCATCAACGTATTGCCATCCGAAATGGTCCCATTGATCTTGAGTCCATCCCTGAGGAAGGCCAGTTGGAGGAATCGGTGGTGGAGCACGGGTGGAACCGGAGGGTTCGGCATTTGAGAGGGTATTCGAATTAGGGATATCCCCAACTGCACTGTCGTTGATATTGTAGGTGATGTTTTGAACCAATGTAGGGGTAGAACCATGCTGTTGAGGTGCACTCGGGGCACTCAAAGCCGCAACTGTTGGCTGGACATTGACTGAGTTCGAGAGTGAAGGATTAGGAACGGGAAGAACCAAATCGCTTGGAGGAGGAATGTTCAAGTCGATTTGAGGCAGCATCTTTGAATGATTCAATTCTTCAATTACTTCAGCAGTTTGGTCTTCAATACCATCCTCCACCTCACCAGAACGAATCTTGCGATTCATGACGAGTAGCCACATTGCAAGACTGAGTGAAACCAGTGCAATGAGGTAGAGTACAATACTGAAAGTTCCTTCCTGAGCCTGGAGAGCAAGAGCTTCACCGTCTCGAATAGTTTCTTCCTTGACCAGCAACGGGTCGAGAGACTTACGGTCCATTTCCACTTCATCCACTAAGACAAGAAGACGGAATTCGATATTTTCACCTGCTTTGACGTTCGCTACGGCCGGGAGTGTTCCTGTAACAACGGCACCTGCTGAGGCTACAAGGTCAACTCGAGCAGTGTCTTCCCAGAAGCCTCCATCGACTGCACGTTGTAAGATAAAGGCAACATCGCCTTTACCGCCAAGGTTACGCACTTCGAATTCAAGACCGACTGTTTGTTGAGTAATAGGGCTTGGATCGTCCCAGGAGAACGTACTGGTTGCTGCGTCCAAGTCAATACTCGGACCGAGCAAAGCGAGAGACCAAGAAGCAATTGGTTCGTCAATCGAATTACCAAGTGTGTTGAACGGATTACCTGCTGAATCAGAACCGGAAACCCATACATCGACCATATAGGATGGAAGGAGAGTTGTGGCACCGGTATCGGTGAGGTCAAGAGAACCTGTCCAGAAAAACTGCTCACCAAATGGAGTTGTATCTGGTAGAGGCACACTACCTCGTGAAATTTCTGCTTCTCCTGCACGAACCCGGTAATGTAAAACTGCGGGTTCATCAAGGTCAAATCCATAGTCATCGATCGTTTCAAGCATGACCAAAAGATTACCACAGGCACCAATTGAAAGGTCAGAACCAGAAGCAACTTCATCTAAGGAAATCGCCGCAATCGTCGGACGTGAATTGTCCACTGCTAATCGAACCCGTTGGAATGAGGAGGTTTCGTCCATCGCTAATCCAGGTAAATCATTGAGAGCGAGTCGCAAGTCGAGATGCCCAGAAGGTACCGGAGGGATAAGGAGGTCGAGGCTAAATTCTCCATCGTCGCGAGTTGAAGTTTTCCATGTGTTGTCATAGTCTCCAAAGACGACATCAAATGCACCAGGTGGGGCCGGTGTCTCATCTTCAGAGAAGAGAACACGGCCATTGACGCGCAATGCCTGTCCAGCACCGATGAGCGTTTCTTTGAAATCAGAATTGTAATGATTGGTTCCATCACGTAATTCAACTGCACGAATATGGCCTTCGGTTGTGTCAAATCTAAAGTCGTTATCGAGGCTCCATGCATCGTTACCCAAACCTGCAGTTGCTTCGAAACAAGGGGTTATCTCACCCACGTTACATGGCAAATCAGTGACAAGAATCTTTGGAATAATGAGACTCTCTCCATTGGTATCAAAAGATTCAGGGAAGGTCCATGTCAGTTGGAACCGTGCTAATATTTTGATGATGTCGTTATTCTCTTCATCAAGGCTAACGCTTGAGTAAAGGTTCGATACTGCAATATTTGCAGAACCGGATTCCATCAATGCAATCGGGTCTCCATTTTCTCCTTTTGTCAACGTAATGAATACCGAAGTTTCATCGTCATTGAAATCGCCACCAAGAGCGAGTTGGATGTATTGAATATCTTGCCAACCGTTGCGGTCTGAGAGAAGGATTTGTGCCGTATAAGGAATGCCTGGGTGAAGTGGTGATTTATCATCGTGTCCAAGAAGAGTTGAGTTGTCGAGGTCGAGTTCTGGTTCAAACTCGACACGGATTTTGTAGGTGCCCAGATCGTTATCCCAGTCTGGCACAACTTCGCCAGGAACATATCCGCATGCGACATTACTGTCTGGACATACAGGTCCACCGCCCATGGCAATGGCATTGTCTTGAGCGTCTTTGCCCGTGATAAAGTAGGAGACACGTTGTCCATGTTGAAGCATTGAGTCATCGATTAGACCGTCAAAAATATTCAATCCGCCGGCTTGAGTATCAGGAGAAGTCAGCGTTTTCAGTTCGTATTCATCCGAGTTTGGCAAGCCATCGAAATTGTAATCACTGCAACCAATTGATTCGCTGGCTTTACAACCAATCCAATAATTGAGTGTCAATTGGTTTGGTGGGTCAACTGAATCTTGAACGACGATACTGATGGCTTGACCGCCGGGAGCAGGTGGACCTGCATGTCGCTCATCACCATCGCCAGGAGTTGATGAAAGCACGAGTGGTGAATTGCCGTCCAAGACCAATCGAATCGTATTGTATCCAGGGTTTGCAAACACAGAACCGTTCTGCATCTGGATTGCTTCGACGTAGAAGACCATTCCACCAGGAGCTGATTCAAACGGTGATTGGAATGTAATGTTATAGGCACCGAATCCAGGGTTCTGTTCTTGGGCCAAAAGCACAGGTTCACCGATTGGGTCACCATCATAGGTGACGTTTTGCCCAAGGACGCGAAGAGCAAATTGTCCCGCTAACGGCGAGAGTTGAGAGTTCTGGAAATGGATCTGCCCAGTGAACGAGAGGTTGAAACCACCACGAACCCAATCTTGTGAGTAAAGTTCTCTGCCCGTTTCTTCAAAGACACGGAGTCCATCCAACTGAATATCGTTCTCAACAGTGATGTCCAAGTCCTCAGTATCCCAACCTGCAACGGCTTGACCTAAGTCATCCTCAACGGAGATGAGCGCTTGCATCTTTGTTTCGTCATTCCACGACCAATCGACCTTGATTGGAATACGAATGGAAACCATTCCCTCCGAATCCATCGTTGAGGTGCAGTTCGCGACATCAAACTGAACGATTCCTTCTGCATCACTCACCACAGAGCAGGTATCGCCACGTTGCCAATCAAATGCTGGATTTTCACCGTATGAATTATTCAGTGCAATGAGTGCTTCAGTGACTCGGTCAACTTCATCACCTGGGGCAATTCGAACCTGAAGATTACGATAGACTCCATCAGGAGAAAGAAGACCTCCTTCTAACGATGCATCAACAGCACGGGTTTGCATTTGGTAAGCAATGTCAATGTTTGAAATTTTGACTCGACCAGATGTTGCCGCTTTGACAGCAATTGGAATGAGCACATCACCATCTCCATTTTGTGGAATAATAGAATTGAACGCTTGAACAAGGGTTGGTTGAGATTTAACATCAACGTTCACAATTGAATTGTCACTTGCAAGTACTGCAGACTCATTCAAGAAGAGAAGTGATTCCCAATCCCAAATGAGATCGTTTCCGATATCCAGTTTTGGACGGTCAGGATAGCCTTCTTCATATTCCATCGTGATGGAATCAATAAGAGGGGAAAGAGAACTGTCTGATGTCGACAAACTTACTGCATATCGAATTGTGTCACCCGCTTCGGTTGAGGGGAAACTCACTTCTTGATGGTTCAATGCAGGAAGCCATGTTGAACCGTTGTCATTTGAAACTTGAACTGAAAGCGAAGTCCCGGATGGAACATCAGCAACCCAATTCGGTCTCACTTTCCCTACCTTTGTGCCCGTCGTTTGAGGAGGTGAAGTCCAACTTCCTGAAGGCGCATATTCAGTTGAATATTCAACATCGACCCACCAAGAAACGGCTGTTGAACCAATTAATTGTGCTTTCCAAACCAATTCAGTCCCCGGATAAGAAAAGTGAATCGTCGAATTTGATTCTACGGATTCCCAGTGCGTACCATTATCTGCAGAAATCCAATAATCAACGCGGTCGCCAATCGAGGCAGCAGACCAATAGGTTTGCATATTGACACTCAAGATCGGGTCACCAGATTCAGTCACAGGCCCGTACCATGTGGTCGTACCAGGCGCGGGAGTTGTTTTGTATTGCCACCCAGTTCCATATTCACGATAGTACAAAGTAGCCGAAGACCAAGAGGAATAACCACAATCAACTGTTACAAATCGAGTTCCATCAAAGTGTAGGCCGTAACCAAGTGCTGAAAGGAGACGAGTTCCGGTTTGAGGGACCAGAGAAGTGGAAGTTCCGGAAATGGTCCAAGCTTCAAGTTGGTCTTTATCTTGGCTTGATGTCCCTTTTTGACACCGCATGAAGAAAGTGCTTTCATTCACTTCTAATCCACGCACTTGTTGACCAGTCTTGCCACATTCCCAAGAACTGCCGGATGAAGAGGAATAGGAATACATGTCTTGACCACGAGTATATTGGCCATCGGGTTGGTCTCCGAATGTGTATGGAACAATACGCCGTTGAGCGTTATGGACAATCCAGACTTCATCGGTATTTCGGTCGTATGAAATTGCCGTATAGTCGGAATACTGTGGGGATACGTCGTAAGAGTCGATGCACTTCCATGTATCATCTCGTGAGATATCCATCTCGAGAACACGATGGTATTGTGTTGGGGCTGAAGAAGAGTAATGATAGCGGTAGCCTGAGAGAATCGCAAACATTCGCTCATCATCAGTAATGGTCCAATCTCGGAAACCGTAACTGCCGTAGTATGAACTTGGGTGGAGAGTTGGTAATGTGCATTGGCCTTGGTCGAGGGTGATGACGGATTCTTTCGTTGCATTGTTCGGGTAAAGACGGTGAACAATGTTCTGGAAGGTCGAGGTACTCCAAGTCGACATGAAAAGCCAATCATGATGCTTTAAAATTGCACCTTGACTTTGTTTCATGAGATTGGAAGAGGTTTTGAGAGCCTGTTGAGAGAATCGGCCTTCGGTCGAATTGGAAGTGTGCGGTTGACGAACTGCGTACGAACCATTGTCAAGCCAGGCATCGGATGCAGAGTTTTCGAGTTCATCATAGCCGTGCGGGAAGAAAGTCGTTGATCGGTTGGAGAAAGCAAGGCTCAAGTCACCACTCCGTGCATCAGTGGCCGAAGTTGTACCTTCAAACCAATCATCACGGTCATCGGTTTCAGTTTGACTCCATCCAGTCGCCGAGGCGCCAGAAAGGGTCATCGAAACTTCAGTGACCAAAGCGCCCTTCGGTAGAGAGACCATTGCGCCAACATCAGGGTTCGCCCCTTGGTAGAGAGCGACATATTCGCTCGAACCATCATGAAGAGAGTAAATGTGGCGTGATACGCCTGCAGCATCTGCAGAACCGACTACAACGTCAGCCATAGGCCCCATTGGAGACAAGACCATGATGAAAAAAAGGATGAACATTATTCCGCGGCCGTTTGATAAATCGTTCTGCATGCCAGCCCCCCTTTTTACAGCCTTAGAGGCATGGGCCTTTGAACCATACGCTTACCGGTGAATCAAAATCAGCCCGTTTGACGTGAATCATATCGGATTGGTGATGAGTCGCCACGGATACCGTCCTCTTCATCGTCATGAACTTCAAACCAATCAACCATCCAATCACCGTCAGTATCCCAGTTCATTGGGTCTGAGCCTTCAGCAATGTGGTCATTATCGAAATCGAGAAGATACCAGCCGAATTCATGCTCCCCAACTGCTCGAACTGGAGCTGTGTTTGGCGAACCTGCATAGTAAATCTCCCAAGCATCTGTCCGATTTCCAGCCATATGGATTTCGTCATCGCTTGAATCAAGGACAAGGAAATTTGTATCTCGGTCATCAACGATGTAAGCAAATCGGATATCATTTCCAAAGGATTTGTCCATTTTCAAATAGTTCTCTGTACTTACACCTTCCGAATCAAGTTTCAATAGAGCGGCACGTAGTTGCCACCATTCCTTCACAATCTCTCCATCATAGATCATGCCGCTTAAGCGTACGGCATTCGGGGAGGAAAGGTCGGCGTCTGTGATGCTGTAAAATTCTTGGAAATTGGTATAGGGTTCATAGACACATCCAGCACCCGAGCAATCCCAATTCCCATCTTGGTCAGGGTCATAGTTTGCATCAACGGAGTCTGCAGGATTCAACGTAAACCAAGTTGAAGAGAGGTCGGGTCTTGAGAGAATTCCTTCCGAACCCTGTTGGGATAACGGCAAACATGAATTTGTATCGGTCGAACAAGGGCCACCAGTCGCAGCATCAATCCAAACGACTCGGATTTGTAAGAACGAACTGAAATTATCGTTCGATTCATTCCATGCCTTCGAATATTCAAACCAGTCAGGTAACATGTCACCATCGGTATCATTGTCACTCGGATTGATTCCATACTTGAACACTTCACGGCCATCTGTGAGATTGAAGTCTTGTTGATGGTACACAACCTGACCGTTCGATACGACTGTTGAATACGAGACGCTGTCTTCATCGGAATCATTCAAATCTGGGCGAGTTAAATTATCCCATTCCATCCAATTGGTAAAGGGTAAATCGCCAAGTCCGGATTGAATGATTGCTGTATCAGGGGTAAAGACGCGTTCCGACCATGTTCCTTGTTGGGCAGGTTGGTCAAAGACAGTGCGATCGTACCATCCATCGTGATCTCC
>TARA_B110001450_G_scaffold1118_1_pt1 | contig 13335 bp, 13 predicted proteins | sample TARA_B110001450 | Tara Oceans TARA_B110001450 (sample SAMEA4396538) | marine metagenome | biome: Polar Biome; feature: [SRF] surface water layer (ENVO:00010504); material: water (ENVO:00002006), including particulate matter (ENVO:01000060) such as... | depth 5 m | reverse complement strand
TCATTAACTGCGTTTTACATTGCTCTTGTATAGAATCCCATTGCTTATGTACGTTAGCGTTTACAGGGAACGGCGTTACCTCTATAGCTACCTCTTGGTCATTAAAACTGATAATAAAGTTCGAGCTGTTCGAGGAACTCGTTAGTTTACGTTTAACTTGTCTCTCGAATTCCTCTTTCTCCTCTGGAGTGTAATTAGTTCCGTTTGGTATCTGTATTATATACCCTGCGCTTAATCCGTTTTTAATAGACGATATTTGTACGTTCGCAATCTCCTCCTCCATTTCGGCAAATACTAAAGCCGAGCTATAACTTGGAGCGCCGAAATACTCAGCTCCTACAACGTAAGGCTTTGCTACATAAATAGAGCTGCCTTTAGCAGCGCCGTAAGCGTTAAAAAGTACGGGCGTATTTTCTACGTCGGTATATTTACGCCAGTTTTTAGAAAACCAATAGTGTTCTATTTCGTTTTTTTCGTTTGCAATAGACGGGATTACCATTTGTTTAGGTATATGCGTCAAACTATGCAACTCTCCGCCTTTGGTTTCTATAACCTCAAAGCTAAACTCTCCAAAAACTTGAAAATCTGCGACCATTTTACGCAGTTCTCTAGGTCTTAATATAGTTTGTAGTCTACCCCAATGCTCCGCGCCTAACGATCCGCTAGATGTGCGCAATCCTTTACCATAAATTAAGGTACTATAAGACTGATTAATACTGCTATTTGTAGGACTGCCGTTATTTCGGTCAACAATATAGTTATAATACTCATTATTACGTCCGTTCATTACCCAATCCCTAGACTTATCCTCCATAAGAGGCGGTCTTGAGTAGCTTGTTAATGTTATTAGTTTAATATCACTCATATTTTACCATGTATAGCGGTTAGCTGTTTGCTTGTATTTCTGTGCTACCTGTGTTGTAGCTAAAACTAAGCCTCTGTATACTATCTCTGTAGTTACATTGTCCGTTAGCCTTAACTGATAGCTACTCTCGTCTAAAAATGTATAGCTAAATACTAGAGAGAGCTTGTAATCTCCGCCCATTGTATAGGCAGGCGTTACGTCTGTAGTCGTTCCTAGAGTACTATCTGTAATAGTTAAAGTTAATACGTTAGACGGATTATATCTAGGTATTATCTTTATTGTATGTATACTTAAATTTGGATCGACTATCATAAAACAAGCGTGTATATTATTAAGACGTAAAAATGTGCTTTTTTGTTTCTATAAAGCAAAAAAAAAGCCTCACAAATTAATGCAAGGCTAATTTTATAGTATAAAACTAGATTAAGCTACTACCGCTAAAAATGAGGTTTGTGTTGCTGAATCCAAGAAAGGAGCTAAGTCCTTAGTCGTAGATACTCCCGTCAAAGTGTATCCGTTCATATCCGTTTTTGCTCCGCCAGTCGATGCAACGATAGTAAAGTCGATTCCGTCGTCAAGCCCTAAAGCTATATAGTTGCCGTTTCTGTCGACTACAACAGCGCTAGGGTATCCTGCCGCTACTAGATTAAACTCTGCGTTTGTCGCTGCGTCCATAGCCTTTAAAACGATTGTTAGCGTCTGAGTATTTACTCGACTGCTTGTATTTCTGTCTCCTACCATTGACTGCTCTAGTGTATTGCCGTCTCCCTCTAAAGGATAAGCATACGCCGCAGTTAATGCTGCATTCATTGCAGTAGCCTCTCCATTTGAAATGGTAAAAGCATCTGGTAGGCTGTTAAAGAGGTAAAGCGTAGACTGACCGCCAAGCCCGTCCTTACATACTTTTGCTCTCCCCGATGTTAGTAAACATGCCATAAGTTATTGTATATTAGATAGTTACGTTATGTAACCGATTATTATTATTTTAAAAAAGGGGAGGCGGTTAAACCTCCCCCATTGCATTATTATGCTATAGTAGTAAGTAACCAAACTATCTCAGTTCCATAAGAGTACCCAACAGCTCCACCAAATACAGACTTGTATAAAACGTTTCCGCTCAAATCTACCTCGTCAAGGTCTTTCACTCTAATAGATGTAGCATCTGAAGCAAGTCCAGTCCCCATAGTTATATTAGACTTCTCGAATAATACGAGAGTATTGTTTGGCAAAGCGTTTACAACTTGCACGTTGTAACGTCCGTAAACCATTCCTGTATTAGCGTCTCCGCCTAGTCCGTTAGCCGCTCCGTTTTGGATAAGTAACTTCATGTAAGCGTCTGCAACGTCTGGAGATACAATAAAGTTAACCGCTTTACGTCTTAGCGCGTAAGGTAATGCTGCCGTAGCTGCGTCAAATACCGCTAGTACGTTAGTTGTTGTTACAGCCGCACCGATTGCAGTAATTCCTCCGTTTGCTTGAATAACGTCTCCGTCTGCTAAAAACTGAGTAATTAAACCGCTCATAGTTCCTGCAGTTCCTGCTCCGTTCCAGATTTGGTCTTCAAACCATTCAGCTAGTCTAGCAGATGTATCTGCTACGATTGCGTCTGCAATCTCTTGAGGCGTTTGGTCGTTAAAAGCCGACGCGCCCATAGACTCGCCGCTCCACGTTGGGCGAAAATCCTCTTTACAGATTGTAAACTCATTTTTAAACTTTGAAAGTGTTAGTACTTTCTCAGCGTAAGCTACAGCTCCCGTTGCAGGCGTAGTTCCACAAGCGTAGTCTACTACTCCAAGAGTAACGTCTAAGTTTCTTAAATTTAATTTGTAACCTACGTTAGGTACAACGTTAATAAGTCCAAGTCTTAAAGTATCCTCTTCCTTAATTGCTTTTAGCATTATGTCCACCGCTGGGATTCCTGCATAATTTGATGTAATTGCCATTTATTATCTATTTTAAATTAATTAATTTACTTGTTTTGATTTGCTTGTTTAATAGCCTCAAGGATTCGCCCTTGCTTTGTCAAAGAGACTTGCTTTGGTTGTGAGCTAATAGGCTTTACTGACGGTTGCGCAGAAAGTGTTACGACTTGCTCTTTTAACTCTACGTTTTCAGACGTTAAAGTTTCTAGTTTAGCATCTAAAGCGCTCATTTTAATCTCCATACTCTCAGCGTAAGCCTTAAACATATCGTCTAAAATCTCTTTGATTACTTTCATAGACTCCTCGTCTGCGTTTACTTCCTCGATTACTTCGTCCTCTACCTCTAGCTCTGCGTCTACTACTTCCTCCACTACTTCCTCAGCCTCAGCCTCAGACATAGACTCTACAAGCCCGTCTTTTACAACTATTTCGCCTGCGTCGTCGATTTTATACGTTCCGTCCGCAAGTTGTACTTTCTCCTCGTCGTCTGCAATTAAAAAAACAGCCGTACCAACCTCAAGAGAATCTCCCTCAAATTGTATATCTAGCTCTCCAGATTTTACGCTCCCTAGAGTTACCTCTACGTCTTGCTCTGCTCCAGATACTATCTGTTTTAGCAAGGCAAGGATATTTTTGTTACTTTTACTCATTTGTATATTAGATTTAAAATTTACTTCCTCTAGCTCTACCATTCCGTCGATAGAGAAACCCTTTAATTCGCCAGTCTTAATGTAGTTGTTCCAAATGTCGTCGTTGTCTACTTTCATGCTAACAAGCCAACTCCCGACGGGATAACTAAGCCCGTAGGCTGCGGATTTATCTTTCTCTGGGTCTGCCACTAGCCACGACTCTACAAACGTAACGCCCTCTATTGGCTCGTCATGCTCTAGCTTAGAATTTAGTTGGAATCCAGACTGAAAAAAATTTTGAGAAAAATCTTTTATAGTTTCTGCGCTAAAAAACATCTCAAACTCATCTCCGTTCTCGTCTACTCTGTATATTAACTGGTCGGGCTGTAATACTAAGCCCATTAAAATACGCTGCTCCTCGTCTACTTTCGCAAACTTTACAATCTTGTCTTGTTTAGCCATTGCGATATAATGCTCGCCCGTAGCAGGTGCGTTAACTAGTGAGATAGCAAAAACTCCTTTGCTCTTTTTATTGTATTTTCCCTCGAATCTTTTCATAGGCTATATTATATAGACGTATTTATAGGCGTTTTTGTTTCACTATTTGTTAAAATCCACTTGAATCGACTATGTTTCTGTCGGCGCTTTGAGCTGTGGTAACGTCTCCGCTAACTACTACCGCCTTGACTGCGTTGTCTTGGCTTGTTATGCTGTCTTGTATTGCGTTGCTTTCCGTTCCCTCTACTAGATTAAAAGCGGGAGCGGTTGCTCCGCCGCCTGCTGCGTCTTGTCCTCCGCCGCTTGTATCTCCGCTTTCTTTTAAAGCGGCTAGACCTTTAGCTGTCGCTGCTATAGACGACGCAATTCCTATACCTAAAGATATTTTATTTCTAGTTATTGCTGCCGCTCCTGCTGCTGCTGTTATTGGGTTACTTAACAACGGAGCAGCTACTGCGTTTGCTGCTTGTGTATTTATAATTTGTTTTGCAATACCTACCGCATTTTCTCCTATAAGAGATACCGCTTGTAGAGCTTTATTTTCATTTGCGAAATCTCCCAAAATACTAAACGCCTTTCCTATAGCGTCAAATTTTGCAATTTGTATAGCTACCTCTGCGTCTGCTAAATCTTGTGCTTGTTTTTTTGTTGCTTTATCGGTTTTTGCAGTATCCACCGCGTCCTCGTCTGTAAACTTTTTATTTAAAGCTGCTAGCCTTTCTTTATGTGATTTCTCTAATTCTTCTATTTTAGCTTTATCGTCGCCGACTTGCAAAAGTAACTCCTCAAACTCAAGTTTTAAGTTTTGTCTCTCTAAATCTCTAGCCTCTTTTTTAGTGTTTGCTAAAAATTTTTGTAGTTTTTCTTCCTCCGCTGCTAATCTCTTAGCTTTTTGCTCTGGCGTTTCCTCTTTTTTCTTATCACTTTTTTCAACTCCTAGCTCCTTTAACTTTTTTATTTCCTCGTCAATTTTAGCTATAAGTTGATTTTTTGCTATTAGCTCCGCTCTTGTTGTTTCTGGTAATAATTTTGCAGCCTGTAGCTGTATCTCTTGCGCCTCGATTAAACTTATAGCGGAATTTAATTGTTCATTTGTTGCCTCTGTGTTTTCTTCAGTATTCTCTGTGTCTTCTTTTATAGACATATTTAAACTCTCTCGCAATTCCTCTTGAGCTTTATTTAATTCAAGGCTTTCGCTTTCTGCCTCGTTGTAGTCTTTTGTTGCTCTTTGTAAGCCCAACAATCCGTTACGCAGTCTCTTGTTAGCTATCTCTTTTTCGTAGAGACTCATTGTAAGTTTAGACTCTGCAATCATTTGTTTTTGCGCCGCAGCTTGTTGCTCTAGTGTTCCCTTAGTAGCCTTAAATCCAAAAAGTTCTCTGTTCTTAGCAATAGCTTTTTCTAGATTTTTTTCTTTGTCAAGTTTATTTATTTTAGCGTCTGCAACGTCGTTAGCCTGCTCTTGTATCTCTTTGTCTTTCCTAGATAGTATAATCTTATTAATTAGATTATCATTAACTAAAAGTAAGGCGTCGCTTAGTTCTTCGTTAGATATTTTTTCGGCGTCTATATTAGCTAAAAAATCTGGGTATTTATCCTGTAGCTCTTTTATTACTTTTACTCTGTCTTTCTCGCTTGTGTTAGTGTCGTATAGTTGCGACTCTAATAAAAACAATTGCGTTCTCTCATTCTCTAAAGCACCTACTAAGTCCTCTGTCGGAGTTAAAAAAGATAAAATAGCAGTTCCTGCTTGAACAAATCCTCTAACTAAATTACTCAAAAATCCTGCTCCGTCCTCTATAGACAAAAGAAACCCCTCCCAAGCAGATCCTAGTTTTGTTGTGTCTCCTGTTAAGTTGTCAAGCCTAATCTCTGCCATTTCTTTAGCAGCTCCTGCGGCATTTTCAAACTGACCCTCTAACTCTGCAATTTGTTCTCCGCCCTCTGCGAGAGGTAAAAAAGCCTTAGCTCCTACCTGCCCAACTAACTCAATAGCAGTATTAAGTTTGTTTGACGATTTGTTAATTTTATCTACTGCCTCTTGAAAGCTTATACCTTTTTTATTAAGCTCTATAAAAGTCTTTGACAATCCCGTTCCTGCTACACTTCCCTTTACTCCGTTGTTAGCTAAAACACCTAAGAGCGCCGCAGTTCTTTCTATGCTTACGCCCGTAGCTTTAGCCGCAGGCGCTACAACTTTTAAACTCTCTCTTAATGCCTCAAAATTTAATGCAGACGTCGAGGTACTTTTTGCCATTACGTCAACTACTTGTTGAGTATCTTTTGTTGTTAAACCAAAGGAGCGGACTACAGACCCAGCAAGTTCCGCAGCACTTGCAAGTCCTATCTCTAAAGATGCGGCTAAATCTAATATCGAGGGAGTAGAGTTTTCAATATCTTTAGCTGTAAAACCTAGTTTTGCAAGCTCTGTTTGCAAAGAAAGTACTTCTATAGCTGTAAATTGAGTTGATGCTCCTAGCTCTTTTGCCTGTTTATTTAACTCACCTAACTCGTCCGCAGTCTTACCTGTAACCGCCTGCAATGTACTAAAAGACTTTGCGAATTTTGACCCTGTTGTTACCGCAGACGTAAATAAACCTACTAACGCACCAACAGCCAAAACTATAGCACCAATTCCAGATGACGCAAAAGCTGCTTGTAGTCTTCCTAGCATTGGTATAGCTCCACCTATTGCTCCCTTTAATCCTGCAAATCCACCAGATAAAGCCTCGCCAGATTTTTTAGTAGACTTAGCCGTTTTGTCGACTTGATTGTTTATGTCTTTTAAACTTTTTTTAGCGTCTTTGTCGTCAATACTTAGTTTTACGATTACGTCTTTCATTATCTTTTTGCTTTTATAATTCTTTTTATTTTTCTTTTTAATCCACTCCAAGACGTTACGATTTGCCTCTTGCCTTTAGCTATCTCTACGCAGTCGCCTGCGCCGTAAAAATCGCCTTTCCTTAATATATCGATTACCTCTGTTATATGGTTACTCATTTTGTAAAATTATTATATCTGTTGTTATTGAATCTTTTACATACCTTATCGTCATGTTTCTAGTCGTAATACTCGGACTCATTCCGTCAATGCTTATGCCTGCTAAATTGTTGTCCGATCCGACTACTGAGGTACTAACCCAAGTCGTGCCAAATCCCTCGTCTATTTTTGTAATAGTATAGCCTTCTATACCCTCCACGTTAAAAACTAAGTTTGTAAGGTATTTGCCTACAGTTACAGTCGACGGAATATATACTCTATTTTTTAGGGTAGTATCAAAGCCGTTAATTAGCTCTAACTTAGTTAAGCCGTTTAAGAGGTTATAAGAGTATTTATTTATCCTGTAGTCTATTCCATTGATTGCGATTACATCGTTTAAATCTAGCCTTGTAACTATCTGTATAGGTAGGTTTGCAACGTACTTAAAAGTCCGTCTCTTTAGTTCAAATATTGCCGTTACATAATCTTTGTAATGTATACTATATAAATTATTAACTAAGCTCTCGCCTGTAAAGTTACTCGCCTCAGCCTCAAATATATTTGAGTACATAGGATTTTCAACTCCAAAATGATGTATAGGAGAGTTTAGCTCCGCGTTTAAAACAACGTCCGCCGCTAGGTCGTTAACAAAACGTATAGGAGTGGCAGATATATCCTGTCTAGTTACGTAATGCAAGACCGCCTTTGGTACAACTTGGTTTAAATTATCGTCTAGTATTACGCCCGTCTGTATATTTGTGTTTGGCTCTGTAACTGCAACGGTATTATTTTGGTCAATTAACCTTTCAAAGTATATTTGCTCAAATGGTAGTTTTACCTCTAACGTATCGCCGTCGATTAATTTTTTAGGCGTCAAGCTCTCGTATACATTTACAAGCGAGGCTCCGTAACCTTGCCCGTCCGCCGCTTGCTTTTTAAATTCCATGTTCATAATAGTACTAGGCTCCTCAAATTCAAACGATATGCGTTTTAAAAGCTCGCCTCTGTCAACGTCAAACTTTGCGAAATCTATATATTTAGTTGCGTCGTATCTTTTGCCTTGAGAATAATAAGAATCTAAGGAATTAATATATATACTACCGTCTGTTTTTGGAATTGCTACAAGTTTAAACATATTAAAAATGCCCTTTAAAAAATCAACTATTTTTAACTCTGGCATCTCGTCGCCTATTACTACTCTATTGAGTAGAGTCTGCGTCCCTGTGCTTACATCGCTAGCGACTGAGCCTGCGGCTATAATTTTAACTACACCAATAGTTGCAGTAAACTCTATTTTTGCATTACTCTTTACGTGCCAAGTAAAGTTGAAAGTACTCGTTCCGCTAGGCGAGGATAAGCTAGTAACTATTGACACAACACCGTCGCCGTTTGCCCATTGCTCACTATCCCAAGCGTAAACGTCCTCCCCTGTATCTGCGTTTCTAACTATAAAAGTATAGGGTACATTTTCGTAACCAGACGCAGGGGTTATAATATTACTTATATTAAATCTTTGCCTCGATGCTCCTGTCCGTATAGTTACGAAAGTACCTATATTAGTACCTAAATTTATATAAGTTCCAGAGCCTGCTGTAAAGTCTACAATCTCCTCGCCTCCGCCTATCGCCTCCCTATCGCTTGCTTTGAGCCATAGGTATTGCTCCGCAAACTCTGTTGTACTAAAGAAATCCCTAGAGAATACAATAGGACTCTCATAGGTCGCAGCGTTGTATCTTAATTCTATTGCCTCGATTATTTTTGATAGCCTAACGCTAGGTCTTAAATCGCTCCACACTACGCCCGTCGCGTTTGATGTATTTGCGTCGCTAGATATATTTATAGTTGTAGCGTTTATGTCGGGCGCTCCCGAATGGCTATTATAAAAATAGCGCTTGTTAGCCATTAAAGTATATACGATGTCCTTGTTTAGTATACCATTTTGCAAGCCGTTTTTTACGTTGTCGCTCGTCCAGTCATGGTCTAGCGTAGGAAATGACAAATCGCTCAATAAATCCTCGCCTATGGTATCCGTAATATTCGGCAGATTACCAAAGAAATTAATTGTATAGCTCTCAAGTCTACCCTTTACAATATTACATTTATTAAGCCTAAACGTTCCTAGCTTGAAAGGTACGCCGTCAATATCTATACTACCCTCTACCTTACTCCTAGCATCAAAGCCGTTATCTATAGACGCGTTATACCAATGCTTAAAAATACGATTGTTATTTTTACTAGCAGGGATCGTAAAACTCTTAGAGAAATCGCCTGTATTTTTAGTAATATCGCTAACATCTAAAACAGAGCTTACAATATCCACGCTCTCGTCCTTGTATTGGTCTAGTAGTTCGCCGTTAATAAATAGGTTAACCATATTTATATATTGTTTATTTCGTTGTAACTCATTTCAAAGGTCATAGTATAGTTAATTAGCCTATCGTTTTGCCTTGTCTTGAATTTCTGCGAGGTCATTTTTAGATTTAAAGGCGTGTATACATTACTTGCAAAGCTCCAAATTCGCTCTGTTAATAGTATTTGCTTAATAACCTCGTTCATGTCCTCGTCAAGCCAACCCGTCTCTACAGTTAAAGTTGTTCTAGCCTGTACGCCGTACCTTACAAACTGATGGAATCCGTCCGACGCTTGCCCTCTGTTAGTCTCGAAATTACTATCCGTTATATTTATGCTCTCCTCTTGCTTTTTAAATAGTGTAAAGCTTTGCAAAGCGCCGTCTTTGTTTTGAAAAAATGTATTTAGAGGCGTATACTTACACTCTCTTGTTATATCTAACGTGGTAGTCTTACCATTCCAGATTATCTCTATATAAGACTCGTTTGTCGCTACGCCTGCATCTATCCACAAATATTTTACAACCTCGTCGCTGAGGTCTGACTGTGTTGGTGTTGCACTATAATTGATTGTTAACGCAGGATAAGACTTTACGCTAATAGCTTGCGCTGCTCCGCCCGTAGGTACATAGATAGGAAACACAAAACTACCTTGTCTATTAACTTTATATTGCTGAGGTATTAATAGAGTATTGTTTGCTACCGTTGTAACGTTTCTCCCCTCGTTTCCGTAGGCATACCCTAGCACCATTATATCCGTAGTCTCATGGTACAACGTAGCTACAGCGTCATAGGTTACGTAAGTATAAACCCATTGCTGATTATCGCCGTCTATAACTTGCACCCCTGTAACTAGCGACGGAGTAGGCTCTTTAAACTCGATGTAATCTTGTATAATTGCATTGATGTTTATGCTATGCGATCCTGTCGATGCCGTTGTATTTTCGTAGGTTATTTGATAGCTATTGGTAGAGTCTGGAGTAGACTTGTCGCCGTTCCAAACCCAAACGTTTAGTATATATTTTGCGCAAGTTACACCCCCATAAACTAAAGGGGTATCTATATAAAACGGACTTAATGCTCTTATCATTTTGTTATTGTTACGTTATCACTTTTAATATTCATTCCGTCGATAAGGTCAAGAGCGAAAGCCTCGCCTATTTCGTCGCCTAGTTTTAGTACTTCATTATCTAAGGCGTCTGTAAAGAAATGCGTCGTTTCGATCCCTGTGTGATACACACTATTTGCAATCGCATAAAGCAAACTCTTACGACTTGTAAACTTCCCCTTTGCATCTCTAGGCGCTATACCCTTTCGAATAGTCCACCCATTGAAAGCCATAAACGGCGGCTTTTTATCTCTGTACTTAAATTTGTTATTTGTTACTTTTTTAAGTTTCCAAGCTTTGCCGTTCGCCTTAGTGCCTCCTTTTCCTTTAACCCCTGCGTCTACAAATTCCCAGTAATCCGCTAGAGTAAACTCTATAGTGTTACCGCTTAGTTTATAACTCAAGGTCTTGTCTAACTCTCCGCCGCCTTTCTTTTTTTTCTTTAGATTAGCCTTTGCTTGAATTACTACCTTGCTCCCTAGCTTATTAAATATTTTCTTTATATTATCCAAAAGCAAAGGTTTGTTTCTGAGATAGGCATTTCAACATCGAAAGACATATCCCAACCGTCTAGCAAGTTTTTATCTGAGTAAGTTATCTGTTGCAACGTCGGACTATCTGACGCCGTTATATTATTAGTTGCAAAGTCTCTGTTCATTTTAACCCAAAGCGCATTTAAACACGTTAACGTCGAATTAAAATTATCTGTCGAGTTATCGTTTAGATAAAACTTATCGTTTACATTCTCTTTGTTAATTTCTCTAATATCCAAGACTTGAATATTTAGACTAAAGGAGATTGTTGCCGTAGAGGTAAAAGTCGCCTCTGTTATATCAATATTAAAAAGCGGAAATAAGTTACCTTTGTTTAGGTCTATATCCTCGCCCGTTGTTATAGTCTTGACGTACTCGTCCTGCTCTGCGAGAGTTCTTATATATCTTAGTAGTGTGCTGTATGCGTTCATTATAATTGTGTTACGTTTGGTTTTCTTAGTTGTGCCTCCATTTTCTGCCTATCTAATTTGTGAGCTAGGAATGTGTGAAACTCGTGTACCTTTGTTTCTAGCACTCTGTCGATTTTTAATATATCATGGTTTGCTAACATTTCAATACTAACGTACCAACCCCATTTTATAAAATAGCTTGCTGCTTGTTTCTCTCCTCCACTTGACTCGTAGATTTCTGGATAGCCTCCTTTAATTCTCTCGATAAACTCCAAAAAAAAACCAGAGCGCCGTTTACGATATTCATAGGGCAGCGTCTCATAATCTCGTCGTTTGCTTTGTTGTGGCTGTAGGGCAGTATCTCGTAATTACCGAAAGCGTCCTCCTCTGTAATCCTGCGAAATAGTATAGCTATTATTTTATGCATATTATTAAAGTCTAAACCTATAGTACTGAGGTCTACATACTCCGCCGTAGTTATCTCGTCTAGGTTTGGTATAAAGCCGTACTCTACTCCGTCAAGAGTAAACCGCTGCTCAAATTCTACGTCTTGCTCACACGCTGCTATTATCTGCGCCATTAAACCCTCGTAGTCTTTATGTACTAACTTTTTAACGTCTTGCTTTTTGATTCCTGTAAATATAGATATAACTCTCTCAATCATTCCCTGCTCCGTTAACTTATCCTCTCTTGCTCTCAATGCCTCAAACTTGACGTATTGATCCAGAGTAATATCTGCGATATTTTCGGGTACACTAATTTTAATAGTCTCTGTCATATATATAAGACGTAATTTAAAGGGGTTTTGTTTCTTAGTACCCAAATGTTAAAGTTTTGTTAAAATTGTTTATTTCTTTGTTTATAACTTTAAAGGGTTTGTATATTTGCTCAAAACAAAACAAACGCTATGAGATTTTCAAAATTCACAACATTAACAGAGACACAACAAGACAAAGTAGAGACACTTGCAAGAGGAGTATTTGTAAAGGCTGAAACTGAAGACTACAACCACTTTGAGTTTTTAGGTACTAGATTTGACTACGATACAAATAACCTAGTAGCAGGGTTTGAAATCCATACTGAAAATGAAGAGTCATTTCTTTTAGAGCTTTTCTTAAACGAAAAGAACAAAGGATTGAAAAAGAGCTTTAAACTAAATAATCTATAACAACTAAATATAAAAATTATGAAATTCACAAAAGGAACTAAGGTAAGAGTAGATGCAAATTTAGTATTTAAAGGATTAACAGGTATTGTAGAATGGTCAACCAAAGACGAAGACGGTAATACAGAATACTTACTGAAAGATATTGATTGCCCTGAAATGACTGACAAGAGAGGTAATAACTACACACTAAATAAAACCTTTTTTTACGAGTCTTGGCTAAAGCAAGTAAACTAATAACTAACAGGGGAGCTAACTACTCCCTTTTTTCTTTACCTTATTTCTACCTTTCCACGATTCGCAAGCAAATGTAAAACTCCGTACCTCAGCGCGTCCAAACTATGGTTGTACATATCACAAGCTAACTGCGCTCCCTTATCCGTATAAACATAGTTGTTTAATTCCTTGGCAATGTTTGTACTATCTGAATCGACAACAAGCTCATAGTCTTGAATTAATGCGATACCCGTTGCAATACTCCCTGCGCCTTTCTTAGCGCCTCTAATATTAAGACCTAGCTTTTGTAACTCTGCGATAGTTCCTGCGCTTGCGCTATCTCCTATAATCAAATTACGCCCTGCCCTCTGTCTGTTAATTGCGTATATATCCGAGATAGTTAACTTCGATTTGTATAGCTCCTCCTTTGCGTAGATTATTTTCTTTTTTTTATCTATGGCAATTTTTACTAATGTTGTCGGATCGGTATGCCCGTAATCCTGCCCAAAGATAACTTGTAAACCGTCTGGGTTAAATTCGCCAAAGCGCCAGTTTGTGTAAACAACTCCCTCCGCTTTTGAGAGCCAAGAGCCTAGCACAACGTGATTGTATTTAATCGGATTGCTGACTTTCATATCCTCGAAATAGTCTAGTATCTCGTC
>TARA_B110001450_G_scaffold10558_1_pt1 | contig 13338 bp, 12 predicted proteins | sample TARA_B110001450 | Tara Oceans TARA_B110001450 (sample SAMEA4396538) | marine metagenome | biome: Polar Biome; feature: [SRF] surface water layer (ENVO:00010504); material: water (ENVO:00002006), including particulate matter (ENVO:01000060) such as... | depth 5 m | reverse complement strand
GTATGCGCCTGGTCCGGCGATTCGGAGCGCAACAGCGCCGCCACCATCTTGCGAAGGGTAGAGGCGCGAGGATCGACGCTTTCTCGCTCCACCTTGGCGATCACTGATTGCGTCAAGCCGCTTTCTTCCGCAAGTTGAGATTGCGTCAAACCAAGCGTTTTGCGCCACTGGCGCAGAAAGCCCCCGCTTGGTATCTCCATGCTGCGCCCAATCCGCACGAGGGCATGATTCCACCGGTCGGCGATGGTTTTCTCAACCGAATTAGCAATCAATCCAGAAGTTGGTCAAATGAACAAAACCGCGCTCATCGATGAACCATTTGAACAATCGGCGACGCCTCATGCTGCCTGTAAATAGTTCATATGAGCACGATTTACTGTAAAAAATACTCATTAGTGGCCATAAATTACCATTTTACTGAGCGTATGTTTGATATACCGTCTCGCTAAGGAAGCAACCGATACCAATGATCGATAAAGCGAAACTGGAATACATCTGGCTAGACGGCTATGAACCAACTCAAAACATGCGAAGCAAGACGATGGTCCGAGATAATTTTTCAGGCGATCTTGAAGATTGCCCCCAATGGATGTTCGACGGTTCCTCAACCCGCCAAGCAGAAGGCGGCGCCTCTGACTGCCTGCTCGAACCAGTTGCTATTTTCCCAGACCCACAGCGAATCAACGGCTACCTTGTGATGTGTGAAGTGCTCAATGCAGACGGAACACCCCATTCGAGCAACGCACGCTCGACCATTGACGATGATGACGCTGATTTCTGGTTCGGATACGAGCAAGAATACTTCATCATGGATGCAGACACACAACTTCCAGTTGGTTTTCCCGTTGGCGGTTACCCTGGCCCGCAAGGCCTCTACTATTGCTCGGTTGGTGGAAAGAACACCCACGGCCGTGCGTTTGTCGAAGAGCATGCAGATCTTTGCCTCGAAGCTGGCATCAACTTTGAAGGCATCAACCAAGAAGTCGCATGCGGGCAGTGGGAATTCCAAGTCTTCGCCAAAGGTGCAAAGCGCGCCGGCGACGAACTGTGGGTTGCTCGCTACCTTCTCGATCGATTGACTGAGAACTACGGCTACTACATTGATTACCATCCAAAACCGGTTCAAGGCGATTGGAACGGCTCAGGCATGCACGCCAACTTCTCGGACACAGCAATGAGGGAAAGCGGAAAGGAAGAAACGTTCATCAAGATTTGCGAAGCCTTTGGTCAAAACATCGAGAAGCACATGGCGGTTTACGGTGCACACAATGAACTTCGGCTCACAGGTTTGCATGAAACTCAATCCATCGACCAGTTCTCCTACGGTGTCTCCGACCGCGGAGCCTCAATCCGAATCCCAAGCACGGTTCGAGAAGACGGCTGGATCGGACGGCTCGAGGACCGTCGCCCAGCCTCAAACGGCGACCCGTACAAGATTGGCGCCGTCATCATCGAAACGACAAAATCAGCGTACTGAAGAACATTGATTTGCCAAGCAAATTCAAACTTCGAGTTCACCCTTCAGAAGGCCCAAGAGGTTCGTAAATCCTCCTTTGACGTCGAAATGTTGAGTTCGAACGAGCACCAAAAGAGCCCCACACGGGATGAGGACAGGGATGAGCCATTCCCAATTCATCTGAAACCCTGGGCGTAAATCCACGTCAGTTGGATCGGCTGGATTGTAGGCGATAGCGTGTGTCTCTTCGCCATCCAAATGATCAATCATGTACATCACCGGCGCATGTTCGAAAAACCCAGAGTGGTAGTCGTGCTCGAACATGGTTGTGTTTGCTGTTGCGTTGCCACCGCACACCCATGAGTCGACCATTCTGTCTTCAATGCAATGCAACTCAAATTTCGCTTCAGCATATTGTGTATCGCTGCACCCGTCGTCCCCACATGAAGTCTCAACCCATTCCTCAAAATAGACAATCTGCGCTTCACCCGTCGGCCAATCTTCGCCACTCTTTTGGTCAAGTAGACTCACTGCGAGGATGCTTCCTGAAATAACAACAAAGGCCAACATCAAGGTAAATACAAACGCCGCACCAATGTTGGCCCACATCATTGATTTTGCTTCATACTGCTTCATCCATTGAGGCCTTTGGCCTGAGACCCAATCTTGCAGCTCCCCGTTTTCATCAATGTTGACCTTGCCGTTGAGGATACCCAATGCGAGCGCAAGGAATGCTCTTGCATCAGCTTTTGAATTGAAACTGTAAATATCCGTTGCTTCTTTGAAGAACTTGAGACCTAAGGGTGTGGCTTCTCCTTGCTTCGACCGTTCGCCGTTGAACCAGTCGATTATTTCTTGAGCGTCGTTTTCACTGTCCCACGTAGCCACTTCAAAATCAGAAAGTTGGGCTGTGTACACTCGTCTTGAATCCACGGACTCAGGCCACGAATGCGCGCCATCAAACGCTGGCGCCGAGGGAGTGAACGCATCTGCTGGATCACTTGGGGCTTGGACTGGTGCCGCCGGTTCCTCTTCCGGCGCATCTGCGACGGTGTCCCAAAAATTATCTTCCATGGCCCTTTTTTGAGGCCCTCACTCTTGACCCTTTACCCGATGCATCAAGCGATGCTTTCACTTCGGCGTGCTCGCCAAGCACCCAATATGATGGCGCCGATCACTGTGAGCGTCATGATGTTGGCAACGATCATGGCAATCGAGTCCACCAAAACACCGTAGATAAGCCACAGAAACAAGGCAACGGAAACGACGGAGAAAGAGGTGAGCGACAGACCTTCGTGGCGCTTGTGGATCCAAACTTCCACAATTTGCGGGATCCAGGCGAAGATGCCGATGACGCCGGCGAGCAAACCAATTGCCTCAATCCACATGCTTGCCATAACACGAAGCGAATGCTGCACCCTCATGAGGGTTATTCTTCTTCTGCGATTCTGTGGTTGGCCCATTTCGCTGGTGGTTTGGAAACAAAAATGCGCTCTACGTTCGCCCAGTCAACGCTTCGCCCGTGCTTTTCACCAACCACGTGCATGTTCAACGATAGCCCGAACGGAATATTTGCTTCAACATGTTTTGACCCCCGGCTCAAGTGAACACGGGTTGGGTTGTTGGAAAACAACGAGAAGATGGATCGTTGCTGAGTGAGGCTCGCTTCAACATCTTCATTGCGCGCTGCGAACCATGCATCCATTTCTTTGCCGAGCCCAAGCCGATGAACGTCGCCTTTGAGCAGCAGTCCCCCGTTGAGATGGACTTCATCCCATGTGTTGAAACCCTCAAGAGTTTCAATCAACTCTGGGTTAATCGTTCCTGGTTTGGTTGTTTCAAGCAACTTAATGAATCCCGCTTCGTTGACCATTTCGGCTTTCAAATCCTTAGGAATCTGAGGCCATTCCAGCCGCTGATGGGTCATCGCCACGATGACGCGATACGACAGTTTGTCTTTGCCTTCGAGGCCAAGGCGCTTGTTGTGCAGCGCCGACAAGAGGTCCGCTTTCCGTGCGATTCGGTCCGCAACCCCGTCGTGATTGTGCTGCGAGCCATTGTTCCTGTTTTGGACAAAGTGGTGTTCCTTTGTGATTTCAAACGACCCGGCCCAGTGCTTCTGTTCAACCACAAGCATCGTGTTGCCGGCGATGAGAACCATGTCAATTTCTCTGCGGCCTCCTTCGGGGTCGGGAATGCGCACCGACTCATAGATGTGCCAACCGTTGGCCTTGCCCGCGGCCCGGGAAAGTTTGGCAAGGCGCGTTTCCGCCAAATCGCCAGCGCGATGAATTTCGTCATGAGGGAACGAACGACGTCGCGCTCGCCACCACTTCCACCGGATGCCAAACGCCATGTTCCACATCACCGTAATAACTCGTCTACGCTCTCAACAATCAACGTCGGTTGCTGTTCAGCCCCTTCACGAAGCGCCGCTACATCTTGGCGCGTCGCTTCGCCAGAGAGCACCAGCACGCCGACGCACTGAGCCCTTGTGGCCATGGCAATGTCGGTGTAGAGTCGGTCGCCAACCATGGCGCATTTGGCGGGGTCAAGCCCCAACGCTTCGATCTTATGCAGAATCATGCCGGCGTTTGGCTTGCCCGTGATGTGAACAGGGTCCACACCCGTGGTCACCTTGAGCATGGCCAGGTACGCACCGACATCAGGCAAGCCACCGTCAGGCGACGGGCAGACCATATCGGGGTGGCTTGCGACAAGCGGAACGCCTGCATGCAAGTGTATGCTCCCCGTCGCAATTTTTTCGTAGTCGATTTCAGTATCATAGCCAAGAACGACGTACTGCGGCGACTCCGAACGCGTCGAAATGCCAGCCTCTTCCATCATTTCCTTCATGCCAGCCGTGCCGATCATCCATGTTTCAGTGACGCCTTCTTGGGCGAGCCATGCCAGCAAATCATGCGTAGAAAGCAACACGTCTTCTGCGGCTGCTGGAATACCAAACGCTTGCAATTTTTTCAAGTATTGTGTGACGGATCGGCTCGAGTTGTTGGATAAAAAGTATCGAGCAACACCCTGTTCTTCGCATCGGTCGAGGAACTCCAAAGCGCCAGGAATCAACGACCCGCCGAGGTAAATTGTGCCATCTAAATCAAGGAACACCGCTTCGATTCCTTCGAGGCCTGCATCCATTGAATCACCTCAGAAGAACAATGTTTTCATCATGAACCAAGGGGAGTGGAGGTCCTCTTGTGCTTCCTTGCTGGCGATCATTTCTGTCATTATTTCCTGCAACGCCGGCTTTCGCTCTGCCTTGCCCATGAACCAGTTCAGCAACCATGAGCGGCGACTGAGCTTTTGCATTCTGTAGGAATTGATCAATTCTGGGCCGAGCACCGACCACACCTCATCTTGGTAGTCAAGCGGTGTCTTCTGCTCCACAATGTGCCGCGCTGCAATTTCACCGGTGACAAGTGCGTTGCCGACGCCCTCGCCTGAGAACGGGTCAACAAGCGACGCCGCATCGCCAACAAGGCGCACGCCATTCATGCTTGAGCGACGAGGCTGCTTGGAGGATTTTTTGCGCGGAGAACCGAAGGGCAGTTGCCAGCCTTTCGCCGAACCAGGAATCATTTCTGCGTCAACAAATCGATCCTTGAACTTAGGATGATTCGCGATTACATCGGCTTGAAGCGCCTTGAGCTTCTTCTTCTGCTTGTCCATTAGGCTCATCACCATACCAATGCCGACGTTGACAACGTCTTCAGAAACGGGGAACAGCCAGAAGTAGCCAGGAATTACAGAATCAACAAAGTGAATTTCAATATCGCCTGTGTTTGTGCCACAATCTTTCACATTGCGCCAGTATTCACGGTACCCGCCACAGTAGTGGTCGCGGTCAACCATTGGTTCATTGTAACTGGACTCGACCACCGATTTTGCCACGGGGCATCGGTAGCCAGCAGCGCCAACGAGTTCCTTGGTGTAGAAGGTGAATTCCTCGCCTTTCCGGCCACCAATTCGAACGACAACACCTGATGCGTGGCGAGCATCACCGCTGCCTTCGCCGGGGTCTTCGCCGCCGTTTCCGTCATCGAACAGAATGGAGCGAACATCGCCGCCTTGTAAAATGGAGCCGCCAGCTTCTCGCACCATGCCTTGGCAACGATCAAACAGCAACGCGTCAAATTGAGCGCGCGGGAGTGCATAACCTGCTTCGAGGCGCTCGACCGCTTCTTCTGGGAGCGGCACGCGGACCCTGTTGCCCTTAGGTGAGGAGAACACAATACCGGTTACACGGAAGTGGGGGCTCGCTTCTAGGTCGGCCTTGACGCCCAACGCAGCAACATGGCCGAGTGACTTTCCGCCAACCGCGTCCCCGCACACCTTGTCGCGTGGCCAGACGTCTTTTTCGATCAACAAAACCTTCTTTCCAGCCATGGCCAAATAACCCGCTGCAGATGACCCACCGGGGCCTCCACCGACGACAATGGCGTCGAAGGTAGCGCCGTTTTCTGGAGCTTCTCCAGTTTCGATGGGAAGTTCCCAGAGGCGAGCAGCAGAACCATCGGCACCTGTCATGGCCGTGACACGACCGATTCACCCCTTGAGTGTTCGCGTTGATGCCGCTGAAATCATCTGTTCTTCACCGTCAGCCTCATGCGGCGAAGGGCCGAGGCCGGCCCATGGGGGAAACGCAACAGGTTGCCGCTGACGCGTTCCTTGCCGACCCGCTAAAACCAGGCCAACGCAAGGTTGCCATCGCCGCCCTGCTCGTCGTCACTTCTGTTTGGGGGGCGACGTTCATTTGGATGAAGCAAGCCCTGAATGAACTTCAACCTGAAATTGAAACCTATGGGAGCAATCGGGTTGTGGCCGTCCTCGTCGCCGCAAGGTTCGCAATTGCAGCCATTGTCATGCTTGTGTTCTTCCCAAAAGCGCGAGCTGCACTGAGCGAGCCTGAACAATGGAAAGGCGGCGCTGTGCTTGGCGGGCTGATGCTGATTGGCTTCGTCACCCAGATGATCGGGCTCGATGAAATCAACCCCGCAGTGTCTGCTTTCCTCACCTCCCTCTATGTGGTGTTCACCGCCATCATCACCATCATCATGACCAAATCCAGGCCATCCCGGGCGCTGATCTTTGGTGTCGTACTGGCGACGTTCGGCGCAGGGTTCATCCAAGGCCCCCCTCACTTGACATGGGGCTTTGGCGAAGCGCTGACCGTTGTCTGCGCTGTGTTCTTTGCGCTTCACATCATCTACACGCAAAAAATCACACAGGTCATGGAACCAGTCGGCGTGACCCAGACTTCATTCGCTGTTGTTACAATCGGAGCCATCGCCCTCACCTTCCTGTTGGGCGGCGGACGCACGATGGATGAATGGAGTTTTATTTTCGACGACGGTGTGTTCATTCCTGTGCTTTGTTTGGGCATTGGCGGCTCGTTGTTCTGCCTTCTTTTGCTCAACATGTTTCAGCGCTACCTTCACCCAATTCAAGCAGCGATCATCTACGCGTTCGAACCCGTTTGGGCCACAATGTACGGGTTGGGCCTTGATCTGGTCGAATGGAGCCCGTGGATTCTTGTTGGTGGCGGGGCGTTATTTTTGGGCAACATTGTGGTCGAAGTCTTCACACATGGTGATTCGGAAGAGTAAATGATGAGCGCCGGCTCGTTAACAAATGAGGGATTCGATGGCTGACGAAAAATCAAACGACTTCAAGGGCTTTGGAAGCAAAGCAGTGCACAGTGGGACCAACCATGTTGGGGACGCTGTCAACACCCCAATTTTCCAATCTTCAACCTACAAGTTGACCGATGAACGCTACGCAGGCTGGGCCGCTGGCGCACAACACACCTTGCTCTACGCTCGTCTTTCTTCGGTCAATTCCGATGCGGTGGCTCAGAAATTAACCGCTATGGAAAACGGTGAAGACGCTGAAACGTTTGCTTCTGGAATGGCTGCAATTTCCACCACCCTCATGGCGTTGTTGAACACCGGCGATCACGTCGTCGCTTCTACAGATGTCTATGGTGGCACCTACGGTTTGTTGACCGAAGAACTGCCACGGTTTGGCATTGAAACCACCATGGCTGACATGCGAGACCCCGCTTCATACGAGGCGGCAATCCAGCCCAACACCAAGATCCTCTACATCGAGACGCTGACCAATCCAGTGCTCAAGGTGTGCGACATCCCCGCAATGGTCGAGGTTGCAAAGCGACACAACTTGCTGTGCATCATCGACAACACCTTCGCCTCTCCATGGGCCTGTCAGCCGTTGGACATGGGCGTTGATTTGGTCATTCATTCGACAACAAAATACCTCGGTGGACATTCTGACATCATCGGTGGAGCGGTTGTTGGTTCAAAGGAACTCATCGCCAAAATCTTCCCTCGTAAGGTCCACTTCGGCGGCAGCCCAGATCCGCACAACTGCTATCTTTTGGAGCGCGGTATGCGCACCCTCCATGTTCGAATGCCCACCCTTTGCAACAACGCAGCAACGCTTGCTAAGCGACTGGAAAGCCACCCAATGATCGAACGAGTCAACCACCCATCGCTGCCATCCCATGACGATTATGAAGTGGCCCAGCGCGTCATGCCCAAAGGCACGGGCATGATTGGTTTCGTCGTCAAGGGCGGCGACGAAGCAGCCCTCAAGTTCATGCGCGGCCTCACCATGATCTACGAAGCAACCAGCCTCGGCGGCGTTGAATCGCTCGTCGAATGCCCGTTCAATTCGAGCCACATGATGATTCCAGAAGACGTTCGCCACGCTGCTGGACTTGTGCCAGGCTTCGTTCGAATGAGCATTGGGATTGAAGACGTTGAAGACCTCTGGGACGACCTTGAACGCGGCTTCGCAAACGTTTGATTCCTCCTTGAGGCTGAGACTATGGACACAACGGCGCTCATTGCGTTGCTTGTGTTCATCATACCGATGTGCTTCACGCCCGGCCCAAACAACATGCTTTGCGCCGCCCATGGAGCGCAGCATGGCTTTCGAGCCACAATCCCTCTCACGCTTGGTATGCTGGCCGGTTGGTCGGTGCTCGGCATCATCGTCGGCGTTGCCATCGCCACCATCGAAGCCAATCAATTTGTTTTCAACGCCCTGACCTACATTGGTGCAACATACATCGCTTACCTTGGCATCACCATCGCAAGGATGGAGCCAAAACCGTTGGACGAAACGGATGAAACTGAACGCCTCGGGTTCGCCACTGGCGCTTTGCTGCAGTTTGTCAACGGCAAGGCTTGGATTCATTTCCTCGCCCTTATGGCTACATGGGGCGGCCTGTTTGGTTCTGGGATCATGAGTAAAATTGCTCTGGTTGCCCTGAATGCATTTGCTGGATACCCCGCCGTGCTGGTCTGGGCAGGATTTGGCGTTGGCCTTCGCAAGGCGTTTTCATCACCACAAAACGCCAAACGCCTCAACATTGGGCTTGGGTTGTCGCTTGTGCTGTTGGCTGTTTGGATCTTTCAATCCATTTGAAAGCGTTTCAATTCGCTTCACCGGTCACGACCTTGAGCGCATCAAGCGCTTCTTGCCATGAGCGTTGAGCTTGTTCGAGCGCGTCGTTGTCGTCTTCGAGCAACGCTTCACCGCATGCTAAGAGGGATTTTGTCGCGCTCAACCATGCACCGGCACGGTCACGTGCATTGGCCTCAAAGTGCCAATCTTGGCCAGCGGATCGGCCCGCAGCGAGCAACCAAGCCCATGACGCAGCGGCCTCATCAATGGAGGGGTGGCGTGCAGTAGCAACGCGCTCAGCCTTGCCCATACCTTCGAGTAAGCCCTGCAATACAAGGTCGTGGACTTTTCCTACAGCGCCATCAAGGTCACCGATTCGTGTTGGGAATCGCGCCACCCTGCGCGCTTGGCTGCGAGCAGAATCCAAGCTCTTGAGGAAGGTGCCGAACGGCTGGGGTTTGCGGTTTTGCTTCTTCCAGATTTCTTCGGCTTCCACGCCTTCAATGCCGAGGCCGGCAAGCCCTGCCATGCCCCACTTTTCCCACATGGTGCCGAGGATGTTTCCACAACTTGTGCCGTTCATGATTTCAAGCGCCTGGCCCTTGCGTTCGCTGATGTCGCCGCGGGGGTTGATGCGCATGCCAAACTCTTCAGTTGGACCTTCTTCCATTGAAGCCAAGAGCATGTGGGCAGCGAGTTGCCGTTCATCTTGAGAGCCGGGATGTTCTTCCAATCCCGCTTTAATTTCCCCTAAATCTTGACCCTCAATCCAATTTTCTCCAAGCAAAAGCCCCTCATCTATGGCGTCGAGCACCGCTCGACGGACGGCCATACCGATGAGCCCTTCGTTCATGGTGAGGCCCTGCCAAGCGTCGATAATTTTGTCAATCCCTTCAGCGGATGCTTCGGGCAGAGGTCGGCCTTCTGGCCAACCCTTCGGCGCCCAGTTCGCTTCAATGGTCAAAATCGAAGGAAGGAATGGAGGCAACATCGAGAGCGCCAAATGGTGAATGAACGACGATTCCTTCTTCGTAGCATCGTCGAGCGTGTCCAGACCAATGGCGGCGATCGGCCCGTGCTTGAACGAGAAACGAACATACCCTTTCGAACTCGGCTCAAATTCCAGCACAGACTTGGGGTCAAGGCCTTCAGTGACCCAAACGGGCAGCGGAATGTCATCGTCTTTCGAGAAGTTGAATCTTGAGCGCGCAAGCACATCTTCCAACCATTCATCAGGTGGAGAAGGTTTGGGGCCGGTGCATACAAATCCCCCTTTCCAGGTGAAGAAGTACATCCCGCGCTTGGCGTGATCTTCCCACGGCAACATGCGCAGGGTCAGGTGTGAATGATTCTGAAGGCCAGCAAGGTAGCCTTGCTTTCCATCGCCTCGGCGGATGAAAGAAGCCCCTCCGAACGAGCCAGAATTGAAATTTCCAACCATTTTGAAATCTTCATCGTGCGCAGCGTGAAGCGAACCAGCAAACGCCTTGGCGACAGGATCGCCTCGCTTTGACATCATTCGCTTCCCGAGCCAGCGAACATCGTTTTTCCTCTTGATGATCTTGTTGAGTTCATTGAGCGTTTTTGTTACAGGGTCAACTCGGCCCCAGCGCAATCTGCCTTTCCACAGCATTTGCGGAAGTTTTTCAGCAGGATCTTCGAGCAACTGCGCAAGTTCCCGCTTGATGCGGTTTTCTGTCGCTTCGTTGGCTTGTTTGGTGCCACGCATGCGAACGCGTTGCTTTTTTTGACCGGGAAATTCGACTTTAGATGGACCTGCCATGAACTCCCCTCAACCCCTTCGACCCGCCCCTTGGGTTTCATTCCTTCGCGGGACAGACAACACAAATGTTCGCGCCTTCATATACCGTGAGGCGGTTATAATTGTGGTCACGGGACTCAGCCGACCAACCGGCCGAAACCACCCCTGCCAAGCAAAACGGAAGCGATTGAAATGGATAAAACAACAACACAACCTCAAGCAGAAAACAACGACCATGTGGCTGATAAAGAACCCCTGCCGGGCCCAGTGTTCAGTGTGAGCACGCCCATGGGTGAATTTTCGGTGGACATGAAAGCCTACGCTGATGCAAAAGCGGCAGCCTTCGAATTAATGCCCAAGAAGCAACGTTCAAACCTGTTTGACAACAAGATGTTCGCCTTCCTTGAAGCGCCGAAGACGCAACGCGATTCACGCTACTGGGGTGGCCACCTCGGGGCTCTGATGAAAATGCACCTCGATGTTTACCTCGAGCCTGAATACGAGGTCACAGAAGAGTTCGCCATCGAAGACGGTATCCTTCGTCCATGCATGTACGACACCATTCCCCTGCAAGGCAAGGAGCGCCGACGAATCATGATTCTGGGCACCCGGTTCTACCAAAGCACCGTCTCGCCAGAGCACCGCTTCATTGTCATTTCTTCAGTTGATGGCGACGGAGACCACCGAATCACAATTCATCTGCCAACTGGGCGTTCGATGAACACTGAACGGTACAACTTCGACAGTTTCCTCGACAGTTTGGAAGAGGACTTCTATCAGAACGGGCCACTCAAAGGCGCTTTCTTTGATTTGAAGTACAACTTCATCGAACGCGATGCGAACATCGACGACCTCCTCGCTTGGGACCCGGCCGTCAAGCAAACCTTGTGGAACGACATCATCACGTTCCAGAAAGCCATGCCGAAGCTGAAGGAATTGGGCCTTGCCAACTCTCGCGGCGTGATTCTTGCCGGCCCACCTGGAACTGGAAAGACCATGATTGCCAAGTGGCTGGCAGCACATTCAGACATCACCTGCATCCTCATCTCTGCCGAGATGATCACCGGTCGTCAAGACATCAAGAAGTGCTACGAACTTGCCCGGAAGGTTTCACCAACCTTGCTCATCATCGAGGACATCGATACCGCTGGGGCGCTCGACCGTCGCGCTTCAGACCATCCCTTGCTCGGTGAGTTCCTTCAATCGATGGACGGCGTTGTTCCAAACCACGGCGTCATCACCCTGGCCACGACAAACCACTCCAACAAAATCGACCCTGCAATCGCCGACCGACCCGGTCGGTTCGACCGCATTGTCGAAGTTGGTTTGCCAGACAAGGAGCAGCGATTCCACATTCTACATCAGCACCTCAAATCGATGAATGTGGCGCCAACCGTCAACCGCGAAGCCATCGAACGCCTGGCTAAAACCAGCGACGGCCTCACAGGTGCATGGTTACGAGAAGTCATTCAGTCTGCCCTTATTGCCTCCATTTCTGCTGACCGCGACATCATCACCAAAGAAGACCTCACGGCCTCGCTCAAGGACATCCTCAAGCGCCGGGGTATGGCCTATCGAATCACGCCATACGGCGCTGCAGCTCAAGAATCGGCCAACGCGTATGTCCAATGAACCAACGGATGAATTGATGGCAACCCCCATACTCGCCAATGCATGGTCGAAGTCACCCTGCTCGGCTTGGCACAAGACGGAGGGCGCCCCCAAGCCGGCTGCACGCGCCCCTGCTGCGCAGGCCTCCCGCCAGATGAAGCGGCTTTTCCAGTCGCGCTTGGCATCACCGATGGACGGGCAAACCACCTGATCGAAGCAACCCGTTTTCTCGGCCAACAACTGAGCCTTTGGAATCAAACTAAAATCGACAACGTGCTGCTGACCCATGCACATTTTGGCCATGTCGACGGCCTTGGCTTGTTCGGCAAGGAAACGATGAATGCGCAAGGCGTTGGCTTGCACATCTCAAGCGAAATGGAACACCTCGTCGACCGAACGCCGCAATGGGCGCTGATGGTTGATCAAGGCGTCTTTACGCCCAAAACATTCCACGACGGCGACGCACTTCGCCTCAGCGAAAACGTGACCGTTCAGCCGGTTCGCGTGCCTCACCGCGATGAACTGTCAGACATGCACGCCTTTGTCGTGCGCGGGCCAACCCGCTCGTTGCTGTTTTTGCCCGACCATGACACTTGGCAAGAAACGCTTGAACGCCACCATGAGCCAACCATTCGCTCATGGCTTGCCTCACTCAAGATTGACATTGCCTTGATCGACGGCACATTCTGGTCGAGCGATGAACTTGCAGGTCGCAACCAAGACAAGGTGCCTCACCCACCAGTGAGCACCACGCTTGAGATGCTCGGCAATCGCATGGAAAGCGACCCAGCGGTCTATTTTATTCATCTCAATCACACCAACCCACTGTATGATTCGAGCAGCGAAGCATCGGCAATCCTCGCCGCATCAGGCTGGGCCATTGCAAAGCAAGGACAAACGTTCAGTCTGTGATCAAGCAGGGACAATCTCGCCGGGCACGAGCATCAAGCCTCGCCAAGTGATGGTCACCGATTCTCCAGAATCATTGTCCACAAGCGGATTTCCATCATTGGTCGCTACCGTCACACCGGCGCCATACACACCCGCCATTCGAGTGATGTCG
>TARA_B110001450_G_scaffold73943_2_pt1 | contig 13369 bp, 16 predicted proteins | sample TARA_B110001450 | Tara Oceans TARA_B110001450 (sample SAMEA4396538) | marine metagenome | biome: Polar Biome; feature: [SRF] surface water layer (ENVO:00010504); material: water (ENVO:00002006), including particulate matter (ENVO:01000060) such as... | depth 5 m | reverse complement strand
TGGTACTTCTGTTTGTGGTGGTACTTCTGTTTGTGGTGGTACTTCTGGTTTTGGTGGTACTTCTTTTGATGATTTATCTTTTAAAACTACAGCATTTCCGTCTTTGCGTTCGTTTGGTTCTTTATAAATCATATTTAAATAATCAAATATATCTTTTTCTGAATTGAATGCTGGATTTGTTATTTTTTCTGTTTTTTCTTTTGCTTTATTTATTTTATGTAATCCGTGTTCATTTAGTGTAAGTTGTTGATTTAATGCATGTTGTCTCATTGCTGTATTAAATTCTTTTGAACCGGTAAAATATAATATTGAGAAAGCATATTCTTCTTGAGGGCTGTATAAAAAGTCTACTCTTCGTGCTTTTGATTCTGGAGTTAATTTTGCAATAACCATTGATTTAGAGTCTCCATTTGTTAATTGAGCAACAATAATATTTTTTTTTACCAATAATTTAATAAAATCATAATAAATAAGTTTGTTATTATTGTAACTTGTAAATATGAAATCAATATCGCCTGAATCAGGTTTTCCTCTTCTATAACTACCAACAATTTCAAATTTGTGATTTGTTAATGATTCATCATTTGTGTTTAATAGCTCTAAAAATTCTTTTTTGAAAAGTTTTTCAAATTCTACTATTTCTGCTCTTGGAATTCTTTCGTTTGTTTCTTCAAAATAAATTAATCCTTTTTGTTGTTTGTCGTCTAAAAGCGGAAGATTTTTCTTTTTTCCACGTATTTTTTCATCTTTGCGTTTTTTTAGTTCTTCAATTGTTAAAATATTTAAATCTATAATTTCTTGTGCTCGTGCATCTCCTATTCCGTGTATTTGCATAAATATTTCTTTGATTTTTTCTTTCTTATATTCTTCTGTACCTTCTGGATATTTTTCACGTAAACTATTTAGATTTTTTACTTCTTTAGTTGAAATAAATTCGTTTAATTTATCAATCATTGCTTTTCCTATACCTGGTAAATCTTTTATTTGTGATGAATCATTTAATTCACCATTTAAATTCTCAATTATTTCAATTGCTTTTGCATAACTATTTGCTTTGAAACTTTCTTTTACATATTTTTTATTATAAAACTTTAATTCTTTTAAAATTTCTATATAATCTTTTTTGTAATCTATTGTTGTCATTTAATATAGTTTAAATAATTATTATTAATATTTTTTATTAATATTTTTTAATTTTCAATTTTAATTTATATATATAATTTTCTTTGCTATATATAAATTATTATGGTTTTTAAAATGGTTAGTACAGGATCTCATACAAGAAAATTGAATGGAAAACTTATTAAATATGATAAATATAAACTGCGTGTAAATCCACATAATAAAGGCTTGGTTTATTTGAAAACCAATCAAAAAAAAGGTAAGAAATATGAAAAACTTGAAAATAATTTTAATAATCGTGAAGACTTTATGAAAAAATTTCTTGATAATGATAGATCTTTATTTAAAATGAATAAAAATATAGAACAACAAACAAAAAAAAGAAAACCTTATGTTAAAAGAAATCCTGAACAAGGTAAGAAAAAATTTGATAAAAGAATTCGTAGTTTAAAACAAACATTAAAAAAAAATAATATTCATAAAAATGTTATAGCTAAACGTTTAAGGCGGAAAATTAATACAGCTAAAAAAGATATGATTAAATATGTTAATCAACGTAAATAGCTGTCTCTCATAAATTTTTATAAATACTTGAAAAAATTGGATTAGCTTTATTAATTTCTATTTTTTTTAATAAATCGTCTTTGCTTATTAAATTTGGATTTAAATTATTTAAATATTTATTATTAGCATATAATATTTCATTTATATAATAAATATATTCAATATAGAAAATATGATTCTTATTTTCTTTTAAATTTTTTAATAATATTATAAAATTAGTTATATTATTTAATTCTTCAAATTCAAATAGTATAATTTTATTATTTTTCTTAATAAAATTATTTATTCCTTCCAATTCATAATCATTATAAATAGTTGATGCATATAAATTATATGCACAATCTATTAATAAATTTTCTGTTTCTGAATGATTATTATTGTTTTTAAGATTTATATTTAATGATATACTATAACTCATTTCTTATTACTTATAATTTTTATATATTAAATATTTTGTTTAATATTAAATATTTTGTTTAATAAAAAATATTAAAAATATTATTTGTATTTTAATTAACAATTATAATATTCAATAATGCATAGCCCCTATAGTCTTGATTATTTAAATAATGTTGATTATTTTGTAAAATGTTTTTTTACTAATACTTCTAATTATTGTATAACTTATAATAAAGAAAATATGTTAGAATCTAATGCTCATTTTTTTATAACCAAGTTTGATTATAATTTTTTCAATATTTTATGTGTTATGTTTTTTATAATATCTTCTTTTACTTGGTTACTATTTTTTATAGGAAACAAGCATGTTAATACTATTCAAAAATTCATTGATTATTATACCAATAATGTTGAAAGTCTTGATTATGATATATTTTTATTTGAATATTTTGAAGAATTTGATGATTTAATAAATAGAGATTTATCTGAAAATGATTTAAAAAAATTAAAAAATGATTTTATTAAAGTTAATAATAGGTTTGGAGAGATTATCATAAATTATGATTATGTTAATCAAGGGTTTAATTATTATTGTAAGCAATCCAATAGCTATAGCTTTGAATATTTAGAAAGTGTAAGCAGAATTTATGTTGTTAATTATGATTGTAAAAATGTATATGTTTGTGATTATGATGATGAAGAGGATAATGATGAACAGGATGAGGGAGATGATAATGATGGTTTAGAAAAAGAAAAAACAGAAGAAAAAGAAAAAAAATGTGTATTTTTTAATAGAAAAAAAAAAAATAATTCTTATAATATTACATCTATTAATGGTAAAAATAAAGAAATTATTTCTAATAAATATAAATATAAAGGTAACATTGAAAAATTTGCAAAAATTTGTAAATTTCATGATTATAATATTATTGAAAATGAGTTAAATTATGAAATTATTACTGATGCTGGTTTTTATGATTATAAAATTGATTTTTTTAAATTAGAAAAAAATAAAAATAATAAGATTATTGATAACAGTAATAATATTATAAAAAATAAGAATTTTTTTTTAGACTTATTAAAATCTGGTTCAAATACAAATATAGATTCAAAGGAAGAGGTCTTTGAAAATTTGGAAACACAATCTAATATTTCGGATTTTTCAGATATTTCTTCGTTTGAAGAGCTAAATATTGATGATAAAAAAACAAAAAAAAGTTATTTATCGTTTAAAGATTTTAAAAAAAAATTATAATATATAATGAATTTATAATATATAATGAAATTACTATTTTACTTTTTAATTCTTTTATTGATTATTATAGAAGTAACTGCTCAATATTTATATAAATTAAGTTATTTAAAAAAAAGTAATTTAACAAATAAATATAACAATATCAATTATTATTTCATAATTGGTTTTATATTATATTCTATTAGTGGTTTTTTTGTCTATAAAGTTTTAGAATATGGGGATCTTGGAGTTATTAATGTTATATGGCATCTATTACATTTCTTTTCTTTATTTTTTGTGAGTTATTATTTTTTGGGGGAAAAACTGACTAATAAAAAAATTATTGGTTCTATATTTGGTATTATTAGTTTATTTTTATTGATGAGTGAATCACGTCATCATTGATTCTCTTTTTTAAATTCTAAAAATCCTATTGACTTTTCTAAACAAAATGATGATTCTAATTGTTCTTTAGCAATATTTAATGCTTCTTTTTCTATAGGATTTAATGAATTAATATATTTCGTTATTAATTCTTCAATAGGAGGCGATTTATTATCTTCTTCCATATTGTATTTTATAATATTAATAATATTATATAAAAATTATTTGTAAATTTTTTTTTTAATTATAATTAAAACATAATAATAACTTTTTATTGTTTATTATTGTAAATTGATTTTCTAAACTTGAATTTGCTGATGAAAAAGATTTAATTATATTTGTTAATTCGTTATTAATAGTATAATTATTATTTATTAAGAAGTCATAAACTTGGGTTATATCTTCAATGGTGCAATAATTAAATTTATTATTTATAAAATTAGTTATATTTGAACTTGAATTTGAATTATTATTTAAAATATTTTTATTAATTACATAACTACAATAATTTGTATTAGCATTATTTATTTTTGTTACATTTTTAATAGAAATTAGTTTTATATAGCTCTTTAATGGTCCATTTGGAATATTGTTTAATGTTAATATTTGATAATAACATGTATTATGAAAATCATAATAATTTTCTAAAAATAAATTTGTAGTATTCATGTTTATAATATATATTGTATTATATTATAAACAATATAATGATATATGATGAAAATTATGATATTGAAAAGGAAAAACCTGGGAAAAAGGCGGAAAAACCTGGGAAAAAGGAGGAAAAACCTGGGAAAAAGGAGGAAAGGGGGAAAAGTAAACAAAAATTTTTAGGAGAAGGAAGTTATGGATGTGTTATAAAACCAGGGTATGATTGTAATGGTAAAACAAATATATCTAAAAGAGCTGTAACAAAAATAACTGAAATCAATTTTGCTAGTAAAAATGAATTATATATATCTGAAATTATAAAAAATATTAAATTTAATAATAAAAAAATATATTATCATCATTTTGTTCCTATTATAAAAAAATGTATTGTTAAACATAATATTTTAAAAAATTTTGAAATGAATAAATGTAGTAATTTTTTAGATAATCTACATGATCCTTTTGATTTTAATAATAATTTACTTAAAAAAGAATTTTTTTTATTTACTTTAAAATATATTAATGGTTTAAAAATTAAAAAATATTTATTAGGCAACAATTTTAATGATGAATACTATTCAAATGCAAATGCTATTACTAATGTAAATAATGGTTTTAATGAATATAAAATATTTTTTAATAATTATATTAATAGCTATTATTATTTATTAAAATCTATTACTTTAATGCAAGAAAATAATATTATACATAATGATCTCTATAATAGAAATATTATATTTGATTTTAAAAATAATAAACCATTAGTTATAGATTTTGGCTTAAGCTATAATAAAAATAAATTTTATAAAAATGTTAATAAACAGACTATTGATATTAAATATATAAATAAATTTATTTTTCATTATAAAGAACAACATTTTGATTACAATAGTGAAAAAAGATTTGTTTCTTTTATAATTGATAATGAAGAACATTATTTTACTAATAAAGTTTTAAAAAGTTATCAAAAAAATGAATTGACTAAACATATTATTGATTTTTTTATTAATGATATAATTAATACTATTAAAAAAACTAATTTTGTTAATTTTATATTTGAAAATAATGAATTTGATTATTATAAAAAATCATTAGAAAAGTTTTATTATAAATTTTTAGATAAAAAAAAATATGATACATATTTTAAAATTGTAAAAGAATTATTACCAAGTGTTTTTGAATATACTGATTTATTTTCTTTGTCACTTGAATATATTGAAATATTGTTTTATTATAAAAATAATAATAATAATTTTAATAAAAAAAATTCAAATGGTTTATTATATGTTTTAATACAATTATTTAAAATTATTATATTGCCAGATGCTAATGAAAAAATTAATTCACAAGAAATGATTTATATAATTAAATTTATTATGAATAAAATTAATACTTGTGTTATTAATAGCGAATTTAATAATGAAATTATATTACAAGAATTTTATAATGAACTTAAAAAACATAATATTAATATTAACTTATTTAATAATAAAGAATATGCCTATTTTGATTTAAAAAAAGATTTGTTTGATATTGATATTATAAAAGATATAAAACAATTAAATATTAAACTTTATAAATTTGATTATTGATTTCTTACTTTTTTTGTATTATTATTTTTATTAAAATTTCTTGTTTTTTTATAATTTCTATTTTTCATATAATAAATTTTTTCTTTTTTTTCCAATATAAAAATTAAACTATTTGTTTCATTAAAATATGTATTTTCACTATTATTTGAAATATTGTTTAAATTTTTTATAATATTTAAATCATAACTATTATAATCATTATTAAATATTGTGATATTATTATTATAAATTTCTTCTAAATGTGTTACTGATAAATTTAAATTGAAATTTAATAAATATTTTATTGTACTGTCTTTGCTTTCGTATTTTTTATTTATTATTTTAATAATATTTTTAATATAATTATTATCTTCTTTTTTATAAAAAAAAATGTGTTTTTTTACTTTACATTTATCTTCGTTTGGTAAAATACATAATATTGTTATTTTATTATTTTCTAGATAATTAATATCTGGAATTGTATCTATTGATGTATCTGCCATTTTAGATAATATAAAAAAATTTTTAATATTATCTAAATAAACCAATTTATTATATAAGTGTATTACTAATTTATATAAATCCATCGTCTGAACATTCATTATCACTATATACTGAATTATTATCAACATCAAACATTTCTTCAATACTATTGTCTTCGTTGATTAATTTCTCTAATTCTGATTTATAATTAAAATATAATGATAAATCTCCATTTAATTCTATATCATTATCTCTAAAATTGTTCCAATTAGCTATCATTTTATTTAATATTAATATTATTTGTTTTTTTTCTATTTTTTCTTTTGAAAATTGTTCATTGAATGGTCTTATTATTGTATTTTTTTTTGTTATTTTATTTCTACTCAAAATTGTCCATCCATCATTAGATAATTCAGTTAACGTAGTTGGTTTTTTAATTTCTTCTTTTTTTATTTTTGCTCTTAATAATGCAGATGCAAAATTAGTATGAATATTCATATTATATTATATAATATAATTTATAAACTTATTATTATTAAAATAATAAGATTACTTTTAATATTTTCTTTTATAATCATTTTAAAAATTAAAATTTTCTTTTCAATTTTTTTTCTTTTATTATAATAATGTTGGGTATTAAATATCGTAATTCCAGAATTAATAATAATAAAACTAATGTTAATTACAATATTAATAATTATTATAATAATGGTGGTGGAGCTTCCACCATGAAAAAAAAATATGGTAATAAATTTAATAATGCAGGAGCACATGGAGTTAGTCAAGGTTCTACTTTTTCACTAAATGGATATGCTAACCATTATTACGTTGGAAATCCTAATAGTAATTTTAGTCATGATCCTTTTAGTAATATTACTATGACTAGTAATCTTGCTCTTAATAAAAATACTAGTGTAAGTGTAAGTGTAAAAAATACCAGAGGGTTATTTCAAACACGTGTTAAATCTGATAATAAAATTGTTTGTAATCCGGTTAATTCTTTTGACTGCTATAAAAAGGTAAATTATAAATTGCAAGAAAAATATGATAATGATATTAATAATGTTAGTATCAATGATTCTTCATTTTGTAATGTTGTTTCTAATGCCGGTTTTAATAAACATTTTAGAAGTGAAAATAAAGATTCCAGCAGTAAAATAGAACGCGCTAAATGTCTTGTTGATAGATCTAATTATAAAGAAGATATTAAAAATGCTACTAAATGTAATAATAATTCTAAAGATTTTAAAAAATGTAATATTACTAAAGACCTTACCGCTGTTAATGCTTATGTAGTTGGTTATGATGTTTATATGTTAAAAAAGAAAAAATGTTGTTCTTATAATCCACCGGATGCTAAAGTAATTGCTTGTTAGATTATTATTTTTTTGTTGCATTTATGTTTTCTTTGTTGTTGTTGTTGTTGTTGTTGTTGTTGTTTTTGTTTTTGTTTTTTTCTTTATTTATAAATTTATTTCCTGCGCTTTCATGATTTAATGTTATGTTTTTGGGATTTTCGCTTATAAATGTATTGTCTTTTGAACTAAAAACAATACGTTTTATATTTAAATCTATTATTATGTTTAGACAATTCTGGCATGGTGCAGAATCTTGTAAGTTATTTTTATTATCACACCTAACTACATATATTGTTGTTTTTTTTAAAAGTTTTCTAATTTCTTCCAGATTCTTATTTTTATTTGTTATATTTGAACTATTCTTGACCGACTTTTATACTATTTCCATGTTTTCCAGATGTATTCGTTGAACAAGAATGAAACATATTACGCAATGAAGCGATTTCAGCATGACAAGTACAAGTATTTGAAATAAAATCATCCTTTGAATGTGTCCTATAATGATTGTGTCCTCGTCCCATGATTTTACCATTTGCTACTGCTACAGCACCATGCCTCATTAATACTGGAGACTTTTGTGCTTCATTAGCCGCACTATTGATAAACATGATATCCTTTGTGCTAATCATTTTATTATTTGATGTATATAATTTGTATAATTTATATTTATGTATCAATTTTTTTTTACATAAAATTTAATTATTATATTTTTAATTTATAAATGCTTTTTTTAAACAGATATTTAAATATTTCTTTGAATAATCTAAAAAATATCTGTTTAAAAAAAGTATTCATAAAAAATTAGATAAATTAGCAAGAGACATCAATAAATTTCCATGTAAAACTTGGAAAAAAAATCAAAAGAAAGAATAAAATGTTTAACGCGTAAACGAAAACAAAAACATTTAAAAAAACGGAAACTTAAAAATAAATATAAATATAAAAATTGATATTAAAAAAATATTTATTTATTTTAATATTAATAAATAAATAAATAAATATGGGTGCATCTCTTTCTCAAAATTTCAAGTCTTCACTTTATTCTTATTATCATAATAATGAACTAATTGATTATATTAATAGTACTGAATACACTAATTATTATAGAAATATTGCCAATAATAGTGTTTATGGTGTTTCTGGAGTTTTTGGACTTTCTAAATCATGTGTTAGCAACTTAAAATATTATAAATTATATATTTATATTAATCCCGATGTTAATTCTAAAATTATAAGATTATATCAAGATGATGCGGATAAAAAAAATGCACTTATTGACTCATATTTAGAAGCAAAAAATAATGAAAATTCTATTTGTCAAGATTTTTGTTTTGATGCCGGATTTGATCTTTATAATACAGAATCTATTGTAAGTAATAGTTGTCAATCTATAATTGTTGATTATAACATTCAATGTGCTATGAAAGTTTGTATAAATGGAATTGAAAGATATGTTGGATATTATTTATATTGTAGGTCCAGCACCGGATCTAAAACACCATTAAGGCTTTCTAATAGTGTTGGTATTATTGATTCTGGATATCGGGGAAATATTAAAGCTTGTTTTGATAATAATAATATTAATAATTCCGATATTAATAATTATGATATTATAGTTGGCTCAAATGATTTTGTATTAAAACAAGGAGAACGTTATGTTCAATTATGTCCTCCTAATTTAGAATATCCTATGAAAGTTGTTATTGTAGATAATATTAGTGATTTAGGTAATGAAACTATTCGTGGAGAGGGTGGCTTTGGTTCCAGTGGGCAATAAAAAAATAAAAAAATAAAGAAATAATTACCAATTAATATATTTATAATTTAATATATGAATTGTTTTTTTCCTGATTTATCTGACAATGATTGTAATGATCCCAATGATTGTAATTATTATAATGATATTATTTTATTAAATAATGAATCACATGTATCTCATAAAATTAATCAATCAAAAGAAAATAATATTGACCCTTGTAATTTATCAGATATAAATAAACAAGATTATTCTAATATATACTCGTCTAATTTGCTACCAAGTCACAGTAGTAATAAAGTTAATACAAAAACAACTTCTTCTATTGATGGACAGATAAATGATTATTTAACTGAACCAAGCGACTCGAGTATCTCTAATGACGAAGAAAATGCTTTAAAATTATATGAAAATAATAAAAATAGAATTAAATATAAAAAATTATCTTATAATGATGTTAAAGCACATATTGATAGATATTATAAATTAGAATTTTCTGATCGTTATTCTTCCTCGCTTGATATATTGGCTAGTTATTTGAAGGGACAAAAAATTATATATATGGAGGCTTCTAATTTTATTTTAATGAGATTATATATTTTAATGATTCCTGCTATTGGTATTACTGCCTTTTGTAGTGCAGCACAATCGCCTCTTGAATGTTCTGGTAATGGAAAATATCTATTATCAGGATTAAACGCTTTTTTGACTTTTTTATTATCAGTAATAAGTTTTATGAAATTAGAAGCATCTTCTCAGGCATATAAAATTACTGCACATCAATATGATAAATTGCAATCCACGGTTGAATTTCAATCCGGTAAATTATTATTGTTTAATAGTAATTATAGAAAAAAGGTATTTTATAAAAAGCAACAATGTAAAAATTTTAATTTTTATAAAAATAATTACAACCATAATCATAATCATAATTTTATTGATAATGATAATGACAATGATAACGATTTAAAAGACCTTTATAATGCTGATTCCGAATGTGATAGTACTTATAATTCATCTGACAATGATAATAAATATAATTATTTATTTCAAAATCAAAATCAAAATCAAAATCAAAATCAAAATCAAAATCAAAATCATGTTTTTGATAAATGCTTGAATTATGAATTAAATAATCAAATTAATTCAAAGTATAATAAACTTGAATTGAAATATTTAAATGGTCTAAGGAAAAAAATTAAAACTATTGAAGAAAAAATTAATGAAATTAAAGAAACTAATCAATTTTTAATACCTCGCAAAATAAGATTAAAATATCCTATTATTTACAATACTAATATTTTTTCACTTATAAAAAAAATAAGCGATTTTAAAGTTAAAACTATTACTACTATTAAAAATATTAAAAATGAAATACGATTGTTATATGCTATTTTTAGAACTTGCCAACTCGACGATAAAGAAGCAATTCGTATTAAATTATCTATATCCAAACTTATTATTGCTAAAAAAAAATACATAAATAATATTATTTACTTGAAAACTGCATATATTATGATTGATAATTTATTTTGTCAAGAAATTATTAATGCAGAATTGCGGAGCAAATATTTTATTAATTTTTTTATTTTTGATTGTTTTCCTATTTGTTTTCAAAAAATGTTTTCTTTTTGTAATTTACCAATTGATTGTTGTCTTCCTCGTGATTATAAACTTGATCCTATCGGCGGAACATTAATGGAAGAAATCTTGAATTTTAATGAATATAATTTAAGGAATGGGTTAAACGATGAAGAATTGGCCCATTATTATAATAGATATAAACAATATAAAAAAAATCTTGTTTCTAAAAATAATACTGTAGAAAATATTCCCATTTTTGGTTGTTTTTATTGGATTTGTTCTATACTATTTTCTAAATGTTATAATACAGACCATTATAACGGTACAAATCAAAAAAATTTAAATATTGATAAAAATACCAATGTTAATATTAACAAAAATGCTAATGTAAATATTAAGTATAATAATAACACCACTGCAGAAAATATTGCAGAAAATATTTCAGAAAATATTTCAGAAAATATTGCAGAAAATATTATTATTGATGTAAAAACTAAATCCCCAATTAAATTATGTAAATATGATTCTATCGTATAGGTTCTATATTTTAAACTTTGGGGGGTTCTTAAAAAAATTGAATAGAATAATCTATAATCTTTAATTGTATAAAACTATATTAATAGTTAAAGACAAAACACTTACAATAATGTTCTGCAAAGTTTGCTTTGATTCGTGCAATCCTAACTATACCGGACACAACGTTAGGGATAGCGCCGGCAATACTATTTGTCCCGTTCTTCTTAATACAAAGTGTTTGAACTGTAATTATTTTGGTCATACATCAAAATATTGTAAAATTGGTCATGTCGCTAAAATTTCTATTGATAAACCTCGTTCTTTTGTGTCTTTTAAAAATATTGATGCTAATGCTAAACCAATAAAATCATTGAATACATTTGCTCTGCTTTGCGATGATGATAGTGATGATTGTGTTGTTTGTGATGATTATTGCTTGGATGATATTATTTGGGGTAAGGGGACTAGGCCATTGATTGGCATTAACTGGGCCGACTATTGTGAGTTTTAGGTTCTGATTTGTGTGATTCGTGTGATTCGTGTGATTCGTGTGATTCGTGTGTGATTTTTTGTGTGATTTTTTATTTTTTACTTTTTGATTTACATAAATATGGATAACATCTTTTAAAACAACCCAATGATACGCTTGATATTTTATTAATATTTATTTTTCCTTTTGAAACGTCTACTATTAAATCTATTAAATTACCAATTGTTCCATCATTTAATAAATCTAATAATACTTTTTCATCTTCATTTTCTGTTAAATCTATTATTAATGCTTTAATTAATTTTAATGCTATTTCTTTTTGTTCTGGTCCTTTGATTGGGGTTTTTTCTACTTCTTCCATGACATATTTTATTATTAAATATAATGTGCTTGGTCTTATTGAAATCAGTGATACTTTTTCTTTTATTGTTTCTAAAGTACTATTATAAATATTATTTGATTTTATTATTGAAGTATTTACTTCTGTTATTTTTACTGTTTTTTGGGCTGGCATTTTATTTTATAATATGATGTTATAAAATAAAAATAATTATTTTTATTATTTATTTTTTATTTTTGTAAATGTAAATTTAAATAATAATAAGCATTTATAATATTATCATGTATTGTTGTATAATAATAATTGCTATTTTTTAATGGAACTTCTACTTTGATATGATCTAAAGATTTTATAGTTAAAGTGTATTTATCATTTCCATTTATTGGATTAAAATATATAATTTTTTGTTCTATAGAATCCGGACTTGCTTTTGCACCTATTTTATATTTATAAAATTTATGTGTAAATAATTCATGTATTTCTTTTAAAAAATCATTGAAACTATATGAATTATATTTAAAATAATCATCATAAGATTGAAAATTATTTATACTATTTACTTCATTTTTATATATATAAATCATTCTATATGTTTTATCTTTTTTATTGTAATTATTTATATACATGAATTATATTTATATTTTTTAATAAATGTTATTATTCATTTATTAAAAAATTTGTTTTAAAAAAAAGCCCATGGCGGGACTCGAACCCGCAACTTTCAGATTAGAAGTCTGACACGCTATCCGATTGCGTCACACGGGCAATACCTAGTAAGGGGCTCGAACCCTTGGCCACGCGGTTAAAAGCCGTGCGCTCTACCAACTGAGCTAACCAGGCAAAAAATAAGGGGGAACTTTATATACAAATGTTTGATTATGTTTTGTATAATATAAATTTATATTATTTCTTTAAAT
>TARA_B110001450_G_scaffold10765_2_pt1 | contig 13381 bp, 10 predicted proteins | sample TARA_B110001450 | Tara Oceans TARA_B110001450 (sample SAMEA4396538) | marine metagenome | biome: Polar Biome; feature: [SRF] surface water layer (ENVO:00010504); material: water (ENVO:00002006), including particulate matter (ENVO:01000060) such as... | depth 5 m | reverse complement strand
TAGTTGGGTACAAGGGCACCAGTGAAGGGTTCTTTCGCCGCTAGGCGAAAAATCCCATAATTAAATGGTTAGAAGATTTAATACTCTTCCTTAAGCCATTCATCCCATAGGGATTGATCTGATTGATAAAAAATAACTTCCAATTCATCATCGCCCCAATCGAAAATAAAATGGAAGTCACCATCGTATTCTTCAAGCCTTAATCTTCCGTTTAGGTGAATGTCTTCTGCTACAAATACTTGATATACTGGTGGAGAAATATAATCCTTCACAAATTTTATAATAGTCTTTTCTAGGACTTTGTCAGCAGTGTTTAATAATACATTCGTTTCACCACAGCATAAAGTCGCGCGACATACGTCAATCTGTATATCAAGATTTGACATAACAGTCTCAATCACTTTAGTCATCTTATTCATAAACGATTAAGATACTTATTCTATTGCTATAGGGTCGGTTAACAAATATATTTTATTTAGGTCTCCTACTGTATTGATCGTCTTTCAACACAGGTTAATAACTATTTAAAATAAAGTTACTGGTGAACTTTTGACCAGTAGCACTTATTTGTACTTTGACTATTCAATAATGAAATACATGAGATTTAGCGGACACGATACATTTGCTTGTAGAACTACATGGCTTTACAAGGGAATAGATTTTTTAAACTCTCGACGAGACTCTGATAATCAATTAGATATCTCAAAATTAAATGGTCATTTACCTACCATCGATTTGGGTGTAGGTAAAAACATGGTCAATGCCATTAAACATTGGTTACTCGCTTTTGGTGTTATAAATGAAGAGCAAAACGATTTCGGCGTCATAGCCTCTCTCATTTATACGGAGGAAGATGACGACAACAATTTAGATGCATTTATTGAAGATAAATTTACCCTTTGGATACTCCATCACGAAATTTGTTCGCGCGAATATGCTACGATTTACAGCTACTTCTTTAAAGAGTACTTTAAACGGAAATCTACAAGAACATTTTCTGAAAATGAGTTTGTCGGAGCTCTTTCCAGCTATATCATGGGCGAGGGAGAGAAACTGCCTTCAATTAAATCATTAGGCTCTGACTTCCGCTGCCTTATCGATACTTACTGTATTAGAAAAAGCAAAAAAGCCACGCTCGAAGATAATTACACAACATTACTGACAGAATTAAATCTAATACGACGAACGGAATTTAGATCAGGTGAGAATGAAATCATATTCGAACTGAATACGCAAGCAGCCGAAAATGAGAACGCTGCACTGTTCGGAGCATTAATACTGAAGACTTTTGGTAAATCCGGGAAGAATAGTGTTTCGCTTGACGACGTTTATCTTCAACTCGGGACTATTCTATTACTCAATAGAGATTCCTTTTCTAAAATTCTCGAGAAGGTTGCGGCTGTCTATAGCCTAGATTTTTCATTTAAACAAAATGACTCAACTGGGATACAAGAGCTTCAAATAAACACAACAGATTCATGGATTGTTTTTGCTAAAAAATACCATTACGAAGCATGCTGATATCAACCAACATACTAAAGAATGATGACTCTTCCTTTAATTACATTGTCACGAAGAATACTCAATCTATATACACTCAAGTTACTGATGCTTTAAATAGTAAGGTTAGTTGCTTCAACCTCATTGGCTCATACGGTACTGGGAAAAGTTCGTTTCTAATAGCCGCAGAGTCCACTGTAAAAGGGAATACTCAGTATTTCAAGGGCGGCAGAATTGCCAAGAAATCTGAATTTATTAAGATTATAGGTGACCCTCAAGAGTCTATTAAATCGTCCTTAGCTCGAGTATTAAAGTGTGACGACTCAGCTACTGAGATAATCCAAGCATTAACCTTAAAAACGCGAAAAAAGGATGCTGTTTTCATCATTATCGATGAATTTGGCAAGTGTTTAGAGTACGCCTTGCATAATAATCCGAAGGAGGAAACGTACTTTTTTCAGCAGCTGGCAGAGGCTGTAAATGATTTGGAATCTTGTGTATTAATAACCACTCAGCATCAGAATTTCGATGCCTATACCATCAATGTAAGCCAATCAGATGCGGTTGAATGGAAGAAAGTAAGTGGACGATTCGTACCCGTAAACTTTAATGAGCCCGCTGAAACTCTTATAAGGCTGGCCGTGCCAACGCTTAGAGATCTTAACAGTGCTGAAACTACTACTCAGTCGCTGAATGATATAATCAGAGACACCAAACTTCTACCAGTAGGTTATAACAACGCTCTTGAAGAAAAGGATGTTGTCGTAAGTCCTTTAGATGGAATTTCCAGTTATATCGTGATTAGCCTATTACAGAAATACGGTCAAAATGAAAGATCTCTATTCTCATTTCTTAATGCAACCGGTACACATAGTATTCGAGAAAAAAATAAAGACGACGCCTATCTCCTTAACGATTTTTACAATTACGCAATTGATCGACTATCCCATGTAATTTATGGAAGTAGTAATCCAGATAAACTTCAGTGGGAATCAGCCGAGAGAGCTATTCAGAGAGCAGATCACCATTCTTCGATAGATCCTAGAATTTCTCATCCAATATTAAAGTCTATCCTACTAATAAATGTTTTTGGTAGGGAGGGTGTTTTCGACCTCGAGAAAGCTAAGAGCTATTTCAGTCTTGTTTACGGGAATATCGCTGAAACAACTTTGGATGAATTAACAGATAAAAACATTATTCAATTTCTCAGACATAAAGGGAAATTATCCTTCGTTGAAGGGACTGACATCAATATTCAGGGTGAATTAGCAGAAGCAAACAGAAAAATACCCGTCGCTCTAGATCTAGAGAGTGAGTTTAGTCGTTTGATTAATGTTGCACCAGCGCTTGCTAAAAAACATTATCTCACCACAGGAACTCCTAGATTCGCAGAATTCCATTTAAGTAAGGACTCTTATAACAACAGCTACTCAAGTCTTGACGGGAATACTCATATCATAGTAATTACTGGAAAAAACAAGGTCGAAGAGGCAGAGATCTCTTGTAAACTTAAAGATGTGTCCGACCTTGAAGAACTTGTTCGTGACGTTCTTAAATATGAAGTGATTCTTACCAAATATTCTGAAGATTTTGTTGTTAAGAAGATAATCGCGCGTGAATATGCATATTCGTTGGAGAAACTTCAGCATAGGTTTAATTCGAAGGTATTTAGCCAGTCCATATGGAAATTCAATAATAAAAGAGTCACCATCTACTCTCAACGTGAATTTAATTCTGAGTTATCGAAATTCTTTAATTCAAAGTACAACGACGCACCAATTGTAAATAATGAACTCATTAATAAATCGGTACTTTCTTCAAGCATCAATACCGCAAGGAGGGCACTTTTGCGTAAACTTCTAGAGAGATATCAAAGTCCGAGTTTAGGATATGATGCTAAGAAGTTTCCCGCGGATAAAACAATTGTCTACTCTACACTAATTAAAGAGGGCATTTTAGATATATCTAACGGTACAACGAAAGAACCAAGTAAATCTTCGAGTTACTATAAAGCATGGCAAGCTGGTCTCAATTTCTTAGAGGATAGCAGAAACGGAAAAAAGAGTATTCATGAGCTAATCGAGATACTAAAGACGGCTCCTTATGGACTAAAAGACGGATTAGTTAAAGTCTGGCTTATGTTTTTTCTGGTTGTTGAAGAGGAAAATTATGCCCTTTATTATTCGCCCGAAAATAAATTTCTCCCCTATTTTTCTGATGACATTTACGAAGCGATTTTAAAGAAACCAGAGAATTTTGTAGTAAAAAAATATAACTACGACCGTCTTTCTGACGAGCTAATTGCTGAATATAAGAAGTCGTCACTTTATTTAGATAATGGGGACTCTGCAAGTGCTCGAACCACATACTTTAGGATTTATGGCGAGCTTCTCAGTAAATTAAAAAATCTTGAAGCTTTTACAAGAACTACAAACTCAAGATTAAGCAAAGAAGCAATAGGTTTTAGAGATGCCTTAATAAAAGCGAACGATCCGGAGGAAGCGTTACTCTCTCTTATCCCAAATGCAATTGGATTTAACGACGTACTGAGTTTAGATGCTAAACAGACTAATGCCTACTTCGAGAAGATGAGAAACATCGAAAGTGAATTAGGTGAGTGTTTTGAAGTTCTTTTGAATGAATTCTACCGGTTGATTGCAACCTCACTCGGCTTTGACGCCCAGTCTTCGATGGATAGTATAAAAAAAGGGTTCAAAGACATCGCTCAAGGTGTTGATGTTAATCGATTAACGAAAGAGAGTCGTGTACTTTATATGAGGCTTCAGAGTCCACTTGATATTAAAAATGCTTGGACTCGATCAGTTGTTGATGCAATTATTGGGAAGAATCTAGAAACAGTCAAGGATGACGAACTAAATACCGCCTTTAAGCAGGTAAAGTCTAAGATTGATGATCTATTGGAAGCATGCCAGCTTTATTCATCAGGTGAAGGTGACAATCAGTTCGTACTTAAACTAGTGCTTTCGGATGGCACGACATTTAGAAGAATCATGAATAAGGGTAGTAAAAAAAGCGGCAAACTAAACTCTTCGGAACTAGAGACTCTCGCTAATAAACTTTTAAATGCACTTGCAAATGAATAATGTAAAGCATCTTTTGGGTATTTCAGGTGGTAAAGACAGTGCTGCACTTGCGCTTTATTTACAGTCTAATTATTCTGAGCTAGATATAGAATACTACACATGTGACACCGGCAAAGAATTAACTGAAACATATGAGCTCATAGGACGTCTGGAGTCAGCACTGGGTAAAGAGGTTGTTAGATATCATAGTTTTGATGATACTAAAGTTGCTATAGATAACCCCTTTGATCATTTTCTCGCCTCCTATGGTCACTTTCTTCCATCTAGCGGACAACGCTGGTGTACCCAAAAGATGAAACTCGAACCCTTTGAGAAAAATGTAGGTCACGAACCAACCATATCTTACGTAGGAATTAGAGGTGATGAAAATCGAGAAGGCTATATATCCAAGCGCGAAAATATACAGACCATTTTTCCATTTAGAAAGAACATCTGGTCTAGTGATGTGATCAAAGCTTGTTTCTCAAAGCAACACATTGAAACCTTACGCGACGCACTTCTAAATAGATATGAGTCTCATGAATCCAAAGCGATATTAAAAATTTTTGATACTCCGCTAAGTCTAACTTTCACACTCAATCATAAGGTAGAGTCCTTACTCGATTTTAATACCTCTGCATTCAACCACGCTGTTCATGCTGTCCTTAAAAACACAGACTACCCAGTCGGGAAATTGGATCACTACCCTCTTTTAGATAATGAGGAAATCTTAGGCATTGATAATATCTTTCAATTACTTGAAGAATCTGGTGTAGGTATACCGGCTTACTATTTACCGGTTGAATTCACAGCGAATGTTGATGGAGAAATCAAATCTGGACATTACTCAAGGTCACGTTCGGGTTGTTTCTTTTGCTTCTTTCAGCAAAAGATCGAATGGGTCTGGCTTCTCGAGCAACATCCCACCCTCTTTGAAAAAGCCGTAGAATATGAAAAAGATGGCTACACATGGGCTGAGGAATCGCTGACAGATCTTAAAAAACCCGACAGAGTAAACCAAATCAAAGCCAACTACATAAAAAAAACTGAGCGTGCGAAAAAGCACGCTCAAGGTCAATTAAATTGGAAAGACGAGATTTTAAATTCCGAAGGAATAGGCTGTTCTAGTTGTTTTATCTAGACTCTTGCTGTCTTAATAAATCAGTTAACGATTGAGATGTTCTATTTACGTAAGATTCAATAACCGCTTCATCACTTTCAAGACCGTTCATTTCCTCTCTTGATAATGCAGACAACAATAATTCGACTGAAGCCGTAATAGAATCTTCACCTTTCTCCTTAAGAGGTTCAATAATTTTAAGGTAAAAAGAGTGATTTGTATTTATCAACGTTAAATGTCTCCCTTGAAATCTTTGAGCTTCGAATAATTTACCTTTGTCTAGCGAGCAATAAATAGGTATGTTTTTTATCCCAATCTCACTGAATTTCTCTACTGCATAAGTTATATTTTCAATGGGTACAGCTGCCAAGTGCTTACTAAGTTTTTTACTTAACTCCAATTTTTGGTCTTTAGTCAATTCGGCACCCCTTCCTAAAGCGTCAATTAGCACTGCAGTGGTCGTAGGAGTACCTGTGGGTACGCTAGGGCCGTCTACCGGACCATCGGGAAAACCAACTTCCAATTCAGCTTTGTATTCTTTAGCTTGATCACGAAGTATTTTATTACATCTCTTAATAGCGCTTGTCAGATCCTTTGTTATGTAAGAGAATAGAACTTGTCGCTTGACTAACAGGTTATCACTTTCAAAATCTGACTGATACTCATCCTCTGGTACTGCCTTAAATTTAATTGATTGTTTTGTATGGCTTAGCCCCATTAACTCATCATAGATATTATCATCGTCACCATGCGTATTGTATGATACTTCTATCGACCACCAACGCTGAGTCTCTTGACTCACATTAAATAAACTATAATTACCAGACTCTATTTCTCTTCCATTTCTAACGAATGATATATTCCCTCCAGGAAAATTGGCACTTCCTAACATTTTTTTTCTCATTTCAGCACCTAAAGGTTCCTTTCCGGGTCTTTCCATTGCTGGCTTCTGTATATCTTTTTTTGCAACAGAAGTCGTCACTTTAAAGTTGTATACCTTTCCTTGAACAGTGACACCCAAATTATCATGACAGTATTCTTCAACCTCTCTGAAGGGTGTCTTAATCAACTTGCCTTTACTTACAAACGCGCCTAAAATATCAGATGGGTTTTTAGATGGATGATCACCGTGCGGGGATTTTGAGATGGTTTTTTCAATACAATCAGCGCCTTGACTATCTCCCAACGATAAAAATAAGGGATCATAAGGCCTTACGGTGTGTCGTTCACCAACCGAATTACCATCTTTAAATATAATTATTTCCAAATCGAGATTTCCTACAAGGGCTTTCCTATAAATACGACCTAACATAGGCTCAAGTCTCTTAACGGCTGTATCACCTCGCGTAAAGTCTAATTTATCGGGCAGAACCCAATGGACACAAGTTTTAGGCTGCTTAATTCGGGTAAGCTCATTCAAAATTCTTTTTAGCGAGTCATCAAGGCTGTCCGAAACATCTGGAACATCAAGTGTACCTTTATCAAGCATGTCTCTCAGGTCAATTTTGATTTGTCTCCAATTATCAGATTGTTCCGACGCTACTATAAACTTCTTACATTGACTCAGACTCGAATTAGGTAATCCCATTCCAAATCGTCCAGTTTTACCTTCACCAGGGTTATGACCGGTCTCACTAAAAACGACAACTTTCTTAAGAAGATCGTGTGAAATACCACTGCCATTGTCTACAAACGTGATAGATTGTATTATCTCGCTACGACCAGCTGTCACAGTATCAATCAATATTTCTACTTTATCCGCTCCGGCATCGATACTATTATCGACTATTTCGGCTATCGCGTATGCAGAGTTTTTGAAATCACTACTACGGAGTCTTTCTAAAAATTTTGGGCCAACAATTGAACTCATCTGTTAATATTTTTTTGTTATATCAAATGTATATTCTAAGTTAGGAAAGATTACCGTGTTCTTTAAATTCCCGCCATTAAGTGTACCACGTAACGCTCTTCCTACGACTTGGATAGAGAGATTCTCAGATCCAAAGTCTCTTAACACCATGATTGAATTTAGTTTTGGTACATCTACACCAGTAGCAAGAATTTCATGGTTTACAAGCGCGGTTAGATCTCCATCTTCAAATAATTTCAGATATTTCTCTCTATCCTTTAAATCTGTCTCTCCAACTATAAGCTCGGCACTCACATCATTCATTTTTAAATACGATACTAAAAGGAGTGCATGAGTTTTGTTAATTGCAAAAATTATCACATTCTCTTTTCGAAAAGCTATGTCTTTGACAAAATCAAGTACCGTTCCGTTAAGCCTATTTGAGTCCCATCTGAAATTTACTTTTTCAATGTTGAGATGTTGGTATTCTATTTTCGCGAGATAACGATTAGACTGTAAATAATTAAAGTCGTAAACACCATTGCTTAGTCGCGATAAATCTATTGAAGTTCCAAAAAATGATCTAATTGATTGAAATTCATCATCATTACTGCTCATTGGGGTTGCTGTTAAACCCAAGCATTTAACACCCGAGCGAATCATTCTGTTTATGAGTGGTAGGTATGTGTCGGCTAGAGAAAAATGGGCCTCATCAATTATGACTAGATCAAAGTTAAACTGGGTGTCATGCAATCTAGAATTGAGTTTTTGAAACCCGCCATAGACGATCTCACTATAATCTCTGTTTGGAGCAAACCAATCATCACAATCATCGAAGAAGTATTTCACATTGACCAGATGATCGCCTTTCTCCTCCCATAGCTTCATGAACGAATTTGAAGACTGAACTAAGAGTTCAGATCGATTAGTTAGCCAAAGGCATTTTCTAGGTCCATTTCTAAGTAAATCTACCAGTAATTCATTGGCCGTTCTTGTTTTTCCAGACCCCGTGGGCATAAATAATATTGTGGATGGTATGTCCGAATTATACCAATTTACCAATTCTCTTTTCGCAGCTAACTGATATTCATGCGGTACACCATTCGATATAATCACTTCTTTAAACGATCCAATACTGTGCCCAGGAGATATTAATTTTTTCTTCTTTGAAACCTTCCATGAATCGTACTTCAAATCCATAAATCGACAAAATATCTCAAGATTTAGCTGAATTGTTTCACGTGTCAAATCGCTTAACCCCATCAGATTACCTCTTTCAAGAATTTCAATATCGCTGAAATAATTAATAATTAATTCACGAGTTTCTTTTTTAGAAAATAGATAGTCACCATGAATAGTATCTAGAAGTGATTCTATTTGAAAACCTTCTACAAGTTCCTCCAACGCTTCTAAAACTTCTAGTTTAACCCAGATTTTAAGTTGAGGTCGAACTAAAAATTTTAAAACTTTCGTAATATCTGCAATCCTTGCGCTCATAAAATAGAATCCACTTTGTTGATGCATCTTTGTACTTCTTCTGAAAAGAAATCATTTTGACGATCCAACAACCTTATTAAAAACTCTGTAGGGTTCACATTTTCCTTCAAAACTAATAGCTTTCGACGTCTATCGAAATAGGTTTTATCACTTCTAATAATTTTAATCTCCCCTAATCCTTCCACGAATACTTGTGATGCGATAGCGTGACGCTCTAAATCTAATACACGGCTAAATTCATAACCATCAAAACGATATCCTTCCACGCGTAGAGATCTTATTAACTCATCAAGTTTTTCAATTTCCGTATTCGGAAATTCTACTTTTAAGTAATTGCTTAGATCTTTAACATTTATCGAGAGGTTTTTTAAAATGAGTGATACGGCGAAAGAGACAACGTCTGTTTTATAGTTAGCAGGGGTCGTTTGATCTAGACCTAGATTTATTGAGTTTTTCTTTGCAAACCTTATTATCCTTCGGGGAATTGACTTCTTATTTGCCCTTACGTCTTTTTTGTAATTAATATACTTGTGTTCATTAGCTCTATATAAAGATTCTATTTGCTCGGCCGTCACGAGAACGCTGAAACATGATTTTAATAAATTTTGAATCTCCCTATCGCTAAAACCTAGAGTCTTTGAAATAACTAAAAAGTTCACGGTATCGTTGTTACTAGCCATGTTAAAAAGATATTCTTAAAATATTCTTACCGGGAAAAAGTAATTTATATACCCCTTCGCTCTGCACGAGTCCATTATTACATGCACTTCCCTTGGAATAAACGACTTTAGCATGTAATAATTTTTCATTTTTGCTATCACTTGAAATCAAAAGGATATGACCATTAGACTTTACAACTTCAAATTCACATATTTTTTGAAAGACTGATATAAACTCTCTAGATAAGCTATCGAAGTCTTCTAGCCTTTTTAAATGTAAAGAGCTAACCATTGATAGAATTGCGGGTAAATTATGAGTACCAGCTCGCATCTGAAGCTCTTGACCTCCACCATGTTGAATTGGTAAAATACTCACATCCTTTTTAAAGAATAAAAAACCTATTCCTTTTGGACCATTAAATTTGTGTGCGCTACCCATACATGCATCAAAACAGCTTGCGTTAACGGCTCGTTTGGCGATTGACTGTGTCGTATCAGTGAAAAATTTCACTCCTTTGGCTTTGGTAATCTCGCTGATCAGATCAATATTATTAACATCTCCCGTCTCATTGTTCACATGCATCAAGCAGACGAATAAAGTATTAGAATCTATTAATGCTTTAAGATGATTATAGTCAATATTTCCATCTGGCGTGACGTCGACGTATTCAACTTCGGCACCAATTGTCTCAAGATAATTACATGTTTCAAGAACTGCCTTGTGCTCTATTTTACTAGTTATAATTTTTTTCTTCTCGTGAAAATTGGCAAAGAAATATCCCTTGAGTAAAAGATTGATTGACTCTGTAGCTCCAGAAGTAAATATTACTCGATCGGCATCAGCATTACCGCCTACAAAGTCAATGACATGGCGCCTTGCATCATTTAATAAATCATCAATCCGTGAATCAAAATCTTTGTAAGACATAGGATTCATGAACCACTTATCAGCAGTTTCATTGTAGACCTTTAATGCCTCTTTGGACATTTTGGTCGTGGCAGCATTATCGAAATAATACCTTCCGTCGGGAAGAAGGTAATCAGATAGGTTCGGCATAATTTCGAATATAAAAAGAATACCAACTAATCATTCATTTAGAGTAAGTAAATAAGACTTTTTGCTCTCGTAAGAGCAACATATTGTTCAGCTACTAGCATTTTGTCAATACCAACTACCGCGATGATATCGCTTTCGAGTCCTTTCATATGACGAATTGAAACGGCAGATATTTGACCTCTGCCAGCATACGTGTCTCGATTTCTGCTAATCCTCAGCCTTCCTCTCGAATAGTTTTCGAAATCTAACAATCCTTGATCTGGCTCATAAATGAAGGTGACTTGGTATGGCTTTATACCATGCGAGTCAATAGATTGATTAAACATGTTGACCTTATCATCCTCTTTTCTGAAATCAATAACATTATTTCCCTCTGGCACACGACTGTGAGACTTTAAGTTCAATTCCAAAAAGTCATTTACGAATTCGGTATTTCTCTTACTTGATCTGATGACACGATCAAGTTTAAAAGATAAAAACCCTTGATCTAAAAAATGAGTGGATCTACCATAAATATCTTGCTTACCGTCCATTAACAGCGATATTTTACCATTTTCTCTCAGAAGCTTCATTATTGGATCTAACCAAATGTCCATAAAGTCTTGTGCTTCATCTACTATTATACAGTCATATTGAAAATCACTGTGGGGTAGACATTCGTCTAACTTCGAAGGTACTTCGAGATCCCAAAAATTTTCGTCTTTGTTTAAATGTAAATCCCACCAAGTTGGCTCAAAATAGTTGATTATCTTTCGAGCAAATTGATGAAAATTTGTGATTTCAATTTCATCTTCTTCTCTTACAGAAAAATCTTTTCTAACTAAATATGAGAAGTTCTTGGCAAGTGGACGATTGAACGTTAGAAATAAAACTTTTTCGTTTAATTCATATCTGCTGAAGAGCTGATGGAGGCCTACTAGCGATTTACCAGTCCCCGCATTTCCCCTAATCATGAGTTTGTCATTATCAGCAAGTCCACTAACGACCTCTAACTGCTGCGCCAATAACTCAGCGAATATAACTTCATTAGCGTCTAATTTGGTTTGGATACTCGGCTCAAAACCAAATCCACGTGTCAAGGAACCAATAATTCTTTTCAAAGCATAATTGGCATTTTTTGTTGGAAATCGATCTTCACTAGAAAGTGAGAAGGCACTTGATTCAATACTCTTGAAATATTCATTGATATATCTCAGTTTATCTGAATCTATAACGTTAATATCATTTGCCTCAGTTGGTAATTGCGATGAAACAGTTACGTCGGGAAAACAAACTGCCCAATAGACTTGAATTTCGTTTAAATCTTGTCTAAAACGATTAATAAACCCGTGCTTATTCCCAATAGCTTGATCTATTGGACTTGATAAATTATGACCGTTTTGTGTCCAAGATTTTGATACTGAATCATAGTTAATTCTTCCACCCTTAACCTCGATGCACAGAATATATTTGGCGCTAGCCACAACAAAATCAATCTCATACTCTCTATTTCTTTCCCTCGAAGACTGAATACGAACTTCATGAAAAACAGAAATGTTTTCCGAGGACTCAAATTCGGCTTTTAACAAATTATATACTTGCTTTTCGGCTTGAGGTGCAGAATCGCTACATTGAGTTGGAAAAATCATTAGCCTATGTTATTAAATCAATCTAATCTTCTTGAGTACATCAAACAAGAATGTTCTGAAGATACGCAAGAGATAATTTTATGTTCCGCATTTTTAAAGAAAAACATCTTAATAGAATTGGAGCCCTTTTTGAACAACTGCGATGATGTGAAGATTTACGTTCGTTGGCAAGAGATTGATTTAGCCATGAAGGTTTCAGATTTAGACATCTACGAGATATGCAAAGAACATAATTGGCAGCTTTACTACAATCGTAGTATACACGCCAAGTTTTTTATGATCAACGATGAAAGTCTCATTTTAGGTTCTTCCAATTATACGTTGAGTGGCACTGGACGGGCGCACAAAAACATAGAATGGAACAAATTGACATCGATCAATGAACTTGAAGCGAACGACCTTAAAAGTAGTATCTCGCTCAGCACGCTAGTTGACGATGTTATTTATGAAACACTAAAGGCTCGGGTTAAAGAAATGGATTATGTAATAGAAGAGATTGAAAAACTAGATACGCTAGAGCCCAAAGAAATTTATAATTTTCATTATGATCGACTTCCATCATTTAGCCCTATGCAATTATTTAACCCACCTCTTTCAAATAAAACTGAGGAGTATCTCAAGAGGATGGGTGTCAACAATACTCAGAATCTTGATATCCTCGAGATATTCATTTTAAACAATCCAATTACAAAAATTATTCGCCGCTATCACAGCACCGAGGGCGATATTGCACGATGGGGCAGTATATACTCAAAAATCAAACAGGATGAATACCTATTTGAATTGTGTGACTATGACACCGGTTTACTGGAAGAAGAACTGTACACCGATAATAGACTGTATCATCTATTTTGTTGGTTAGAGGAATTCGACAACACTCTCAAGTTACACGTAAATGAAAGATATCTCGATGACCCAAGAAGAGGTACATGCAGCATAAACCTTATTTAACGCCCGAGTCTGACGTGTATGCTGCGAGCACAGCAAT
>TARA_B110001450_G_scaffold111389_1_pt1 | contig 13386 bp, 10 predicted proteins | sample TARA_B110001450 | Tara Oceans TARA_B110001450 (sample SAMEA4396538) | marine metagenome | biome: Polar Biome; feature: [SRF] surface water layer (ENVO:00010504); material: water (ENVO:00002006), including particulate matter (ENVO:01000060) such as... | depth 5 m | reverse complement strand
AGATCATAGCCTGAATTATTTTTAATCAGCTTATTCATACTGCTAATAACCGTACCATCGGCCAGTACCACCTCGAGCCCCATTACCATCGCGCGAGTCATACCGTAGCGGAGTACTTCTGTGCCTCCAGCATTGGTGGCAATATTTCCGCCAATCATGCAGCTACCGCGGGCACCTAGGTCTAGCGGCAAAAATAAATCATGTTGTTCGGCTGCCTCCTGTATGAGCTGCAATGGCGTACCTGCCTCTGCAGTCAGGGTCATACCCGTGGTATCGACCTCTGTAACACCGCTCATACGCTCAAGTGAAATAGCAAACTCTCCAACCTTAGGCGTTGCGCCTCCAGCCAGACCGGTCAAACCACCCTGCACAACCACAGACTGATTATATTGATGACAAAGAGCCATTATCGTAGAGAGCTCACCCGTGGTTCTTGGCTTCAATAAGGCCCCCGGAGGACAGGGTTCGGCTCCACTCCAGTCGGCGTAATATTTGTCACTGATAGCGTCGCCAAGTAAAAGGCCGGAGGCATCTAGCGCGGACTCTAGCTGGCTGATTAACTCACTCATCGAGATTGTACTGTCCATATTATATTGAACCACTCTGGGACATGTATGATAGGGCTACTAACCGCTGCCATCAAGTCTCCATGATCGATGGCATTAGGCTTAGAAAGATCTATATACCATCGATTTTTTGTATGGTTATTTCATAATCGAGCCCTAAAACGCCCAATCGGTTAAGGTTAAAGCAACTTTTCAATGGTAAAATTAAAGGGTTATACTTGGCCATCAGAATCCATTCCAAGCAAAAGAGCGACAGATGCGAACCGATGTCAACAATGAGCAGGGTCCAAAATACCAGCGGCTCAAGTCTTATATCCTCAATAAGATCGGTAGTAACATTTGGACGCCGGGTTTTTTATTACCCACTGAGCTGGTGTTCTCTAGCACCTTAAAGATGTCTCGTATGACGGTTAATAGAGCCCTGCGCGAGCTCGCTAACGAGGGTTATTTAACCCGAACGGCGGGGTCAGGTACCTTTGTCGCAGAACCTAAAAGTCGCAGCCATCTCCTACAAATTCATAATATCGCCGATGAAGTCCGTGACAGAAACCACGTCTACAGCTCAGACTTAATCATTAATAATCTCGACAAATTAAATAGTGACAATGCTGCGCGCATGCAATTGCCTACCGGTTCGAAAGCGTTCCACACCGTTATTGTGCACTTGGAAAACGGAACCCCCATCCAGATCGAGGACCGCTTTGTAAATCCTGAAGTAGTCCCCAACTACGGTACTCAGGACTTTACGCAGTCAACGCCATCAGAGTTCCTTCTCAAAGCGGCACCTCTGCAAGAGGTGGAACATACGGTTCAGGCCCGCATGCCGTCGACTCAGCACAGAAAATGGCTAGCGCTTGAAAACGCAGAGCCCTGCCTCCTGCTGCTAAGGCGGACTTGGAGCCGCGGTCAAATCGCCTCAATCGCAACGCTTTATCATCCCGGCAATAGCTATGAGTTGAGCGACTACTTTACGCCTCAGTCTTAAAAGCTCTATGCCCAAGTATTCCTCAGAATCCGGACTGCAAACGATCAAGCGCCTGTAAGTATGCCGCCGTTATGGCCTCTTCATTTTTATGACGGAAGTCTTGCACCACCCATTCCCCGCGACACATAACGTCTCGCACCATATTACTGTTGCCGGAAAAAACTAGGGCATTGAGAATGTCGTCCATATTTTTTCCATAGAGATGGGGAGAGGTGCTGTCCAGCACTAAAAGGTCGGCCATACAGCCGTGGCTGATTTTCCCTATTTGAGTGCCAAGAGCTCTAGCGCCGCCCTCTAACACCTTGTCAAAGAGTCGTGTTCCTGTATGAGGACTATCACTCGTTGCGCTAAGATTTCTGCCTCGGGTTAGCAGTCGCTGACCATATTCAAGCCAGCGAAGCTCTTCAATCGGACTTACCGATGTATTGCTGTCGGAGCCAATCGCAATATTGCCACCCAGTTCTAAATAGCGCATCAATGGGAAAAAGCCATCACCCAAGTTCGCCTCTGTAGTGGGACATAGGCTGACTGTGGCGCCGGACTCTACAATTCGCCTAGCCTCTTGGTCGCTCAGATGAGTCGCATGGACAAGGCACCAACGACTGTTAACCGGATGATTGGACATCAACCAATCGACAGGACGCTGACCGCTCCACCGAATTGAAGCCTCCACCTCTGCAGTCTGCTCAGCAATATGAATATGGACGGGCATAGAGTCATCAAGGTACGCCAAGAACTCAAGCGTCTCGGTCAAAGCCTCTGGTGTTACTGCACGTAAACTGTGAAAGGCCACTCCGAACCCAATGCCCGGCAGCCGTCCGTAACGGCTAACTAATCCAGCTAACAGCTTCTGATACTGAGTCGGAGTGTTAGTAAACATCTGCTGTTTGGGCTGTAACTCAATACCACCAAAATCAGAGCTGATATAAAGAACCGGTAATAGCGTCAGGTTAATCTGCGCCTGCTGGGCCGCTTCGATAATGGATATTGACAGCTCAGCTGAGTCTTCATAGGGCTCACCAGATGGTTGATGGTGGAGATAGTGAAACTCGGCAACCGAGGTATAACCGGATTTAAGCATTTCCATATATAGCTGGGCAGCAATTGCCCGCTGATTATCTGGCGTCATCTGATGGGCAAACTCATACATGGTTGCTCGCCAGCTCCAAAATGAGTCATTAGTCATGCTAATTTTTTCGCTAAGCCCCGCCATCGCACGTTGAAAGGCGTGACAATGACTATTGGGGATGCCCGGGATAGCCAGACCCTCAATGATCTGCGCACCCTGCGGAAGGGTGTTAGTGCGCACGGTATCAATGACACCATGCCCGTCAACAACAACTGTCACCCCGAACGCCCATCCGGAGTCAATATAGGCCTGCTTGAACCAATACTGCTTCATCGTGCCCCTTTAATGCCCGTCAACATAGTTCGAATGATTATAAATATACATACATTTAAAAACAAGCTACAATTATCCCTCTAAGAATGTCTATTTAATCAAGGTAAAAGCAAAAAAATCAATTCTGTCTTGTATAGATATTGATGATTTTAAGCTGCTAGCAAGGCTCAAAGAGATGATTTATATGACTCAAAACTCCACAGTAAAACGTATTATCCGCTCACCCAGAGGGGTTGAATTAACGGCAAAGAGTTGGCTCACTGAGGCGGCCATGCGTATGCTCATGAATAACCTAGATCCGGAGGTAGCCGAGCGCCCAGCTGATTTGGTGGTATATGGAGGTAGGGGTAAAGCCGCACGCAACTGGGAGAGCTTCGACAAAATTATTGAGGCGTTAAAAAACCTAGAGTCAGATGAGACCTTATTGGTGCAGAGTGGCAAACCTGTATTTGTCGCCAAAACTCATGAAAATGCGCCAAGAGTGCTTATTGCTAATTCTAATCTCGTCCCTCATTGGGCCACCTGGGAGCACTTCAACGAGCTCGATAAATTGGGTCTGATGATGTACGGCCAAATGACCGCCGGTTCTTGGGTATATATTGGTAGTCAGGGTATTGTTCAGGGAACCTATGAGACCTTTATTGAGATGGGTCGCCAGCATTATGGTGGAGATCTCTCCGGACGCTGGATTTTAACTGCAGGCCTGGGCGGCATGGGCGGTGCGCAGCCTTTAGCGGCAACCCTAGCTGGAGCCTGCAGCCTTAATATTGAATGCCAAGAAAGTAATATTGATTTTCGTCTGCGCACTCGTTATCTAGACAAAAAAGCCATTGATCTGGATGATGCACTCAGTATTATCCAAGACGCTACCGCCAAGGGCGAGGCTGTCTCGGTTGGACTTCAGGGCAATGCAGCAGAGGTTCTTCTAGAGCTATTAAAACGTAATATTCTGCCCGATGCAGTGACCGACCAGACCTCTGCCCACGATCCGATTCATGGCTATTTACCCCTAGGTTGGACTACAGAGGAATGGCTAGAAAAACAAAGCAGCGACCCGCAGGCTGTTGCGGCAGCTGCAAAAGCGTCTATGGTTATACACGTCCAAGCGCTACTTGAATTTCAAAGACGTGGCGTTCCCACGTTTGATTACGGCAACAATATCCGTCAGGTTGCCTATGAAGGCGGAGTGAACGAGGCCTTTGATTTCCCCGGCTTTGTGCCCGCTTACATAAGACCCCTGTTTTGTAAAGGTATTGGCCCCTTTCGGTGGGTCGCTCTAAGCGGTGACCCTGAAGATATCTACAAAACCGACCAAAAGGTTAAAGAACTCATTCCAGATGACAAGCATCTGCATAACTGGCTAGACATGGCCCGCGAACGCATACAGTTTCAAGGATTACCTGCACGAATATGCTGGGTCGGGCTTGGGGTACGCGATAAGCTCGCGCTGGCGTTTAATAAAATGGTTGCCAGTGGCGAACTTAAGGCGCCTATAGTGGTGGGCCGAGACCATCTTGATTCCGGCTCTGTCGCCAGTCCCAATCGGGAAACTGAATCGATGATGGACGGCTCCGACGCGGTCTCTGACTGGCCACTACTAAATGCGCTACTTAATACAGCCAGCGGCGCAACCTGGGTTTCGCTACACCATGGTGGCGGCGTTGGTATGGGATTCTCTCAACACTCGGGGCTGGTTATTGTCTGCGATGGCACTGACTCAGCAGCCGAAAGAATTTCTCGCGTGCTGTGGAACGACCCAGCGACTGGCGTCGTGCGTCATGCCGATGCGGGCTATGAGTCGGCCATTGAATGTGCCCGGGAGCATCACCTTAACATTCCAATGCTAAAGGATTAGAGATAAGCTATCTTGCTCGGAGAACGACAATGAATGGAAACACTCAACAGTTATGCCCCGGCCTGGTAACGCTTGCCGAGCTGCGTAACCTGTATATTACAGAGCCGCAAATTCAGCTGGAAGACTCCTGTTGGCTGCGGATGCAAAATAGTGCAGACACCGTCAACGCAGTGATCAGCAAGGGCGATGCAGCCTATGGCATCAATACAGGCTTCGGCGTTTTAGCGCAGACCCGCATCCCCAACGATCAGTTGTCACTTCTGCAAAAGAATCTCGTGACTTCTCATAGCGCAGGCGTAGGCAAAGATCTAAATATTAGTATCGTTCGCCTACTGATGTGCCTAAAAGTCATCAGCTTGGGCCGCGGCTATTCCGGCGTCAGGCAGGTGGTTGTGCAAACATTGATCGACTGCATCAATAAGGGGGTTACGCCCTGCATTCCCGAAAAAGGTTCAGTCGGCGCCTCAGGAGATTTGGCGCCTCTAGCTCATATGGCGCTATGCCTTATCGGCGAAGGCGATTGCTATTACCGCGGAGACCTTGTGCCTGCCGCTGACGCCCTGGCCGCAGCCGCCATCGTGCCTTTGACACTCGGACCCAAAGAGGGACTAGCACTCTTGAATGGTACTCAGGCATCAACCGCGCTGGCCCTAGCTGGTTTATTTAACACCGAAAATCTGTTCGCTACAGCGACTGTTTCAGGTGCCCTGTCTGTTGATGCGCTGAAGGGGAGTGCCGCACCCTTTGACGCAAGAATTCACGCCGTCCGTGGCCAGAAGGGCCAAATAGCTGTGGCTGAAGTCTACCGTAGGCTCTTAAAGGGCAGTGAAATCCTGACCTCGCACATTCACTGTGAACGGGTACAGGATCCCTATTCCTTGCGCTGCCAACCGCAGGTCATGGGCGCCTGTTTAGACTTGATTAACAGTGCCAGCGCAGTACTGCTAATCGAAGCCAACGCCGCCACCGATAACCCGCTTATCTTTGATAACGGTGATGTGATTTCTGGCGGCAACTTTCATGCCGAACCTGTGGCTATGGCGGCCGACACTTTGGCCATTGCTATTGCCGAGATCGGAGCCATATCCGAGCGGCGCCTAGCCATATTGGTCGACCCCAACATGAGCGCCCTACCGGCCTTTTTAGTCGCACAAAGCGGTTTAAATTCTGGCTTTATGATTGCTCAGGTCACCGCAGCGGCGCTGGCATCAGAGAATAAAACCTTTGCTCATCCCGCTAGTGTCGACAGTTTACCGACCTCGGCCAATCAAGAAGATCATGTCAGCATGGCGACATTTGCCGCTCGCCGCTTACAGGATATGACTGAGAATACCGCCGGGATACTGGCCATAGAACTATTAGCTGCGGTGCAGGGTATCGACTTTCACCAACCCGTAAAGACAGCCACTTTATTGCAGAGTGTCTACACAACGGTCCGAGATAAAGTACCCTTTTACAATGAAGACCGGGTTATGTCGCCAGATATAAAGGCGGTGATGCAGCTAGTACAGTCGGGCGTATACTTTGACTATGCAGCCGACATCCTCCCCTCTGGAGGCTGAATAAGATGTCGCCGGTCTATCAGTTCAGTCGGGGCGACAGCCCACTTCTCGTCAGCATGCCCCATGTCGGCCTTGAGGTACCCCCAGCAATAGCGGCACAGTTTTCCCTGCCGGCGCTGACATTACCCGACACAGACTGGCACGTAGAACGACTGTATGACTTCCTGCCAGAAATGGGTGCCTCCACTATTCAGGCCAATTACTCACGCTATGTGGTAGACCTCAACCGTTCGCCCGACACAGGTCACTCACTCTACCCCGGGCAGAATGTCACCCAGATTTGCACCACAACATTATTTGACCAGCAACCTGTATACCAAACAGATTGCGAACCAACCTCAGACCAGATAGCAGACCGCATCGAACAATACTGGCATCCATACCACCAACAACTGCGCGCAGAGTTGACGCGAATAAAGGACCAATTTGGTTATGCATTACTCTGGGACGCCCACTCCATTAGAAGCCAGGTACCCCGATTTTTCTCTGGAAAATTAGCCGACTTTAATTGGGGTAATGCAGATGGCATAGCTTGCAGCAACCAACTGACTGATCGCTTACAAGCTAGCACCACAAGGAGTAGCAACTATACCAGCGTGGTTAATGGCCGCTTTAAAGGCGGCTATATCACACGCACCTATGGCCGTCCGGCACAGAATATCTACGCCATACAACTGGAGCTATCGCAAGATACCTATATGTATGATCATCGGAATTTCTGTGAAGATCGGGCCGCTAGAGTAAGACCTCTTCTGAAAATCTTACTTAAACAGATACTTACTGACCACAGGTAAACTGATGCGCTCAAAAATACCCCTCTGGGATTCTCTGTTAATCAATATCCACTTAGCCTGTATGACAGACAGCTGTAACAGCTATGGCAGCATTGAAAATGGCGCCATTGGTGTGACTGATGGTCGTATTGTCTGGATCGGACAACAGTCTGATTTGCCCCTAGCACCCGCCGATTGCGCTGCGACAATATATGATGGACAGGATCACTGGTTGACCCCGGGTTTGATTGACTGTCACACCCATCTAGTCTTTGGAGGCAACCGCGCCCATGAGTTTGCTCAACGTCTTGATGGCGTTAGCTACCAAGATATTGCCGCAGCCGGCGGCGGCATTCGAGCAACCGTCGCCGCCACCCGCGCAGCCTCCGATCAAGAATTGATCGACAGCGCCAGTGCCCGTTTGACAGACCTGCTTAATGAGGGTGTAACCACGGTAGAGATAAAATCGGGCTATGGTCTAAACACCCATCATGAACTGCGCATGCTAACGGTTGCCCGATCGCTTGCGACAATGCACCCAGTCAGCATTAGCACCACCTTTCTTGGTGCTCATGCGCTACCCGAGGAATATCAAGGTCGACAGCAAGACTATATTGATTTGGTCTGTGACGAAATGCTGCCGGCCATAGCCCAACGGAAACTAGCAGATGCCGTTGATGTCTTTTGTGAGACCATTGGTTTTACCTCCGCCCAAACTCGGCAGGTTTTTATGGCGGCTAAGACTCTTGGGCTACCGGTAAAACTCCACAGCGACCAACTGAGTGATACAGGCGGTAGTCACCTGGCGGCAGAGTTTAAGGCCCTGTCTGCTGATCACATAGAATATTCCTCTGAAGCCAGCATTAAGGCCATGGCTAACAATAATGTAGTGGCTGTCTTGCTCCCTGGCGCTTTTTATTATCTGCGTGAGAAACAAATACCCCCCATTGATTTGTTACGCACTCACGGAGTGCCCATCGCCATTGCAACGGATGCTAATCCGGGCTCATCACCGACGACGTCTCTGCTGTTAATGATGAATATGGCCTGCACTCTGTTTCGGCTAAGACCCTTAGAGGTGTTCGCAGGGGTAACCATTAATGCGGCAAAGGCACTGGGCCTTGAGGACGACAGAGGCAGCCTTGAACTGGGTAAGCGCGCTGACTTCGCACTTTGGGACATTAAAGACATGGCCGAATTAAGCTACTGGATTGGGACCAATCGGTGCAGTGGGCGCTTTAAAGATGGCCAGCCAACCATGGGGGACTATGGCACAGCTAAATAGCGGCTCGCGCACTGTTATCTCGAGAGGCTCTAACTTAATGGCTGTTCTATTACACAAGGCTGGATAACTTCTGCCATCATACGTAAGTGCTAATCGCCATCGGCCATATCAAATTCATAATGCTCCCAATATAAAATTAGCGCATACTTTATTGTAGAGAGTTCACTAGTGTTTCTTGGTTTAAATAATTCCGCTGGCAGACAGGGTTCGGCACCAATCCAATCCGTATAATGTTTATCGCTGATAGCATTGCCAAGTACAAGACTATAGGTTTTTAAGACAGACATTAGTTAGTCGAATAAACCTCTCATCGGATTTATTCTGTCCATATAAGATTGAAGCACGTTGCGAAGCTTGTGATAGGGCTTTTAAACGCAGTCACCGATTGTGCATGCTCGCTGAAAGAGTCTAGCCATGCTAAGCAGGATAGCAGAAAACTTTATTCCACTAGACGTATCTTGATGTATTGGTCTACCAGGCCGATTCGCATGCGGTCGCTCACGAGGCTTCCGGCAAGCTGAAAATCAACTGGCGCGATTGTTCTCCACCGAAGTGAGTTTGATAACCGATTAAAATCTTGATACCTTGCCCATCAATAATCGCATAACGTATTGTATTTGTGTGGCTAGGTTAATCTTTATCTGGGTTATAGCTCCCTAATCATCAACAGATATACTAAATATCGACACAATGGTCGGCCTTAGGTAACTAAGTAAAATACAAGTTAGACTGGAGGAAGGAGATGAACCACAATTTAGATATCGCTATAGAGGGGCTAGACAGCCAGTGCATCGGGGGCACATGGCACAAATCATCACATGAATTGCAGCCAGTGGTGTCACCCGCAAACGAGCAGACCATAACTCATACCGCCTTACCCACCATCCAAAATGCCGATGATGCGGCTCAATTAGCTCGACATGCCTTTGACCATGGGCCGTGGGCACGCCTTTCAATTGATGAAAGGGTAGGTTACTGCGCGCGCCTATGTGACGCGATGGAATCTAGATTACCCGCACTAAACCGAGCCTGGGCGTTGGAATCAGGCGCAACGGTTAGCCATGGAGAATTGATCAACGACCTAGTTGGCGCGTCTATTTGGCGAAAGATGCTTAGCACTGCCTCGGATATACCTTGGGAAGAACAGCGGGATGATGCGCTACTCTTGCGCGAACCCATAGGTACCGTTTTATCGATTATGACCTTTAATGGACCCATTATTCTAATGGCCATGAAAGTCATACCTGCTCTGCTGGCAGGCTGCACTGTCATAGGTAAGCATGCACCGGAATCACAATTGACCTCTCGATTGTTATCAGCGGCCGTAAACGAAGCAAACCTTCCTCCGGGCGTTCTAACCCTTTTGCCCGCGGGTACCGAGGTAACTCAGCATCTGGTCTCCCATCCCTCCATAGATATGGTGTCACTCACCGGCGGCACTGCAGTGGGAATCGACGTGGTAAAACGTACCGCGGACAGATTAGCCAGAACAACCTTAGAGCTAGGAGGTAAATCACCGGCGATCATTCTAGAGGACGCCGACCTAGAGCAAACAATGGCGACGCTAGTTCCCGGAAGTACCAGCTACATGGGCCAGGTTTGCGTCAGTCTCTCACGTGTTTTAGCCCCAGCCAGTCGCTATAACGAAGTCGTTGAGGCGCTAGCGGAGAAATATCGCGAAATTCCGCTTGGCGATCCTCTCGACCCCAATTCTCAGCAGGGCCCAATATCTGTTGAGCGTGGCCGGATTCGTACCGAAGCACATGTAGAGCGTGCCAAACAGCAGGGAGCCCGTGTAGTAACCGGTGGCCGGCGTCCATCGCAGTTTGATCGCGGTTGGTGGTATGAACCTACCTTACTAGCGAATGCCGATCACTCTATGGATATCATTCATCAAGAAGTCTTTGGCCCAGTAACTGCGGTCGTGCCCTACAGCGACCAAGAGCAGGCAATTGAACTAGCTAACGATTCTGATTTTGGCCTAGCGGCCTCGATCTACAGCAGTGATGAAGCCGCGGCAATGAACATCGCTAGACGGCTTCAATCTGGAAGCGTCGCCATCAATACCGCGGGCATATCTTTTATGCAGCCCTTTGGTGGCTATAAAAAGTCCGGGTGGGGCCGCGAGTGCGGCGCAGAGGGCATATTAGAGTTTACTCAAATAAAGCAAGTCATAAGGGCATAGTGGGTTACCGATACTTTTAAGAACGTCATTAAAAGGCGTTCCCCCGATAGATTATTCTAATTGCGATTGGCGCAAAATGATTAGGCTCATCTACACCTTTAAACAATAAAAACGAATTAAGGAAGACCAATCATGGAAAATGCACATAGCTACGATTTGACTAACCCTCAGGTAATGGCGAATCCCTATGAATTTTATCGGGCAATCCATGGTGATAATGCCAAGGTTGTCGAAGTGCCCGGAGTCGGTGGGTGGATCGGGCGAATGGCCGATGTGAAAGTCGCTGCCAAGCAGACCGAGACCTTTTCAAATAGCTATTTTGATGAAGGTGGCCCGATCCCTACAGGTGTCAGTGGAGAACCTCTCGAAGACGATGTCAAAGAAATATTCTGCCAGGGCCCCGAAGTCGCAAACGCACTATGGACAACCGACCCCCCGGTTCACACTATGCATCGAAAACTTGTTAACAAAGCATTTACCTCAGGATGGGTTCGATCTATAGAGCCACGTATTAGCGAGATTGCTCATCAGTTAATTGACAAATTCGCTTCAAGTGGCCAAGTAGAGTTCATGCATCAATATGCCGTATATCTTCCAATGATTGTTATCTCAGAAGCCCTCGGTATGAAGATAGAAGAAGCCGAAACCTTTAAGCGTTGGTCAGACGACATTTTACGTGGCAATCTGGACGTTCTCGATCACGATCAGCGCAAGGTAGTGGCACGCTCATTCGTTGAAGCCAATCTTCGATTCGAGTCGATTCTCAATCTTCGACGAAAAAAACCGGAGTCAGACCTTATTTCTTCCCTAGCGTCAGCTCAGGTAGACGGCGTTTGTCTCGCCAATAAAGAAGCACTGCCAATCATCAACACTACCATGTTAGCAGGCAACGAAACCACCACCAATCTAATCGGGAATGCCATGAAAATTCTGTTAGATAACCCCGCTATTATAGAATTATTGCGGGAGGACAAAAACCTAATTCCCGGGTTTTTAGACGAAGTAATGCGCTTTGAATGTCCGGTCCAATGTCTTTACAGAGTGGTTACAAAAGACACACAACTCGGCGATTTCGAACTAAAGCAGGGCTCTCGAGTAATGCTTGGCTGGGGATCTGCGGGTCGAGATCCGGATTATTTCGATGACCCTAACACCTTTATCTTCGACCGACCCAACGCGCATCGACATATTGGTTTCGGCTGGGGACCGCATGTCTGTATCGGCCTTGGCTTAGCCCGTGCCGAAGCACGTATCGCAATTGCTGCAATTATTGATCGACTTACAGGCATGAAAATGGCTGCTAACTATAGACCAACTTATGCGCCAACCTTTGCCACTAGAGGTTTTAAAGATCTACACTTTTCGTTTGCAACAGACTAAGCGAAAACGGCTTAGCCTTAGACGGAAATATCATCATTCAGAATTCTTTACGATTACTTTTTTACCGGCGATGGCGTGTGCAGCACGAAATTCACTCAGCTCACCGTCTGCTTGCACTATTTCAAGTTCAACGGAGACTTCGGCAACCTGTCCATTAACTATTTTACAATTTGACCACGAATGCCAGCTATTTACTGACTTCCGACCGCAAGTTTTCGACATATCAGGTACAAAGAGGATGCTGTCTTCGTTTTTCCGTCTAGGGGTAATATCGATAAGATCACCATTGTCTTTTATGACGGAGTGAAATTCAGCTTCATAAAATCCTAGTTTTTTGTCTTCCCAAAGAGACCAGCCGTATATAATTTCGCAGCCCGTTTTCTTTTTTTCATCCTCACAATTTTTGAAGCAAAAGGAATTAAGGTATGTATCTGAGCGATGTGTAAAACTTAAATAAACAGGTTTAGAGTCAGTTATTTTCAATACTGACAATAATGATTTAACACCTTTACGAATCCTCTTTGGTGTCTTTGGAGTAACTATCATCTCTACATTAAGAGTTTTCATCTCACCCCTCCGATTCCGCTAGATGGTACGAAGAATACCGACTGCCTTTACTATAATACTTTTTATCACACAGGCATGGATTTTTTTATTGCGGTATTTTTTACTAACCCAACTTGGACCTCCTCCGATTCCGCAAGTTAAGGTCCTATAAATTTTAAAATTGGATCTGGTAGTTTGATTGCCTGCTGGCCACACTAGAACTGGGCTTCACCTGTCCTTGAAAAGCATAAAAAAAGGCCAATTCATCACGAATCGGCCTTTAAACGTCCATTTGTATAAATTTAGTGGTGCGGATGGGGGGACTTGAACCCCCACGACCTAAGTCACCAGCCCCTCAAGCTGACGCGTCTACCAATTCCGCCACATCCGCGCAATACTAAATCTATACTGTGTTTGATATTGAACTATCTTGTCCATTTTGAGGTACTTGTCTTACTTAATGCGTAAACCCACAACCCCTCAAAATAGCGCGTCTAGCAATGTCGCCATTTGGGCTTTCAATCTTAACAGCGGGTTACTGAGGAATATCAGAACTGTCCTCTGACGACGTAGTTTCACGACCATCCAGACCGGGAATATCCATAGCCTCTGGCCGGAGGGAAATCGATTCCAACTCGGGCAGCAAAATTTCTTGAATAATGGTCTTATCTTTAGCGATAACCGCCAAGCTTACGCTGGTGACAAAAAATATTGTCGCAAGAATGGCGGTCATTTTACTGAAGAAATTCCAGCCGCCACCACTACCAAACACTGTTTGTGAAGCGCCAGAGCCAAATGACGCTCCTGCTTCTGCGCCTTTACCCTGTTGTAAAAGGATAAGACCAAT
>TARA_B110001450_G_scaffold73959_1_pt1 | contig 13419 bp, 13 predicted proteins | sample TARA_B110001450 | Tara Oceans TARA_B110001450 (sample SAMEA4396538) | marine metagenome | biome: Polar Biome; feature: [SRF] surface water layer (ENVO:00010504); material: water (ENVO:00002006), including particulate matter (ENVO:01000060) such as... | depth 5 m | reverse complement strand
AGCCACAATATAATCGCGAACAGCTCATTAAGTTGGTGGGGCGCGTATTTCAACACGAACAAGGAAAAGACGGTGTGTTACCCGAGTTTATGGTTCGGACCGGCACTAGAAAAAAACGTGAAAGATATGTTCCCACCTGATTGGGATAAAATAGAAATCTAGAGGATTTCATTTAAAAAGATAGTTTTAAAAAGATTGTTGTATATATTGATATTATATATATAAATATATAAATATATATATATTATAATGAAAATAGCTATATTAATTGGTAACCATATTGAAGATATTGATATGATATCAAATTTATTAAATAATTTATTAATAGATAATCTTGATTATGATACATTTATTTATACAAATAAACGATATGAAGATAAAATTAAATTTTTTAAAAATGTAAAATATATAGGTTTTGTGGAAGATAATCATGAAGATATTAATGAAGAATTAAAAATAAAAAATTTAGAATCACCGTCTAATATTTTTCAGTATTTTAACCTAAAAAAATGTTTTTCTTTATTAGAAAAATATAGTAATAAAAATAACATTAAATACGATTGTATTATTAGAATAAGACCCGATATTTGTAAATCAGTATATAAATTATATTCATCAAATAAAGAAAAATATTGTTGGACTATGAAAACCGAAATAAACAGACCTTTTTGGGTACCAAATATTATCGAAGAAAATGTAGTTTACGCAAAAACAGACCAATTTTATATGGGTAATTATGATACTATGAAGAAAATATCAAATTTATATGATTATATTTTTAAATATTATGGTGTAAAAAAAAATACTGAATATTGGAAACTAAATTATGAAACAATATCAAAATCAGATATGAATTCAGTTAGATTTGATATGTTAGTTTATCCAAGTATTGTAAATAAAGATGCTATAAATTCATTTACTGATTCAGGAAAACTTGTAGGGTTAACCTTTGATGATTTTTCAAGTTTAAATATAAATGATAAATGGAAAAGATATTATGAATTGAAAGATAATCTTAAGAATGATATAATAAATAAGTTACCTTTTTTAAATGATTATGAATATAAATCTGGAGATAATATAATTACTGGTAATTGCGGTTCTATACATAGACCCTTTAGAGCAGAAAAATTTTTTTGTTATTATGCAACATCTATACAAAATTTAGTTATAAAAGACTTCTTATATATAAGAAATAGTGGATAAATTAAATATTTATAGTCATTATTTTTTATAATATAAACATAGCAATATTATATTAATATTAATGACAGATAATCTTGTTTTAATTACTTCTGTAATAAATACACCTAATAATAATCCTTGGTCGTATAGTTCAACACGTTCTGTATTTAATAGAGAAGAAAGATTTGATCAGACAAAGAAAACTATTAAAAGCATAAAAGAATTAATACCAAATTATAAAATAATTATTGTAGATTGTACTGATTATACAGAAGAAGAAAAGTCTTTTTTTCTAGAAGAATGTGATTATGTTTTGAATTTATGGGAAAGAAGTGATTTACATAATAATTTTTTTGGTAAATCAAAAGCATTAGGTGAAGGAACAATGACTATTGAAGCAATAAAGTATTTACAAGATAAAAAAATAGAATTTAAAAATTTCTTTAAAATTTCTGGTAGATATTGGTTAAGTGAACGATTTAACTATAATAAATTTAATAATAATAAATTAATTTGTCATAAAATAAATAATGATATAGGTAATATTGATACATGGTTATATAAAATGCCATATTCATATATAAATATATGGAAAGAATTTTTATTAAAAAATATAGATTTAATGATAAATTGTATTGGTTATGAAACATTATTTGGTCATTTTTTAAAGTATATAAATTATGATGAAGTTATATTTTATGAAATTATGGGGTGTAAAGGTATTAACGCGGCTGGGTCTATAATAGATAAATAATATCTACTTAAATAATATATCATTATAGTTTATATAATATGTCAGTTTTTAATTCAATTGATAAAAATTATTTAGAATGTGATCCTAATAAACTTCCAAAACAACGCGATATATATCAAACATGTTGGTTTAATCCAAGAAATTTTTTGACTTTTGGAAAACATCCAGAAGAACATGTTCAACATTGGTTAGAAATAGGAGCTCATGAAGGTCGTTCTACTAATTATTTTTTAGATCATATTTTAAAACATAAAGATAGTAAAATAACTGTAATAGATCCATGGATTAATTATAGTGAATCAACAATAGAAAAAATTAGTAATTTTGATAATCATTATAAAGATATTTATAATAGATTTTTAAAGTGTACTGAGCCAAATAAAGATAAAATTATAATTAAAAGAGGATTAAGTCAAGATATTTTGCCATCTTTAACTGATAAATTTGATTTTATTTTAATAGATGGTGATCATTCAGAAAAGGCAGTTTGGAATGATGCTGTGTATTCTTTTAAATTATTAAAAATAAAAGGAAGAATTATATTTGATGATTATAAATGGCGTGCAGGAGGAACATATCCAATTGGTGGTCCATGGGGTCCCAAATCTCCCAAAAATGCAATTGACCGTTTTCTAAATGAATATAAATCACAAATAAATATATTAGGATTTGATATACATAATCAAGTAATAATTGAAAAAATAAGTGAATAAAATAAATAATATTATAATATCAGTATAAATATTATAATATTATTAATAAACCTTTTATAATACCATTTGGTATAAAAATACCTAATTATTAAAATAATTATCTTCTATTAAAAGTTATCTTGCTTGTATATTTTCCTTTTGCGCAATACCTATATTTATTTAATTCTGGTATTTGAATTGGTTGATTATTATAGATATTTGAAGGATGTTTTATTCCATCATAATATAAACCATTTAATGAATTTTCATTTGTTTTATCCCCTAACAAATAATGTATTCCTAAAGAAAATACTGATTCGGCTATTCTTCTTTGCCAATTAGTATATAATTGATTGAATAAACTTAGTATATTTGTTTTTTCTTGTAATTCAGTTAAAAAATCATGTGATATAATTACGGATGGACCAAATGTAACAGACCACTTTTCTTTTTGTCTATACAAATTTAATGCATATTTAGTAAATTCAGTATCGCCTAATATTTTTTTCAAATGAATAATTATATGTTCACTATGAGTTGTAACTTCATTTCTAAATATATCTGGTATTTGTGTTTTTGGTACAATTGTAGTATCCCACTGGTTCCGATGATTTGTAGCATGCCATAAAGGTAAAATATTTTTTATTTTATCTATTTCGACTTTATTTTCAAAAAACATAGAATCCTGCATAATAACTGCTATATCAAACAGTTTATTATTATAAAAATATTCATATGTACTTATATCTGCCGCTCCTTTTTGTGTAGACATAACTATATTAATATTTAAATCATTGGTAAATACTTTTGATATATCTATTAAAGAAAAATCATTTATTATTATAATTTTATTAGTAGGATAAAAGTTTCTAATAGATTTTATACAGTATTTCAATACATCAACATGTTGGTATGTTTTACAAAAAGTTGGTATGATAAACCCGAAATTCATAATATACTATATATTTTATATTTATATTCATATTATCCAAATTTAATATATGTCTTTAAAAACTATCTTGTATAATTATAACTATAGACGTTGTAATATTTAAGGGTGTAAATAATCATTAATATTAGTAATATTGATTTCACGAATTTCTGGTAATATAATTATGAATCTTCCTCCATTTTCAATAAATTTTGTATGTTTTTGTATAATATATTTTGAATAAGGCCAAGCTAATAAAAATACTGTTTTAATATTATTGTTGTATATTTCATTACTATTAAGAATCTGTGTATGAAATAGTGGGATAAAGTTATTTATTTTAGAATTTGAATCATCAAATATAAAATTAAAATTTTGTTGCATTACGGTAAGTAATATATTAGTTCTTCCACTTGCTCCATAACCTGCTACAATTTGTTCTTTTTCATAAACATCATTTATTATACTATTTATTTCTATTTTCCATTTATTAATACGATCTAAAAAAGTATCCATGTGTGGACTAATATCTTCCTGTTGTAAAGTATTACTCAACAACGGATTATGATATATATTCGTTGTATTTATTTTATTTTTTATTATAATTCTTATAGAACCGCCATGATTTGTGATATGTTGAACATTATCCAAGTAAAGGTTACTATTTTTACATATGTTATATATTCCATTTATACTATAATAAGACATGTGTTCGTGATATATAAAATCAAAATTCATTGATTCACAAATATTTTTTACATAATGTACTTCCATAATAATAATTCCATCATCATTCAATATCAGTTTTATATTTTTAAATATATCGTTTATATCATCAATATGTGCTAAGCAGTTACACGCTACAACATAATCCATTTTACCATATTCTTTAATAATTTGCTTGGTATTTTTGCTATTAAAAAAATCATTTATTTTAATTATATTTGGATTATTAATTTTTTGAATAGTTTCAGACGGATCGATTCCAATAAGATATTTAAGACTGTCTGATTTGGAAAAATTATTTAAAAATACCCCATCATTACAGCCAATTTCCAAAATTTTTTTTCCATTAATATTATAATTTGTTTTAACGTAGTTGTATAATTTTTTAAAATGCTCTACTAGTGACGGTATTTGAGATGAATAATAAAAATATCCATTGTTATTAATATTAGTAAATAATTTGTTTTCCATTACAATCTCTTTTACAAAAGCAGAATAACAATTATCACAATACATTAAAGTAAGTGGATAATGTCGTTCATATATAACATCTTTAATATTTTTTAAAAACCCTCCAGCTAATGGAGTATTTTTTAAACCCCATATTTTTTTTAGATTTATATTATTACAACATCTACATTTTGTTATCGTGTGATATGTTCCCAATTTTAAATCTATATTTTGTTGTTCCATAATTTGTTCTTTTATTGATTTAGTTATAACTGTATTATCATATATACTTGATAAAGTTTTATTAATTGTATTATGTAATTTGATTTGTGTAATATTAATATTCAAATTATATATTTCATTTATCATACATACTAATTCATATTTTGAAATTGTCTCCATAGAATGTATATGTTTTACTCCTTTCCAATATGTATCAGTATCAATTATAGTTTTAATAAAATTTACAAGTGTTAGACAAGTACATCCATTCCATAAATAGTTATTATAACCATTTATCTTTCCATTTTTATTTGATATAACCCATTCGAGAAGACTTTTTTTATTTACAATTTCTTCTCCTATTATTGATGTTCTTATTACACACGCATTTTCGGATTCACCTAATATTTTAGATAATCCATATGATTGCGTTTCATTTGGCATATCTAATTCATCGCAGTTACCATTAGTAAAGTTAAATACACAGTTAGTAGATATATGAATAAATTTTATTTTTAATTGACAGGCAATTTTGTCTAACATTTTTGGAAATAATGAATTAGTAATAAAACAATCCATTTCATTATTTATTCCTCTTTGAGGAATAGAACAGGCACAATTAATTATAACCGAATCATTATAGGAGTTAATAATGTTAAATAATTTGTTATAATTATTATCCATAATGTCATAATCTTTTCTTGTTATAGCTATAATATTATAATCATTTTGTAATATCTTTAAACAATAATTTCCCAACATACCAGTTGAACCAAATAAAATAATATTTTCGATCATTATAATTATTATTAATATGAATTTAAATACTATTCATATAAATTTATTATCTAATATGAATAATAAAACTATTCTAATATTTGGAGGTTCTGGTTCATTGGGTTATAAAATAACAGAAAGATATCTTGAAAATAATATTATATATAATTTTTCTAGAGATGAATGTAAACATTGGAATATGAAATTAGATTTTAATCATCATAAAAATTTAAAATTTATTATAGGTGATATAATAAATAAAGAAAAAGTAGAAAACTGTATTATTCGTGTTAATCCAGATATAATTATTATTGCAGCAGCCATGAAACACGTGGATCAGTGTGAAATAAATCAAGAACAGTGTATTAATACAAATATGTTAGGTGTTAAAAATATTTTGGATACAATTGAATTACATAAACATAAATTAGCATTAGAAACAACTATATTTGTAAGTACTGACAAAGCATGTAGTCCGATTAATACATATGGTATGGCAAAAGCTATATCAGAACAATTAATAATTGAAAAAGCATATTACATTAAATCTATAAAATTTGTTAATATAAGATATGGTAATGTTTTAAATTCTAGGGGTAGTATTATACCATTACTCCATAATATAGGAATGGATGATCGTAAAGAATATTTTAATTTAACACATAAAGATATGACTAGATTTGTTATGACATTAAATCAATGTGTCGATTTGATTGAATATGCAATTTTAAATGGTGAATCAGGTGATACAATTATTCCTGAATTGATATCAATGAAAGTAATAGATTTATTAGAAATATTTTCGGAAAAATATAATAAACCAATAAAAGAAATCTCTATTAGACCTGGAGAAAAAATGTTAGAATCTTTAATTAATCCAACACAAGCAGGTAGAATTATAAAACAAAACTCGTATTATCATATTAAAAGTATTTTTGAATTTAAAGAAACTATAGATCCTGATAATCTAATAGATTATAATAGTAAAGTGAACCCATTAAGCAGAAAAGAGTTAGAAGATTATTTAATTGGGAGAAATCTAATTTAAATCAAATATTATATGAATATTTACAAATTTCATTATATTTTTTTGGGATACAATAAGAAAAATTATTAACATTGATGGTAATAATATTGTCATAAAAATGTTTTGGAAATCGTTTTTGTTCATAAAAATATTCAGTTTCAGTTGACCGAAAAAAACAGAAATCCAGGTATCTATTATTTCTAATTACTGAAACCATAGAATTATTTTTGGTTGCTCTAATAACTTTAAAACCTATTTTAATCAATTCAGGAATAACCGTAGTACATATTGTAAAAATACTTTTATAGTCTAGACCAATATCTTCATCAGTATCATTTTCTAATAACTTACTATATTTACATATTCCTAGCATAGTTTTCCCTTGCAACCAATATTGAATTTTATATTTGTTTAAAACAGTAATAATATCTTGAAGATTATCGTATCTTACTTTTAATTCATCTTGTTTAGTTTTAAAAAAACTATTATAATTTATTCTATATTTATTAAAATCATAGTTTATTTCAAGAATATTTTTATTATTCGTTAAAATTTGAGAAATATGTTCCATATATTACTATAGTATGTATTTTTATATTATATTATTAGGATAAATAATATAAAAATACATATATTACTATAGTATATATGTATTTTTATATTATTTATCCTAATGCGTTAAATAATACTGAAAAAATTAAAGAAATTATTATAGATAATTTCGAATTACATAAAAATATTGATATTGAAATAAATAACGATGATATTAATGATTTTTTTTTTAATAACCTTTATAAAAATGAGCCAAAGCAACATATTTCATCAAAAATTAATTATCTTTTAAATAACACATTAAATACTCCATTCAAAGTGAAAATACTTATAGTTAATGATAATAATGAAAGTTTTTTTAATGATAGAGACACTAAAAAAAATAAAAACATTGAATTTGTTAAACGAGAAATAAGAAATAAATTCAATCCAAAGTTTCAAGATAATAATAAGAAAATCTTTCCTTTAAATAAAGGTGTAAGTCACAATCATGTAATTCATAGTAATGATTTACCTGAAGAATTTGAAATAATAAAAAATATATTAATAAAATATAAAAAATATAAAATATTTAAAATTGATACTTATCATCATAAAAACGAGTATTTTTTAAACTATTTTATTAAAAAATATCATCATATTGTGAATGATATTGACAGCGCAGATATAATATTATCTGCAGGAACATTTATACCAAAAACAGAAAATTATTCTACAAAAAAATTTATTTTTGGTCCTCATTTTGGAAAAATTAGAATAAATGAAATGAAAAAAATAAATAATATTTTTAATAACAATATATATATTCAACCTTCTGAACCCAGTGTAAAATTGTGGACTAATGAACTAAATTTCTCTAATCTACAAGTTATACCAATACCTTTTGGTGTTGATACAGAAAAATTTAAACCAAACATTAATATAGAAAAAACAAATGTAATACTTTATTATAAATCCCGAGATCCAAATGAATTTAATTTATTAACAAAATTTTTAAATAATAAAAACATAACATATAAGGTTTTTAGTTATCAAGATAAATACAATGAAAATCATTTTTTAGAATATTTAAAAACTTGTAAGTATGGTGTTGTATTAGGACGTCATGAAAGTCAAGGATTTGCTATTCAAGAAATGTTATCATGTAATTTACCACTTCTCGTATGGGGTGTTACATTAAGAAAACAAGAATATCCTTATATTAAAGCTTACGTGCAAATAAAATCAAAGGTTTCAACAGTTCCATATTGGAACACAGAGTGTGGCGAGTTATTTCATAATTATTCAGAATTGGAAAATACATTTAATAAATTTATTAAAAATATTGATAACTATAATTCGAGAAAATTTATATTGGAAAATTTATCAATGGATAAATGTGTAGAAAAGTGGAATAGTTTATTATACGAAATATATAATAATTAAATCCGAGTTATATATTTGTTAATATTTATATTAGGATATTTTGTTAGTATTATTGATGCACGATGACATCCATCGTTAATAACATATTTATAATCATTGTTAATTAATAATTTTCTGGTTATAATATTGGGCATACTATTTATGTTAAATTCATGAATTAATTTTTTGAATATTAATTCACTATGTTCATGTTGATTAGTTAATTTAATATATTTATTATATAGTGAAAAGGAAATATTATTAGTTAATACATTATAATGTATACTGTCGGTTATATGTAAACATATGTGATTACTATTGAGTATATAAAATGGGTTTTTAATTTGTTTAAAATAATCTGTAAATTCTGGATTATTCAATATAGCATTGTTGGGTAATAAATAATGTGAACAATATATATCATTTTTATTATTAGCTGTTTTTGAGTTATTATCTGTCATATATACATAAATAAGTATAAATATTTTTAATATTTATAACTTTATAACTAATTTACATATGATAATAACCAAAAATACAACCAATCATAGAAAAATATAGTTCAAGTGTAAATATAAAAGTTATTGGTAAAATATCATCACTATCTATTATTACTTTGAAAAATAATATGTAAAACAATATATAAAACAATATATTAAATAATTAAAAATATAAGACATATATTTTTAATTATAAACGGGTTTTACATAAATCTTCATGGGTTGGGGGTTAGTATACTCTAATTTATTAATTTATTGATAATGTCATTTCTTACATTATTCCAATATTGTGAACCAGCACCGCCTTTATCCTTCGTTTTTGCACCAGTTGTTACCTGTTCTGGATGGCATCTGTACCAAAGTAAAACATTCTGCAAATTTTTTATAAATCCATGTGTTTTTAACATACGCAATTCCAGTTCAAAATCTTCAGCCATATGTTTCATATTTTTATCGTAATTACCTGCTTCTAATACTTTGGATTTTCTATAGCAGACCGTTGGATGATTTATAAACCAATGAGAAGGATTTTTTTTGTATTGATCCCAAGAAATATCTGGATGTCTGGTAATGCCATGATTTTTTTCTTTAACATCATAAAACATTGCTATTTGTCCTCCACAAATAGCTACATCAACATTATTTTTCATATATTCTAATTGTATTTGTATACGTTCCGGAACCATAATATCATCACTATCCATTTTAATAATTATATCATTGCTGCACATCTCAATACCGATATTTAATGTATATCCTATTCCTTTATTTCCATCATTTTCACTATAAACTATTTTTACGAATCTTGTTGTATTTTCAAAATCATCTAACATTTTTTTTAAAATTTTAGTGTGTATTTCATCAGAACCATCATTAATCCAGATAATTTCAAAAAATATGTGACCATTTTGATTTTTAATAGAATTAAGACAATCCTTGATGTAAGCAGCTTTTGTATTTAAACTGGATATTAGTATACTTACTTTATCACTTGGTTCTTTAAAGTGTGAAGGTAATTCAATAAGATCCATCAAATGATAATTTTGTTTTGTAGAACCCCATTCTTGGTGAGCATAGATTTTTTCTCGACCATTATACGACAACCCTGAATTATGAATGGGCAAAAATAAATATGATGGTAATATTGTCATATCTTCCCATTTTCCTCCGTAATAGAGTCTGGTTAGTAATCCGGGTCCAACAGTCCTCCATGCTCGTTTTCCAGTTCTGGAAACATTAATATCATTATTTTTTATCCATTCTATAGCTAATCTGGGTAAATTGTGTTTAGGCGGAAATGCCATCGTCCCAGTAGCAATTAAAGCGTGAGTTCTTGCCAATACATCGTCATATTGCCTATTATTGCCTGCCCATCCAGCATTTCTAACCTTTTCATTTTCATAACCTGCAAATGCTTGATATTTTTCTACAAGATACGTAACTGGTTCAATACAATACGCATCCGCGTCTATAAAAACACCTCCATATTCATACAAAATTTCCCATCTTATTATGTCAGCTTTGCCATTTATTTCTATCATATCGTCGATTTTTCCAACAAGTTTTGAAACAAAATTTCTTTTTTTAAATTCATCTTTCGTCCATCGAATATATTCAAACCCTTCTTTTTCATGCGCGTCTTTCCATGTGTCCATGAACTTTGTTGGTGGTTGTTTGGGTCCTATCCATAGTTGATGAATTATTTTTGGTATTGTCATTAACACTATTATTAAATGTTAATAATTATTTAAATTATAAATCTATAAATCTATTATAGAGATAATGGTGCGAATACTACAAATGTAAACATTATAAACTGATATTAGTAATTTTCGAAATATTTTTATATAAAATTGAAGTTATAAATAAGATATAATATATTATATTAAATGTTATCTGAACAAGAAATTAAATGGTCTGGTGAAGCAACTATATACGAATATGGTTCTGCTGCAAATCCTAAAATGGAACATATTCCTGTTCTCGAACATCCACCAACACTCCATGAAAATGGAGATACTCGTATTATAGGGTTTGAAGTCAATAAACAGCTTGATATTAATTATAATTGTACATCTCCTAATCTTATGGCTTCGTTCGTGCGAATTTGTATAGGCGATACCATAAAAACAACAGCAAATGCTACTTCTCAAGCATTTTATGTTATTAGAGGAAACGGATTGACAAAATCAGAACACGGTGAAATATCATGGGAAATTGGAGATTTGTTTGTTGTTCCTGTTACCAAAGGAGTTATTGAACACACGTGTATTAGTGCCGATAATTTTGGTGGCGCAGCGCTATATTGGGTTCACGATGAACCTCTTATGGAATATCTCGGTGTTTCTCCAACAAAAGCTAAGTTTGAACCAACGTTATTTAAGCGTGAAAGTATGATTTCTGAAATAGAAACTATTAAACACTCAGACGTGGAAGGTGAAAGAAATCGTCTTGGCGTTCTATTGGGAAATAAGGCATGTGAACAAACAAAAACATTGACGCATGTTTTATGGAGTCTATTGAATTCTATACCACCCAAAAACACGCAGCGCGCACATCGACACAACAGCGTTGCGTTAGATCTTGCAGTATCTGGAAACCCTAATGTGTATACGCTTATGGGAAAAGAAATAGACACCGATGGTAATATTATAAATCCTATTAGGTGTAATTGGACACCAGGTGGTGTATTTATAACACCGCCAGGATGGTGGCACTCGCATCATAATGAAAGCGATGAGGTTGCGTGGGTTTTGCCAATGCAAGATGCCGGACTTTACACGCACCAGCGAACGCTTGACATACGATTTGTAGACGAAGAACTTGAATTAAACCGGAATGGAAAAATACGCGGATCTGCTTTTAACATTAGTGATAAAGATTATAATGGCATGGTTGAACAAACAAAATAAAAATATAAAATATTAAAATATTAAAAAGTATTTTATTAATTATTAATAGAATAACGCTCTTCCAAAATTCCCAAAAATAACCAACATACTGTTAATAAACAAAACCAAACAACCATTTTATAAATACATCTAACAGTTTGCTTACAACACGGTTTTCTTACTAATTCGTCACAAAGTTGTTGATATGTTAATAATGGTCTTGCTTTACTCGAGCATATTAAACAATTCATTTCGTTTGTGGGGCGATTTTTTAACCATTTAGCAAAACATGTTTTATGTATATAATATTTGCAATCACATTCAGCTTTTATTAAATTTGAATGTAAAATACACGGATTTTTTTTATTATCATAAATTTCTAAACATATAACACAACTTTTTTCATCTTCCGTTTCATAAATTTCGACGTTATATTTATCATTACAAATTTCCTTATCTATAATATTGTTATCATCTACAAGAGGGTTTTTTATAGTTATAATATCACCTTCATGATGATCATTATTATCAATATCTAATGATATCATCTAATATTTAATATGTAATATTTAATTAGATATTATATATAAATCGTTTAAATTATATGTAAAATTCCTATTATTATTTATAATGGATAATATAAAAAATGTCATTGAAATTTTAAAAAAAGATAGAATTGATATAATCAATGATAGGGATGTTCAAAATAATAAAATAAATTCATTAACAACCGAACTAACACATATACAAAAGGAAATTGCCGAAATTAAAACGTCACTTGCCGAATCAGAATCAAAATTAATTAATTTAGATTCTACAATAAAAGATACAGAATCTGGCTATAATCAAATAGTTTTAGCAGGAGAGAACCTAATGAGCATAGTTTCCCAAAGTGTTTCGGATATTGATAGAAGATTAATAGAAAATAGCACATCAAATACAAGAATTAATACATCAAATACAAGAAATAATAGATCAGTTTCTTATAGAATTAATTCGGTATCGGCAAAAAATAACGGTTTAGATTTAGATATTAATAATTTTAACAAATAATAACAATGTCATATTTTTTTATTGTATTACTTTTTTTTAAATATCTTTAATAATTTCATTAACATTGTTAACATATTCTTGAGGAATGTAATTAAAATCTATAATCATTCTATTTCTCTCATATAATTCTTTAGCATTCGGTATTGTTTCTAATTTTTTTTCAAATAGCTCTTTATCATTATAATATTTTTCTGCCGTTTTTATTCCACATTTCGGAAATACAGAAGGTATATTATCACTTTTATCCCCTGTTAT
>TARA_B110001450_G_scaffold40649_1_pt1 | contig 13435 bp, 9 predicted proteins | sample TARA_B110001450 | Tara Oceans TARA_B110001450 (sample SAMEA4396538) | marine metagenome | biome: Polar Biome; feature: [SRF] surface water layer (ENVO:00010504); material: water (ENVO:00002006), including particulate matter (ENVO:01000060) such as... | depth 5 m | reverse complement strand
ACAGGAATAGGAGCTTCATATACTATTGAGCGTTATCAAAAACAGCATCAATATCCATTTAGAGAAAATCTAACAGACAAAGTGTTTAAAGGTCATATTGCTAGATTTGCTGAAGGTGATTATTGTGGTTTCTTTGGCTGGCCAAACTTATATAATAAAAATAAAGGAGGCTTCTTAGGTTTACCCAAAAGTGATGTTTTAGCTGAAATGAGAATAGTGGACATATACAGAAGAGATGGAAATAAACTTGCCGAAAACTGGGTATATATTGACATATTACACTATCTATATCAACAAGGTTTAGACGTTTTAAAGAGAATTAAAGAAATTTAACTGGCACTACCTTTCTTATATAATATCGGTTTTCTTTTGATGGGAGGTGTTTGTATAAGTATGTATAATACTAAGGTTCTGGGTGTGTGATTTTAATAAAATATTATTAATTTTAAATATGAGCAATCAAACATTAGGAGAGTTTATTATAGAAAATCAAAATGCCTTTAAATATTCTTCTGGTGAGCTATCAAGAATTCTTAATTCCATAAGGCTAGCCGCTAAAGTGGTTAACCATAATGTTAATAAAGCTGGACTAGTTGATATTATAGGATCAATTAAACAAAATAATATTCAAGGAGAAGAGCAACAGAAATTAGATGTTTTAGCTAATGAAGTTTTTATACAAACATTAATTAACAGAGAAATAGTATGTGGTATTGCTTCTGAAGAGAATGATACTTTCATGAATGTAGAAGGCAGTAACAATGAAAATAAAAATAAATATATTGTTTTAATTGATCCTCTAGATGGTTCTTCAAATATTGATGTAAATGTTTCAGTAGGAACTATTTTTTCAGTTTACAGAAGAATCAGTCCAATTGGTTCGCCGGTTAATTTACAAGATTTTTTACAAAAAGGAGTGCATCAAGTTGCCGCTGGATATGTGATATACGGAACTTCAACTATGCTCGTGTATACCACAGGTCATGGTGTAAATGGATTCACTTTGAATCCAGCTATAGGGACCTTTTATTTATCACACCCAAAAATGAATTTTAAAGAAAATGGTAGTATCTATTCTGTAAATGAAGGAAACTATTTACAATTTCCAGATTTTGTTAAAAAGTATATTAAATTTTGTCAAATGGAAGAAAATGATAGACCATACACTTCAAGATATATAGGCTCATTAGTGTCTGATTTTCATAGAAATCTAATAAAAGGTGGTATTTATTTGTATCCTAGCAGCAAAAAATCTCCTGTTGGAAAGCTTAGGCTACTTTATGAATGCAATCCAATAGCATTTATAGCTGAGCAAGCTGGGGGGAAAGCTTCAGATGGATTTAACAGAATATTAGATATTGATCCAATTGAATTACATCAAAGAATTCCTTTCTACTGTGGGAGTTATAATATGGTAAAAAGACTTGAAAGTTTTATTAAAAAATCTTAATAGTAGCTACCCTACTCAAATAATATCGGTTTTCTTTTGACGGGAGGTGTTTGTATTAGTATGTGTAATACTAAACTTTACTGTGTCTTAAAAATAAATAATGGATTAACAAGCATTAGTTAAAGCATCTGCTTCAGTTTCACAAATACACCCCATACCATCATTGAATTCTAGGTGTTTTATTATCATAGCTGATGGTGTATCTCCAGGGATAAAAAATATCTTAGACTTTGGTTTTTCAGGTTCAGTTAGCGCTTCAATATCTTGGTCTGTTTTAGCTTTTTTTACTTTTAAATCAAATTCCATTTTTTCTTCAAGAAACAGAATTAGATTATTTCGCTTTCACCAAAGCAACATAATACTGTACATTATAGTACAAATTAATCAAAATCAAAAACCTTATTAGAAAATCTTTGAGGTCCGCCTCTTTTTATTTCCTCATTTGCAATGTTTTTAAATTTATCGAAATTCTCTCTAAAAGCATTGGACAATTTAAACGCCATTTTATAATAGGCTTTATCATTTTTCCATGTACCTCTTGGAGTAAGTAATCTTTTTGGAATTCCTGGACATTCTCTTGGTTGTGCTAATCCAAAAACTGAATGAATGTGATAATCTTTATATGAATATGGGGCTAGTTCACCTGATAATGCAGCATTAATCATTCTCCTGGTATATTTTAACTTAATTCTCTTACCAATTCCATAAGGTCCTCCGGACCATCCAGTATTAACTAACCATACCTTTACATTTGCTTCTTTCATTTTAGAAATTAACATCTCTGCATAAACAGTTGGGTGAAGAGGCATAAAAGGAGCTCCAAAACAAGCTGAAAAGGAAGGTATTGGTTTAGTTACTCCTGCTTCTGTACCTGCAACTTTAGCTGTATATCCAGAAATAAAATGATATGCAGCTTGACTAGGTGTTAATTTAGAAATTGGAGGCAACACACCAAATGCATCAGCTGTTAAAAAAAAAATATTCTTTGGTTTGTATCCAATAGAAGGTTTTTGAATATTTTTTATATAATTAATAGGATAACTAACTCTAGTATTTTGAGTTATAGATGAATCCGTATAATCAACAGAATTACTATTTTTTTTGAAAACAATATTTTCTAGCAATGCACCCTTTTTAATTGCTCTATATATCTCAGGTTCATTTTCTTCCTTTAAATCTATAACCTTAGCATAACATCCTCCTTCAAAGTTAAAAATAACATTGTCTTTCGACCATCCATGTTCATCATCTCCTACAAGTTTTCTATTAGGATCAGCAGACAATGTAGTTTTTCCTGTTCCAGAAAGACCAAAGAAAATAGCCGTTTCTCCATTTTTTCCAACATTTGCTGAGCAATGCATTGGTAAAACATCTTTTAATTCTGGAAATAAAAAATTTAAAACTGAAAAAACTCCTTTTTTTACCTCTCCAGTATAACCTGATCCTCCAATAAGTATAGTTTTTTTAGAGAAATTTATAATTGAAAAATTATGAGATCGAGTACCATCTTTTTTTGGTACCGCCATAAAACTTGGTGCTTGAATTATTAACCATTCTGGTTTAAAACTATCTAACTCTTCTTCCTTTGGGTTCAAAAACATGTTTATAGCAAAGATATTTACCCAAGGTAGTTCAGTAACAACTCTTAAGTTAATTCTAAATCTAGGGTCAGAACATGCATAAGAGTCACACACATAAAGTTCTTTATTTGAAATATGTTTTACAACTTTTTTATATAATCTATCAAATTTATTTTGACTAAAAGGAATGTTTATATCACCCCACCAAATTTTATTCTTAGTTATTTTATCTTCTACAATGAATCTGTCTTTTGGAGATCTTCCAGTAAATTCACCTGTATTTACAACTAATGCTCCTGAACCAGCATAAGTTCCTAAGCCTTTTTTAATACAAATTTCATTTAATTCATCTGAATTTAATCCATAATTTATTGTTGAATCTTTGATTCCGTGTTTTAATAGAAAACGGCTTATTTTATTTTTATTAGTCATTATTTACTTAATCAAGTATTATTTTAATCTATAAATATTAACCTTTTATATTATTATAATAGTCATTTCAATTCTTAACTTTAGGATCATCTAATTTACCAACTGATTTAGCTACTAACATAGAGACAGTTGCATCACCAGTGATATTAACAACAGTTCTTAACATATCTAAAGGCCTGTCAACAGCAAAAACCAAGGCAATTCCAATGGCTAATTTATCAGATGGGAAACCAACAGATTCGAGAACAATAACTAACATTACCATTCCTGCACCTGGAACAGCAGCTGTTCCTATTGAGGCTAACAAGGCTGTAAAAACTATAGTTAATTGATCACCAAATGAAATATCAAATGCTAAAGCTTGACAAATAAATACTGCTGCAACTGCTTGGTACAAACTAGTTCCATCCATGTTTACGGTAGCTCCAACAGGCAACACAAAACTAGACACTTCTTTATCTACTCCAATATGCTCCTCAACCCTTTTCATAGTAACTGGAAGTGTAGCAGCACTACTAGATGTTGAAAACGCCAAGAGTTGAGCAGGGCTAATCTGTTTAATAAACCAAAACGGATTTTTTTTAGTAAACACTAAAACAATTATACAGTAAATAACAATCATTATTATTAAGCCAAGAGTAACAACAAATGCGTATTTCATTAAAGCTAATAATATGTCAGTGTCTCCAGATGAAACAACTACATTTGCCAGAAGAGCAAAAACAGCATACGGAGCAGTAAGCATTGTTAAATCTACCATTTTAAGCACAACATCATTTAAAGAATCAAATAGAGATTTTAACGGTTTAGAGTTTTTGTCACCAATTAAGAGCATTGAAATTCCTAGAAAAATAGAAAAGAATATAACTTGCAACATAAGACTGTTATTACTAAAAGCTTTAAATGCATTATCCGGAACCATATCTTCTATAAAATGTAAAGGACCAGTTCCTTTCTGAATTGATGCGGCAGCTAACTTGTCTTGTACACCACTGTTTTGAGCATATGTATTTGTGAGCTTAGAAATTGTTTCATCAGAAATCCCGTTTCCAGGTTCAAAAATATTAACTAACAGTAAACCCAATGTTATAGCAATTATTGTAGTAATAACATAAATCACCATGGTTCTAATTCCAATGAGTTTAAATTTAGAAATATCTTTTAGATCAGAAATTCCTTTTATTAAAGAAGCTAAAATTAATGGTATAGCTATAAGTTTTAATAATTTAATAAAAATAGTGCCGATAGGTTTAATCCAGTCGTTAGAAAAATCTACTCCGCCTTTAATCTGAGTCATTATAAACCCAAAAATCAAACCTAAAACCATCCCAATTATAATCTTCCAATGTAATTCTATTTTTTTCATGTTTACTATTATTATTTTTCTAAAACTCTTCCATTTAATTTTTTAGTATATGTTTTTTTATCTATAACTAATTGGCCATTTATTATACTGTAAATTAATCCATCTGAATATTGAAATGAATTAGAGTAATCAGCTCTATCTTTAAAAGAAATTGGATCAAACACAATAATATCAGCGAAATATCCTTCTTTAATTTTACCTCTTTTTTTAATTTTCAAAAACTCTGCTGGTTTAGAAGTACTATTATTAATAAAATCAGAAATACTTATAACTTTTTTTTCTCTTACGTATTCAGAGTATTTTTTTGGAAAGGAACCATATTTCCTTGGATGACCAGTATTTCCATCTGAACCAGTAAAAACCCAACTTTGTTTCATAAACTTTATTATGTCCTCTTCAATCATGTTAAAGGATGCTACACGAACATTTTCTGATTTAATTAATTTATATACAGTTTCTTCAGGAGAATTGTTGAACATTTCAGACAATTCTAATAAATTTTTTCCAATAATGTTTAAGTTTTTAGAATTTACAATCAATAATTTATTTGCTCCACCTCTTCTAAAGATATTTAATCTGGTTTCACTTAAAATTTTTGATTTAAATTCATTGTTATTAAAACGAATAAACAAAGAATCTTTACCCCCACTTTCAGCCCACCTTGGAACAACCGCTCCTTTTAAACTAGTTGCTGATGCATCATAGGGATATTGATTTGCGGTAATTTCTAATCCTTTACTTCTATGAAATTCTATTAATTTAATAATCGAATCACTTTTATGCCAGACATCTCTTCCTAAACATTTAATATGTGAGATTTGTACTGGAATTTTTGCCTTTAAACCAATCTCTATTACTTCTTTAATAGCTGAAATTAATCCGATATTATAATTACTTTCATCTCTTAAATGAGTGTCATAAATTCCATCACTTTCAGAAACAGTTTGTGCTAATGATATTATTTCCTCTGTTTTTGAATAACTTCCAGGAGAATAAAAAAGGCCAGTAGACATTCCAAATGCTCCAGCATTCATTTCTTGATCAATTAACGACTTCATAATATTTAATTCAATAGTAGTTGGATTTTTATTACTATTTCCTAAAACTTTATTTCTAATAGTACCATGGCCAACTAGCATTACAACATTTGTTCCAATGCCTTGCTTATTGTATAGTGCTTTATAATCTGTAATAGGATAAAAACTATCTCCATCATTTCCAACTACAACTGTAGTTACACCTTGTTTCAAAAAAGGGAGATTATGTGATGTTTCCTTTTTATTCAAATCCCTATCTGAATGAGTATGAGTATCAATAAAACCTGGTGAAATAATTAAATCTTTGGCATTAATAATTTTATTAGTTTTAATAGAGTGTCTCCTGTTTTTTCCAACATAAATGATTTTATCATCTTTAATTGCTATGTCAACAATCTTTGACCTTGAATCTATTCCATCATATACTATTCCATCAATTATTAGTAAGTCTGCATTAATAACCGTAGAACAAGAAAATGTAAGATTAATGATATATAAAAGAAAAATATATCGGAGATGTTTCAAAATGTTTGTTTTTTATTAATACAATTTAGTGTATATATCCTGGAACAGCAATATCAGCCATCGTATGAAGTCCTGGTTTAGCTTTCAAAATACTTTTAATGCTATTAATAGTTATGGCACAGGTAGAAATATCTCCGTTAACTCCACCATCTATTTCTGAAGAAAACGATGGAATACCTTTAATGGTTATTTTATCATATGAGCGTTCTTCACCAATAGCAGCTTTAAAGTGCATTTTTATCTTACAAATTCCATTTACATAACCATGAGCAATTTGTTCAACACCTCTGGCATCTCCTTTTTTTACTTTTATGGCTGCAGTACTAACATCTTTTTCTGCTATAACGGGATCTAAACTTTCGGTAACGTTATCTAAACTTAAACCAATACTATTGGCAAGTAAATAAACTGACTCTTTCAACCCAACGTGACGTAAAACTCCTTCTAACTCTTTAGCTTTAAATGTATTTAAATCTAAACCTGCACCTATTTTTTGTTGAAATGGAATACGTCTTTGTGATGCATCTTGTACCCGTTCAACGCTTATATGATCTATATCTTTACAAACAGAGCTCATTACCGACGGTAAATAATCCATTAAAAAACCAGGATTTACACCTGTCCCCAAACAAGCAATATTATATTTCTTACATATATTATCAAGTTGTTTACTCAATTCTGGCTGTAACGCCCATGGATAAGACAACTCTTCGCAAGTAGATACTACAGGAATACCAAACTTAGCAACTTCTTTTATTTGTGGAATCAATTTTTCTAAACTAGACACCGTAGTTATTATGGCTACATCAGGTTTTAAGCTTAATGTATTTAAGGCATCTTCTACCGAATTATAAACAAATTTTTCAGCAGGCAGTTCATTAGATAGTTCGTGTAATGACTTCCCTTTTAAACTATTTTTTTTATCTACTACGGCAACTGTTTTTATCTTATATTTTTTTGCGATGTATTTAGTCACAATTATTCCTAAAGGCCCAAAGCCTATTTGTAAAACTTTAATCATTATTTTATTAGATTATAATTACTTTAATCCTGCTATTTAATTCATTCTATAAACAAATAGCAGGAGGAAGTATTGGTTTTTATTGATTTATTTTTGTTTTTTCAAAAATATTTGTGATGTCTGGTACATTTGTTCCATTAGTGTTTTCTTCGTCAAATGGATATAAAAAGCGTTCAGGATGATTCGACCCAGTATTAATAGGAACAGGCACTTGTAAAGTCGCAGGGTCTTTTTTAGTTCTTCTCAAATCATTAAAACTTAAAATATCTGCGAAGAAAGACAATGACGTTCTTCTATAATTTCTCTTAATAAAGCATCTTCTTTAGATAGTGAACCATCTACATTTTCTATACCAGTAGAAACAAAATCGGTTTCAATATAATCGTCATAAACTCCTGAGTTTGCAGTGAAGTATACACCATTTTTCAAATTAGCTCTATGCTCATTTAATTTAGCCAAAGCTGAATTAAAATTGTTTGGGCTTGATCGCAATGAAGCTTCTGCCCAAGTCAACAGGTTTTCTTGATAAGAAATTTGATTCATTGGTTCGTTATTAGCAGCTATTCCTGATAGATTAATATCTAAACCATCATAATAATAAGCTGCACGATCAACTTCATTAGTTTTAGTATTGTTTCTACTACTAGATCCTGTCCCAATCAAATCAATTAAGAATGACCCTTTAGTAGCTAAATCATCAGAAAAACTACCAGTCATAAATTGATTTAATAAATTTGTATCTCCAGTTAAAACAATTGCTGGAGGGTAATACTTCATAGATTCAGACTCTGAAGATATACCGTTTTGAGCCGCAGTTAATGCACTTGAGTAGTTTCTAACATCTAAAAATAATCTTGCTTTTAAGGTATAAGCTGCTTTAATCCATTTATTTGAATCTCCTCCAAAGTAAATATCTTCACTTATACCACCATTAGTAGCAGCAGCTTGTAAATCTGAGATAGCCTCATTTAATAAAAGTTGTAAAGCCGCATAAACATCTGTTTGACTATCATATTTCGGTGTTGAAATTTCATCATCACTTGCTTCTGAATAAGGAACATCTCCAAACACATTAACAGCTGTACCAATAGCATGAGCTTCTATTACTTTTGATGCTCCATAATAAAAATATTTATTGGTAACTTCAATACCACTTCTTATTTCCCTAGCTTGTTTTACAACCCCAACATATATATTTGCCCAAGGTGTATTAGAATTGGTGTTTACATATTGATAATTTTGTTCAGGCCCCATTTTTCCGGAACCTACAAAATTACCTGTCCAAATTCCTGCTGCCCAATTTAAATAACCAGATTGTGCTGTGGTATTTGCTAGTTGCATCGCTGTAAACAATGTTTCACCATCTACAGTTCCAATTTTATTAGGATTGATATCATTGATGTCATCTACAATACTTTGACATGCAACTAAGCATATCAAGGTTGTTATCATTAAACTTGTTTTAAATATTTTCATAATTAATTTTTTTAAAATGTTATATTAAAATTAAACATATAAGATTTCGTTGATGGATTCGTGTAATAATCTAATCCTCTAGAATTACCAACACCAGCAAAATTCTTATCTGGGTCATTACCAATTACATCAGTCCATAAAACTAAATTTCTTCCGGTTAAACTAAAATTAACGGCTGATAATTTTAGTTTATCCAAGATATTTTGACCTAAAGAATAGGTTAATGTTAATTCTCTTAAACGAGACCAAGTAGCATCCTGCAACCATAATTCGCTAAAGCCTCTGTTTCCTGCACCCGTCCCTCTATACCAGTTTTGTTCTAAAAGAACTTGTCCTGCTCCAAAATCATACAAATTACCTCTTACTATATCTCCCGCAGAGTAGGAATTACCTTTAATATCTACAACACCACCTGATGGAATAGTCACTTTATTTCCAGATTCTTTACTAAACCCTCTTTGCGAATTTACTTGTCTAGTCATATCATAAAAATCACCACCTTGAGAATGATCAAACAACACATTCATAGAAAGGTTTTTAAATCCTACATTAAATCCTAAGCCACCTGTCCAATCAGGGTTAGGGTCTCCAATAATATCATAAACAGGTGTCCCTTTAGGAAATCCATTAGCATCTAGCTCTATACTTCCATCGGGATTACGTGGTAATTTACCTCCAAATATAGCTCCCATTTGATAACCAACAGCCGCAACAGAATCACCTGTACCAAAACCAGTTAATTTTTGTATAGATGCTCCAGCTAAACTTGTTACTTCATTTTCATTAGTTCCAAAAGTTCCAAAAGGAGAGAACGACCAATCGTCATTTTTTCTAAATAGATTAGCGTTAAAATCAAACTCAAACCCACTATTTTTAATGCTAGCACCATTTGTATAAATACTTGTAAAACCAGCACTTGGTGCTCTATCTAACGTTAACAATACATCCGTAATATCATTAGAATAATATGTGAAGCTTGTAGATAATGCATTATTAAAAAAACGTAAATCTAAACCACTTTCAATTTCTGTTTTTATTTCTGGTCTTAAATTTGCATTTCCTAATTGATTGTCTAATCTAAATCCTCCTCCATGATTTGTTGAAGAAAGGTTACCGAAAATACCATTGCTATATGTGAAATCTCCTTCATAATTTGTAGCACTTCGATAAACTCCTGGTTGAATACCCACTTTTCCCCAACTTAGTCTTGCTTTTGCAAAACTTAGGATACTTTCTTTAGGAAAAAAACTAGCATTAGAAAATTGCCATGCTGCACTAGCTGCAGGGTAAAAGAACGGTTCCTTGATTGTTGAAGCGGCTTCCATTGTCCCTGATAAATCTATAAATAACTGATCGTTTATACCTAAATTTGCAGTTGCAAACCCTCTGTTAGACCTTAGATGACTTATATAATTATCTGCTTGAATTATTCGAGAGTTATCTAAAGTATAAATTTCATCATTTACTATAAAATCACTACCTACTGTAGTTTGTCTTTTATGCTTTCTATCGTTTATATTCCAGCCTACTACAAATGAAGAAGTGATTTGATCGCTAATATCTTTATCGAATTTAGCTATTGCATCAAAGTTCAATTCTGTTGCTCCAAGGCCTTCAAAAGTTAAGTTTCCTTCTAGTCGAGGCTGACTTCCAGTTCTAGCTGACCCTCTAGGATACAAATATGTTCTATCATCGTTATAGGTATCTACACCACCTCTCAACTTAATGTTTAAACCCTCAACTGGAAGAATATCAAGTTCAGCAGAATAAATATGTCTGTTTACAATATTTGGTGCTTTTTGCATATTTGTTGTCCATAAAGGATTATTATAACGAGGTCTTTCACTTTTTCCAATTGGATTTCTATATGATCTATGACGACCACTTGTTTGTGCACCCGTAGCGCTAACATAGGTTCCGGTATAATCTTCAAAATTGAAATCAGAAATATTTCTATAAAATCCAAGTAACAAACCAGCTGTATTAGAGTTTTGTTGAATTCTATTAGCACTTACCCTAGAGTATTTGCCTTTAAGTTTTAAACTTACAAAATCACTAAATTTTCTATTAGCACTTATATTTACCGTATGCCTTTTGTAATCGTTGTTTTTAACAACACCTTCATGTTCCGTATTTCCTAAACTAAAAAAGATATTACTCTTATCGTCTCCACCGCTTATGCTTACAGATTGTTCTTTCAAAAGACCAGTTTGAAAGATATGATTGAAATTTTCATCTAGGAATGTATCTTTAGAATTTTTACCGCCATGAAGGTTTCCACTAGTTCCGCTAGCAATTGGGTAATACGTTTTCCCTGTCTGATCCCCTATAAAGTAATCTTTATCTGTAATGAATGCATCTTGACCACCAGATCTATCTGATATTTCATCTCCCCAACCGTGCAAATAACCAGCTCTATATCGACCACTTAATCCTGTTCCATAATTAGATTGAAGTGGTGCTGTTGCATTTACTTCATCAAACGATAAAGATGTTTTTAAAGACACTCTAAAACCTTTTTTACCAGATTTAGTAGTGATAATTATTACTCCATTTGATGCTCTTGATCCCCATAAAGCTGCAGCTGATGCTCCTTTTAGCACTTGTAAACTTTCAATATCATTAGGATTGATGTCGTTTAAACGTGATTGTTGTGACGTACCATTTCCTGTAGAAGAACTTGCGCTCCCTTGTGAACTACTATTACTAATAGGCATGCCGTCTACAATAATAAGTGGTTGAGTAGTTCCATAAATAGTATTAGCACCTCTAATTCTAATATTAGTACCAGAACCAGGATCACCATTAGATCTTGTAATATTAACACCAGCCATTTTACCCTGTATGGAGTTGGCTACAGAAGTTTCACCAGACCTAGTCATGGCTTCTGGGTTAACAGTAGAAATTGCATTTCCTGATTTATCTGATTTCACTTCAAAACCTAAGGCAGTGATTACAACTTCATCTAAACTTCCTGCATCTTCTTCTAAGGCAATATTAATTACAGTTTCATCACCTACAACAACTTCAACTGTTGTAAATCCTATAAAACTTACAACAAGAACAGCTCCCTTTTCAACATCAATAGTGAAATTACCTTCAAAATCTGTATATGTTCCTATAGAAGTATCTTTAATTACAACATTAACACCTGGCATTTTAGTACCATAGTTATCAGTTATTGTACCCGTCACCTGTTTTTGACTATTTATAGGTAAAACATTGTTCGCAGTGAAACCGAAAACTACGGAGCATAAAAAAAACATAAAAGTTTTCATCACGATTTTTAAAAATTTAACTCTGAAAAAGAGTAAAAATTTATTTGTTTTAATTTTCATAACATTTTGATTTTTAATTAGCTAAACTTAACTTGTTAATTGCACAAATAAGGAATTAACATAAATATTATACTAATTTATAGATTATATCTAAAAATTTAAATACCAATTTTATTAATTTACATATACCAATTTTTATTATAATAATCTGAAACAATATTGGTATAAAAAATATCCATGTACATTTCTTTTTACAATGGAATTAAAAGATAATTAATTAAAGAGTTTCTGAAAGTAAAAAGCTATCCGACTAGGATTTTGTTTAAAAATTTGAACATTTTTAGAACCACTGCTTTAAAAAAAAGGCACTTAAAATTCCCGAATAGTTAACAACTTTAGTTTAAAAGATCGCTTTTATAATATGTTCTTAAATATGTTATAAGCACTTCTGCGAATCTTTAGAAAACAATGTTCTATTTTCATTAGTGTCTCGAACACCAAGCATATTTAATTCGATTTGAATTGCATCAACAGTTCTTATATCTCTTGATCCATAAGTTACAGTATTATATCCGCCTGAAAAGTAAAGTTCACCTTCTTTAGGAGCTACATCATCTTTTGATGGAACCGAAGCATATCCTTTTTGTGTTAATAAATTTCCCATAGATGATTTTCCTGATAATAAATCAGTCAATTTCAAATTATCTGGATGATTATTTAATAAATTTTTAACTGATGAACGGTTTTTAAAATCGACACTATTAATAGTTGTAGTATCCATCCTTAATTCTGATGAATACAATAAATATCCTAGTTCTATTCGCTGTTCTTCATGAGACTGACCGTGAATATCTATTACTAATCCGCTGCCGAATTGATTTTGAATTTGTGTTCTAAAATTATCAATTTGTTTGTGAAAAAGGTCCCAATATGGCTGCGTCGTTTGATCACCACAATTAGAATTATTTAATGATCTATTTAAATCTAGTTTTTTTCTATGTAGATTATTTAAAACAACATAAGGACTGTATCCATTCGTTTTTATTTGTGATTCAATTTCAATTGCAACATCTCTTGTATAGCTATCTCTTACAACAGTTGCTCCATCACAAGTTCTTGATTCAATCCATTCAGGCTCCAAATTTCCACCATGAACAGAAATAATCATCAAAGGAATGTTTCCCTCACGATAATCAATAAATTCTCCCCAATTAGGTGTTTCAACTATTTGTTCAGCTGTTTTTGAGCAGCTAACTATTAGAAAAAACAA
>TARA_B110001450_G_scaffold177808_1_pt1 | contig 13471 bp, 9 predicted proteins | sample TARA_B110001450 | Tara Oceans TARA_B110001450 (sample SAMEA4396538) | marine metagenome | biome: Polar Biome; feature: [SRF] surface water layer (ENVO:00010504); material: water (ENVO:00002006), including particulate matter (ENVO:01000060) such as... | depth 5 m | reverse complement strand
TCACCATCCCCAGACCCCCCGAGTGACCGCACCGTTGGAAACCGAAGCCGTGGACAAATTGCCGTACATCTCCGGCTGATGAATTCCAAGTCCTAAGTCGCCCTGAGTAGCGAGTGTCCCCGGCAAGATCATCTGAGCCGCGCCCTGGCCAACCGCCGTCGAAGAGACAGGCAGCAGCCTGCTCAGAAGGCCCATGTCATCTCCGCCCCCGTGGTCAACATTGGCCAGCAAGGAGCGGGAGATCGCAGGACGTTGTGAGGTCTGGCGCCGCGCGAACCAATTTGTCACCTGACGCGTTGAGATTCCAATCATCGCGGCGATGGCGGCGCGCTTGTGCACGTCCGGCGCACAGTCCTGAGCGTACGCCGTCTCCAGCATCTCCCTCTCGTCTCTGCTTATCCTGCTGGTTTTGTTTGCGGATGATACGGGTGCCGTCGCCGCCCCGTCGTCGTCCGTGGCCGTTGACCCCTTGGTGTTTTTTTTGTTTCGCCTGTTGTCGAACCATCTGTACGCCTGGTCAGCGGTGACGTCCGGGCCCAACGCATTCAGTTCCTTGAGCAGCGCCTCACACTCTTGCGGCTTCCACCTCGGCTTCTCCGCGAATCTCTCCTGCATGTACTCCGTCTGCTGAGCGGAAAGTCGCGTCTTGACCCGTCGCCCGGTATCCTCTGAGATCAGTATCGGCGTCTTCTTCTTCGCTGTCAGCGTGGGATTGCCGTCCTCGTCCAGCAAAGGCTTCTTCCTTCGCTTCTTGCCAAGGATGGTCCCCACGCCGAGGAGCTGCAGCTGCTGCCGTATGACGGGACGCTGTATGAAATCCACGATAAGTTGTGCCGCATCTCCGGAGAGCCTATCGCTTGTGAGAGATGCAGCCTTGAAATCCGGGGTATTCGCAGCCTTGTTTAGGAGCGCCTGTGACATAGCGGAGGAACGGCATGAATAAAATTAGTACTCGGTTCCTCGCGGACGCGGGAAGGAGCGTCATGCCCGTCATCTGCTGGGCCGACAAAGATACGTGTGATGTCCGCACCTCGAGTTTACGCTGGCCGTCTTGCCGCGTGGACCATGTGTTTTGGCAGTAGGGTTTAGCCTTCCAACCCCGCCCCCTCATTTTATTATTCGGACCACCTTCGCTGGATACTGCTCCAGGTTTCGTCCCGCCGTCGGGAGGTTGGTCGTCGCCGATGACCAACTGGTACGCGGGAGCAGGCTCTCCCGAGTCCATGGCCACCTTGGGACTCGCCCGCCGTCAAGGACCCACCGGGAGGAGACCCGCACTGGATACTGGCGGACGGCTCGCAATAATCCCGTGAAATATTCGCAGAAGTCTTATTTCTTGGCGGAGTGGTCCTCACAGACGCAAGGCGCGGGAGTCGTATCGGAACGCCGGGAGTGTTCGAACGATGACCGAGGGGAAGTCGGAAGGGCCAGCAGCCTCTCTGAACCCTTCGGCGGCCGCGTTCACCTTCAAGGCGACAGCGCCCTCGTTCACGCCCGGCTCGACAGACCCACGGCCTCCCGCGGGTGCCGCTCCTTTCTATCCTCGCCCGCAGGCGCCACCCGCGGAACCGGAGTACCATGGGTATGGCGAGTTAGACGAGTGTCATGATCACGCGCAAGAAGATGGAGTTGACCTGCCCAAGACGAAGAGCGTCGCGGATCTGGGCCTCGACTCCCTCGGATTCGTGTCAGACGATGAGTCGGGCCACGACACGCCGTCTCCAATGACGCAGATCAGGCGGCAGCAGGCTATGCAGCGGAATGAGGGTGATGGATACGATAACGGAGGGTGGTATGACGGTGAAGGCGTGGATGGGGTCGCCGCGGAGTGGCAGCACACCGCGTATCAATCGCATGACCAACACCCTGGGTACGAGGGTGCGCAGCAGTACCAGGTTGGGGATGCGGCACCGTACTCCGTCGATGTCCCGCATTATCCCTACTACCCCGCGGTTGGCGTCGGAGGGGCCGGAGGATTCGAGGAGTATGATGAAGGAGAATTTTTAACTTTTCTCCAGGAGAGCTTCCCCGGATACAGCCTAGATTCTTTGAGAGAGCTGCTGGAGGCTAACATCGGTGACGCGAGTCTCACCGTGGAGATGCTGCTGGAGATGCACGGCGAGGTTGAGCCTCCAGAGCCGCCAAGACTGGACGACGAGTCGAGCTTTCCCACACTCGGTGGAGGTAAATCTAACGGCGCGAGCGAGAGCCAGAAACCCGCCGATCTGAAGCCCCCTGAGGAGATGTTCAAATCGTTTACCATCTCAGGGGGGCGTTCCAACCTTTCCATGGGCGCACGTATGGGTGGAAACGACAACACCTCCGGGTCTGGCGATTTCGCTGAAAGGCTGAGGACCGCGCAGCCAAGTGCACGTGTCCAGTCACGAGGTTCAACACAGGTAGGATACGGTGCAGGAAGCTTCTCCGGGAGGAGGACTGCGGCGGAGCAGCAGTGGGTGGACACTGGCGAGACGGTCAGTCTACAATATGCCACCACAAGAGAAGACGCGAGGGACTACATGCGGCTCAGAAACGTTTGCTTCCAGCAGGCCACACAGGCGTATCTGTCCGGAAATAAGGCACTGGCCAAAGATCTGAGTCGCCAAGGTCGCCAGCACGCGATGAATATGACAGCTGCGCACGAGAGTGCGGCTGCGGCTATCTTCCAGGAGAGAAATAATAGAGGTGACCGAGGCGGAACACCACTGCTCGATCTGCACGGTCTGCACGTCGCTGAGGCGATCAACGTGCTTCGGCGGGAGCTTCCAAATTTTAAGTCATCCGGGCGAATGGTTCACATTTTGGTGGGGACGGGGCACCACACCAAGGAACGCGTCGGAGGAGCTCGGTTACCCTCGGCCGTTGCAGATTACCTGCAGAACGAAAGGGGCATTCGGTACTGGGAGCCACAGCCTGGCATGTTGGAGGTGACTTTCAATTAAATTAGGAAATCTAAAGCTTCGACGTTAGTGCTGCCTCCTTCGCGACGTCAGACTCCCCCTCGACAGTCTCGGCAGAGAGGTGCTTGTCAAAGAATTCACTAGTCTCTGCGAGAGTGTGACACACGGATTCAAAAGCGCGTGTGGAATGGGACTCATGCGGAAGGAGCACAAGCCTCGCATCTGCGCCGTTTCCCTTCAACGCGGCGAAGAAACGTTCCGATTGGATTACGTTGGTCCCGCTGTTTGTGTCCTCTTCGCCATGGATGAGTAGAATTGGCTTCTTGATGATATCCGCATGCATGAAAGGACTCATTTTCATGTACGTCTCCGGCGCCTGCCACAGCGTCCGCTCCTCAGACTGAAACCCGAACGGCGTCAGTGTGCGGTTGTACGCCCCGGAGCGGGCAACCGCGCATGAAAATAGGTCCGGTGCGTGTGCCAGCAGGTTAGACGCCATGAACGCGCCGTAACTGTGACCGCCTACGCCAACACGCCGCGGGTCAGTCACGCCGCGGCGCACCACCTCCTCCACTGCTGCTCTCGCGCCCGCCACCAACTGCTCGACGTAGGTGTCATTCGGTTCAACACCATCCGCAGCGGATCCGATTATAGGTAACGAGGGTCCCTCCAGCACGGCGTATCCACGCGACAGCCAGACCAGCGGCGACATGGGAGAGATCGACGTGAACCGGTTAGGCGAATCCCTCAGCTGACCCGCAGCCTCCGCGCTGTTGAACTCGCGAGGGTACGCCCACATTATCGTCGGGAGAGGACCATCGCGTTTGGCATCGTATCCGGGTGGCGTATACAATGTTGCGTTGAGTTCAACTCCATCGGCACGTTTGTATCGAAGGATTTCCTTGGGTGGATCGATCAGACCTGGATGGGGATGCGGAAAGTCGCTGATGCGTCGCGGCTTGAGCATGCCATCGGGGCCGTTCAGCTCAAGGGAATAGTACTGCGGATTATCGCTTGGCGTCTCCCTCGAAAGGAGAATCTGCATGGTGTCGAGGGTGATCGGTACGCCGTTCACGTCGCTGATGATGGATCCCGGCCGTTCAAGTGCACCTTGCTCGGGACATTCCCAAATTCTCTTTGTCGCCCCCGTGTCGAGATTGAGAAGGTCCACAAACGGCCTATCCCCCTTGTCGCTCGCACCTTCGCCCTCTAGTACAAAAATCATGCCCGTTTCCCACTCTACTGGTCCTGGGGGCATCCTTGTGACGCCGTTCTTAGTCTCCCCCGTCGTGACCGTCGCCGGCTTCCAACCGCTCTCAGGGATTGACCCGGTGACGTGTGCGATGAGGTAAGTCCCGTCGGGCATCCTGCGCGACAGCGGCGATCCCGGGTCGTTGTACGAGTCCTCGTAATCACGATCGTACAGAAGTCGTGGTGCGCGGTCGGTGCGTCCGGTCGTGTCCACTACCCAAGCGCGGATCGTCCTAGACTTGTACCATGACTCATAGAGTAACCCGACACCCTCGCCCGCCCAGGACACGCCGCCATACCTCAAATCCGTCTGGAACGTAACAACTCCTGGGGCGGCGGAATCGGCGTGCATGTCCGCCGTGTACGTTATGTCCCTGGGCGATACGTCCAGCCTCGGGTCTCCCCCATCCTGCGCTTCGGTCCAGTAAAGCTCCGCAGGCCTATCCGGTCGCCAGTTGATCGACCTTGGTCCCTCACGGCACGAGTTGTGGACAATGGGAATGTTGTCCGCCATCGGCAGGTTGCACACCTCCCTGACTTCGCGTCCATCGCGGTCTGTTATCCACACGCGCTTGGGGAATCGGCCGCAGGGCACGGCGTAAGAGAATGGCCGCTGGAGTGCCTCCATTATGACAAATTTTCCGTCCGGGGAAGGGTCAAGTCGCGTGTGTATCGCGGGCCCAAAGCCAAACGGCTTCGCCTCACCTGTCAACACGCTCACCTTCACAAACTCGGAAGAGCTGAAGTACTCGAACAGGTCTCCATCGTGCGAATCTTTCAGAAGATCAGCGTACGTTCGTGCCTGCGCCACGTTGCCGCCGACGTTGGTTTGTACGCGCGGACCTGGAGGGGTGGGCGGGCGCTGCGGACGCGGCGGGCGTCCCGCGGGCAACACGCAAGCCACGATGGTGTCCTTGTCGAGCCAGCTGTAGCTCTCAAACAGGGTGTTCAGACCACGGCCGGGGAGCAGTGGCCTGCACGCACGCGTCGCCACGTCGGCGATCCACAGCTCGGGCGGGGCACGGTCGGTTTCTTGCACCTCGGAACCGGCGAATCGAACTGTGAACGCTATGTGCCTCCCGTCGACACCCCAGCTAACATAGTTCAATGTGGCCCCTTCAGGGATCCCGTCGAAGTGCTCAAACGCGTTTATTTCCTCCTCGGTCGTCGGCATCGGGCCGATTGCGATACCCGTGTTGCCCGACATTCGCGAGCGGCTGTTTTGGGTCTCGTCGATACGCATACCCGCGAGCTTGAGCTCGGGGCGGGCGAGCTCGCTGACGAGAGGATAAGGCGGTGGACGCATCAGGTACAAGAGCTGGTCTCTCATGGGCGAGATGCTGATGCTCGGGTTCTGAGGCCGCTCAACAAATTGAGCCACCTCCGGGGGAGGCATCTTGTATCCCTCGTCTTCGGTGGCCGTCTTGGAAACATCGCCGCCGCTCGCGGCGGTCGCAACGCGAACGAACCGGGTGCCCTTCTGCATACTTGTAGGAGGTTTGTTAACCCGCCACCCATTTCCCCCCATGACCTTTGCGGATGGACCGGCAGGCCCGGCAAGGCGATGAAGGGAGCGCGGTCGTGCACAGCCGCGAGCTAGAGTTGCGGCGAGCCTCAGGGACGTCATCGCTCGAAATGAGCGAGTCGGTCGTGCGGCGCAAAGTAACTCGTGGCGGCAGCTCATTTGAGGTTTTCAGGAGTTCTTGCGTACGAGTATAAATCTTCCATCGACCTGACGCACAGCACACGAAGCGCGGAGACCACGGCGGGCCAAGGAGAGGGCGGTGGTAGACACGCGCTCAGATGTATCGGCGCGTGTGTCGCACGTCATCGGTGGTTTCACGTATGGTTGATGGATGCGTCCTTCGGCTGCCGACGGCCTCCGCCGCCGCTTCGCTGAGACGCCTCAGCGATGACGCCCTGTCGCCGTTTGGCCGCCTGGGCGCTCCCGACGACCTCGCGCCCGACGACGGTCCTCCTCTGCTCCCGGCGGCATTGCGGGTGTCTGATGACATCGCTGAGCTACTCTCAGGTGCTGATGGGGATGATATCATCGCAGGGGTGCATGAACTCTCGGCAAGGAACAGGGGCATCGTCGAGTTGCCAAAGGGACTGGACCGCGCTGTGAGGGTGGCTGTGAGGGACACAGGAGCGACCCATAGGCAGGTCAAGGCCAAAGGACGCAGCCTACTCGAGGCGCTCAAGTCAATATCGCGTGGAATGGTCCCTGTCGACGAAGATGGACAGTCAGGAAAGGTGAAGGCGTGGCTGAAGGAGGGCAAGACTGATGGTGAGGTCTCCTCTGACGGTGAAACAAGAGGCGCAGACTTCCTTGGGGAGGGTGCCGAGTGGGGCGTGAGGCTCTCCGTCCGCAAGCAGAAGCGCTTGTTTGAGGCTCTTGAAAACGAAGAAAACATGGCCAGAGGTAAGGGAAAGAAGAAGCCTCCGGCGCCGAGCGAGGCGGCTACCAACTACGGCCCACTGGAGGCTGCCGCGTACGCGGTGACTCGGCTTCCGATGACCTTTGGGGCGCAGGTGCGGGTCATGCGGGAGCTTCGTGTGCGCGCTCCTGGGTTCGTGCCGGAGTCACTGCTGGACTTTGGCGCGGGTCCCACTCCGGCGCTCTGGGCCGCGCGTGAGGTTTTTGGGAGCGAGGTGTCGCTGGGTTCGACGGGTGACGCCACCTCCGTCACCCTCGTCGACGCGAGTCCGAGCATGATGGCATTCACAAGAAGACTGGCTAAAGGCGTGTACGATGATGATGAGGTGCACGAGCTCGGTAGTGGGATGGGTTTTCTTGCTAGACCTTCGGGTAGGCCTCTGCCTGATCCAAACCCGTGGGGTATAACAGGACCAGTGCAAACTGTGGCATCTCTTAGGTCGTTGAATCCTCGTGCAACATTTGACATGGTTGTCTCTGGATACAGTCTCGGTGAAATCGCGGCGGGTACTAGACACGAACAACAACAGCGAATACTTCGGAGCGAAGCGAGGGAGAAGAGCGGGACGACAAAAAGGTTGGATGACACGATCATGTCCCTCTGGTCTCGCGTTGCGCCCGGGGGGGTCTTGGTGCTCGTGGAGCCTGGGACTCCGCGAGGGTCCAAACTGATTCGACGTGCGAGGGCATTAATCCTCGATGCTGAGCAAAATAAGGCACGCAATAAGAGGTCGGAACATGGAGAAGATGCTGACAATTATTTTGACGCACACGTCGTGGCCCCTTGTCAGCATGACAAGGTGTGTCCCATGGACGGACTCGAGGGAAGTACTTGGTGCCATTTTAGCCAGCGAGTGAAGCGAACTGAGATGCACCGTCAGATGCTTCCCCGTGGACGGGGGCCTCAGCACCAGGATGAGCGATTCTCGTACGTTGTCATCCGCCGCATGAGTCGGAGGCACGCCGTCGCCGAGGCCAAAAACCGTGCCGCAGAGATTGCCGCGGGAGAGCGAACAGTCGGTTTCAGAATTGATGAGGACAAGGAGGAGGAGGAGGAGGAGGACGATGAGGACGACGAGGAAGACGACGAGGACAGCGAGGAGGAGGAGGAGGAGGAAGAGGACCATGACGACGATGAGGATGAGGACCATGACGACGATGAGGATGTGGCGGAGACGAAAGCTGGAGCGGTGGCAGTCGCGAGCTCATTCAGTTGGGGTCGATTGGTCCGTCCACCAATCAAGCGCAGCAGACACGTCATTCTTGACATGTGCAGTGCAGACGGAGAGCTCGATCGTCACATTGTCGCCAGATCTCATTCTTGGGAAGGTAGCGTTGGAAAGCAGGGTTATAAAGCTGCGCGAAAGTCCAAGTGGGGTGATCTGTGGCCCTACAAGGATCCTCGCAAGCTTCACGAGACTAAGGATGCTAGCGCCGCGGAGCTGGAGGAGTTCTTCAAAGATTTCGAAGATTTCGACATGGAGGATTTAAAAGACATGGTGAAGGGCCGCTCCACGCCAGTGGGCGTCGGATCTGGAAAGAAATTGTTCCAGGCAAAAAGGCCGGCGTTGGTCGAAGAGTTTGTTCGTCTCGAACGTGAGATGGGGATCGACGCCATGGAGGAACACGAAAGTACCACGGACGGTAAAGTAGGATCAAACGAAGAGTAGTTTTGGTTTGTTCATTTCAAAACAGTAGGTGGGAAGGAACGCTGACGCAAAGCGGGGCGCCTGGTTTCAGTCATCCATTTCGAGAACGCCCACATCGTCGTCTTCCTCGTCTTCCTCGCCCTCCTCTTCCTCTTCTTCTTCCTCTTCCTCGCCTTCCTCCGCATCCTCGTCCTCGGCATCTTCTTCATCTTCCTCCACTGCAGCGTCGGTTCCATCCATTGGAGTATCCGCACCGGCGTTGCCGTTGCCCTCTTTTTCGAGTTGGGCGTTGAGCGCAGAGTAGTCAACCGCAGTCCGTCGCCTCTTGCTCGGGCCCGCATCTGTATCGGCGGCAGCGGCGGCAGCAGCAGCGATTGCATCCTCCCCTCCTTCACCCGCGGCTGCAGCAGCTTCCGCAGCGAGTTGCATGGCAGCTGCTTCTCGCGCCCGTGCAGCCTCGAGTGCGGCGGCGAGTCTGGCCTCTTTCTGGAGCCGCCTCTGTCTCAGGTCAAGCTCTTGCTCCTTCTGGACAGACTCGGGGTTCCATTGCTCGTGGTTCTCGCGGAACATGACGCGAATGTGTGCGGCAACGCTTCGGCCGAATGCGGAAACGACTCCTCCCTGGATGCGGTAGCCACCTTCCAAGACGGAAATGACGCGTCCTTGGGAATGGGTGTTGGCAATCTTGCACAGTTCCTCGGTGAGCCACTCGTAGTCCGCCTCCTTGACTCCCAGGTTGACTGGACCCTGAATGTCATCCTTGGCGTGGGCGTCGAAGCCGGCAGAGATGATGATAAGATCGGGCTTGAACGCGGCGATGGCGGGTAGGGTCTTCCCACGCCACACCCGCCTCCACGCCGCACCTCTCTCGGACTTTTTGCCCTTGCCCTCCATACCAATGTCAACCACCCACGGGAGGGCGCCAGTTGCCGAGCTCTCCTGCCTAGCCTGAGCCACCGTCATGGGATCCTCGATTATTCCCTCTTCATCCCACGCGGCATGCTCTTCCGTGGGCAGCATCTCTTCACCGGCGGGATTACGGTTATCGTCCGTGGGACCGGAGCCTGGGTAGAAGGAGAACCCGCGACCACGACCGTAGCCGTGCACACTCGCAAAGAAAACCTCATCGTGGTCAGTCTCATCGAGCCACGGTCTGTAGGTGGGTACAGTGATAGATCCCTCGATGTAGGGATTGGCGAACGCAAACTGAGGCAGCGCGGGAGTGGTGTTCTGCACAACAGCCTCGGTGCCGTTTCCGTGATGAACATCAAAGTCAATGATGGCAACGCGGCGGAGCGAGTGGCGGTGAACGCATCGCGCGTAAGCCGCTCCAAGCGCCACGTTGTTGAGAAGGCAGAAGCCATGGGATCCGGGTCCGGGCTCGCCGGGAGCCGCGACAGGCCCGTTAGGTCCCGCGTGGTGACCCGGGGGCCTCACGGCGCAGAAGACCCTTTCGGCGCTTCCCGCCACGACGCGATCAACCGCCTCGACGACGGCACCCGCCGCACACAGGGCAGCCTGGAACGAGTCCTTGCACACCTCCGTGTCGCCGTCGATGGTGTCCCTCGCGCCGTTCGGGGCGGTGTGCCAGGCGGGAATACGTTCGCAGATGCGTTGGATCTTGCGGACGTAGGGATACTCGTGAACCCTGAGCACGTCGGCCATGGTCGCGGGCCTCACCTCGGACACGACGTCGACGCCGGAGAACTCAGATGCGCGCAGAATGCCTCGCTTCTTGTGCATCAGCGTCTCGAGGCGGTTCACGTTCTCCGGGGGCACGTTGTTGCTCGACCTCGTTATGTGTCCGCACGTGTGGTGCAAGAAGCACTCGTCCGGGGCGATGATGACCGGCGGCGGGGCAGCGGGCGCGGGCTCAACCGAGCTCGGGTCCTCGCCTCGAAGGAGCGCCGCAATCTGCGGGTAGCCCCTCGCTTCCGCCATGTCCAGCGCGGTCCTTCCGAGGCTGCACACGGTGCCGACGAGCTCTGCGTTGTCCTTACCGCCCGCGAGGACCGCCTGGACCGTGGTGAGGTCGCGACCGACCACGGCTGCGTGCAGCGCGGTGACGCCCCCCTTGGTGGTCTTGGCGACGTTGGCACCCTTGCCCATGAGCGCCTCGGCGCAGTCCGCGTGTCCCGCGTAGCAGGCGTGGTGCAGCGGCGTCCACCCGTATTTATCCCTGGCATTTATCGGGTCCGGCATCGGTTCGCCGTCCTCCCCGGCCTCGCCCCCGTCCGTGGGATAGAGCTCGAGGAGCTGAGCGACGCACTTCGTGAGCCCGTGCCCGGCGGCGAGGTGAAGCGCTGACTTGCCGTAGTCGTCCGTCTCGAACACGTCCGCCTCCTTCTCTACGAGCAGAGCCACGCATTCAACGGCGGCATCGGCGAAGTGGGGCAGAGATCCGGCGGCGATCGCGACGTGCAGCGCCGGGGAACCCTCGAGGGTGATGTACGGCTCTGACCCAGCCTCGAGCATCAGCCTCGCGCACTCAGCCTGGCCGTTGAGCAGAGCGACGTGGAGCGGAGTGCATCCGTCGCGGTCCCTCTCGTTGGGGTCCACGTCGTCGTCGTCGTCTTCCTCTTCCTCCTCCTGAGAGCGTAAGCGAGAGCGGAAGCGAGTCGTCAGATCGGTATCGAGAGAGGGAACGGGTGGATTTTCGGGGAATTCATTCGCGCGCGTGTCGGTGATTGGAGGGGGCACCCACCGGGTTGAATTCTCCGTCCTTCTCCTCTTTAGAGAGGAGCTTGGCGAGCAGTTCGGCGTCTCCGGCTTCGGCGGCGTCATGGAGGGGGCTGTGAGGGCACGGTGGTGCGGAGGGTACGGCGTACGGTCAGTCTCAGGGTATCCGGGAGCGCCGCGGGACGCGATCTGGGAATCGGTCGGCGGGGAGAAAATGCTGGGCGAAATCGGGTTCGGCGGGTCGCGAACTCACAAGACCCCGGCGACGTCGTCGTCGTCGCTGTCGAACATGTGTGCAAGGTCTAGGTCCGCAATGTTGCTGACGACGAGCTCGGTTCGCGTCGAGCTCCTCCTTGGTCTGGATCCTCTCGAACCCTCCTCGCCCTTTTTCCGCCTGCCAAACGCCGCTGTTGATAACCTCAAACCGCGCAGGACCCATTTCCGCAAATGAGTCTCGATACCAGGCCCGGACTGCCGGATCTTGATCTTGCGCGGATTCTATTGGCTGTTGACGTTTGGATGGCTTCATCGAACGGGCAACAACCCTCGGCTCACAACAGCGAGAGCATCCGTACAGCTCCGAAACTCTCTTAGACTCTAGAACATGGCCGCCATTGTTTCGTCGCCCACCGTTGCACTCCTCCGCGCGCCCCTCGCGTCGCGCACCGCGCGCAAGGCCCCCGCCGGTGGTATCTCCCAGCTTCGTTCTGCCGCGCGCCCCGCTGCGCTCGGTCGCGGCCGCTCCGTCGCCGTCAGGTGCGCGCGATACCTTTCAAACCGCCGGGAATGGCGCGAACACCTCGCTCGAGGGTTCACATCGCTCTTTCGCGCCCTGCGCCGCCCATTCCTCGCGTCGTCGCCCTCCTCGCCTCGCCCTCCTCGCCTGACGTCTCTTATCCGATCCTCCATCCCGCGATGCTCAGGGCCTCCGCGCCGGTCGACTCCGTGGTGTCCGGCGTGAACCAGGCGATCCCTCAGGTGGCGGATGTCTTCGGTATTGACACCTCCGCCGCGGATACCGTCTTCGTGAACGCCGCGTCCATCATCCTTCCCGCGTGGGGCGCCATCGTCGGCGCCATCTTCGTGTTTGGCACAGTCTACAAGATTGCGTTCCCGGACAAGTACAACGAGCAGGTGTACAGCGGCAAGGCGGCAGAGATGGTGCAGGACGAGATGATCGACCTCGATAACCTCAGCGAGGAAGATCTCGCCGCGGTGGCCGAGCTCGAGGCTGAGCGCGCCGCCCAGAAGTAGTGAGAGCGCCAACCTCCGGAGAAACGAGTGTGCACGAAAGTTGACGGCGGCTTCTGGGATCGTTCAGGTGGAGCCACCGGCAAAGTGCTCGGGGCGGAGGGGAGACGTTGCGCGCATCTCCATCTCTGCATTGCGTGCGTCGATATGTAATATGTAGAAATTTGACTGATACGCCTGAAGCGTCTGCTTCACCCACGCCACGCCGGCTGCTGGAAAGTTAGTTAACATTGATAAATTGGTGGCGTCCGCCGACAAACGAGGCACAAACAGCATCGCTCAGCGCGTCCCTTCGCCGCGATGGCTTCTGAAGATGAGAGTGCGCTGCTTCCCCACAAAATCCCAAGTCTTCACGGATTTAAGGTGGATCGAGTGCTGAACGATGGCAAGGAGAGCGGCGTCGTCGCTCTGCTGGTGCGCTCCCCGAGACGAAAGACGAGAAGTCGGCCTCGATTCCCCCGTCCCACGTCCATACCTGACCCCTAACCCCCGCCCTCCTCCCCAGGGAACCTTCGCCGGATGTTCCACGCAGGCGGTGGTGAAGCTCTCGAGACCGCCCATACCCGTCGGCGATCCCGACGCTCTCTCCCGCGCCGTATCCCTGTCAGAGCGCGCGCCGTGGAGCGGGATGGAGTACGGGTATTACCACGGCGCCCTCGACCCTTCCTTCGCCCCGGGGCTGAGCGTGGACGTTCTCTATCCCGCGTGCCTCGCCGACGAGTCCGAGGAGGCGCGTGCCAAGCTTTTGAAGAAGCACATTGGCAGGAACACCGCGCAGGCTCCCGTGGCGTTCAGGGAGACCGTGGAGGCTTATGAAAACGCGCACGTGCCGTACATGCGCGCCATCCCCGAGGGAGCCATCGGGTGGGTGTACAAGATATTGGCCCTGGAGAAGGAGACGGAGCGGCTGCTGTTCAACGATCCGGCGCAAGAAACCGGGTTCTTGCTCAACACGGACCCGAAGTGGACCACCCACCCCGACCACAAGACGACGCACAAGGCGGAGTGGAACGGGCACGCGTCCACGAGGGACCTGTACTGCCTTGGACTGTGTCACAGGAAGGACGTCAGGTCTCTGCGGGACCTGCGGGGGGAACACCTGCCGATGCTAAGGGCCATGGCGGAGACGGGCAGGAGGGTGATCAAGGAGACATACGGGCTGGAGGATCACAGCGTGAAGGTGTTTGTGCACTACCCGCCCCAGTTTTACCACTTTCACGTGCACTACGCCAACGTGGCTGTGGACATCGGCGTGCAGACGGAGCGAGCGCACCTGCTGGATGACGTCATCGACAACATCG
>TARA_B110001450_G_scaffold96715_1_pt1 | contig 13473 bp, 13 predicted proteins | sample TARA_B110001450 | Tara Oceans TARA_B110001450 (sample SAMEA4396538) | marine metagenome | biome: Polar Biome; feature: [SRF] surface water layer (ENVO:00010504); material: water (ENVO:00002006), including particulate matter (ENVO:01000060) such as... | depth 5 m | reverse complement strand
GCTTCAGCAGCACCGCCCCATCGCTTTCCAGAATTGTTGAGGGCGCTTGCACCTTGCTCAACTTCACCCCAGCCAGCGCCGTAGTTGTCGGCAAGGGCTCGGTAAGATTGGTAATCGCATGTTGGGCAACGAACGTTCCAGTCGCCGTCTTGGTCGGCGTTGAGTGTGTCACCGCAGGAGGGGCAGATTGCGTGGAGCACGCCACAGTCATCTCGGTCACGGAACGAGATGCGGAGCACGGGGCTCGTTTCTTTGACTTCAGCACGGCACACGTCCCGTCGACGAACAGCATCCGAGGTTTGGTGCATGTAGCGATCGACGATGTTGGTGACGTGGAATTGTCCGTAGAGGTGCTCAGGAAGCACGCTTCCTGGCTTGCCTTCGACGCAGATCACTTGCGCTTCTCCGTTCTTCTCGTTGAGCTTGACGATTTCACACAGCACGGTGTCGCCCACTTCTGGAGTGACGATGGCCTTTGCAGCCATAACGGTTCCAACCCCTTCGATGATGGAAAAGGCGCCAACTGCGGTGGCCACAATGCGACCATCCACTTCGATTGTTCCTTCTCCAGCCTCGCAATCTGCGGTGCTTGATACATTCATTCCTGGGGTGACGAGGCTCGGCGTCATGTGATTCATTCCTTTTGCAAACATGGCCCGAGGTAGGTCGCACGCTGTTTCGCTTGTTTGAACGGGTGGGCTGTCCCCTTTTCAACCCCTCATACGAGGTTTCACGCCTCTTCGATTTCGTCCTCGATTAATTTCGCATCACCCGGCAGGTGGAAACGCCAGCATCGAACTTCTGTTGCGGCTTTGCCCTTGGTGTGGTGAGCGTAGGTTGGAGGAAGACGGAATTCAGTTTCCAGCATGATTTCACCCTCGTAACCGTTGTCCCGTGCGATGGCTTGCACGTGGCGTGCTTTTGCACTGTGAAGGATATGAACTGCAGGTGCGCCAAGTGAAAACGCAAGTTCAAGCAACGGCCGATCTGCACGGGCCGTTTGAACGCCCCAAGGGGGATTCATCACGACCAAATCAACGGGCCGCTCGATTTCGATTTCCTCATGACCCACCATGGCGTGAACAACGCTTGCGGTCCCGTCACGTCGTTGCGTCACCCGTTCGATGTTGGCCAGAGCGGCTTCAGCCGCTGCTTTGTCGCCCTCCACAAGCGTTACATGACCAGCACCAATCATCAATGTGGCCAGACCAAGAATACCATTTCCTGCGGCTAAATCGACCACGTGCTTGCCTTCAACATCATCAAGTTGATCGACTCCGAGCATCCAGTAGGCAGCGAGGTCGCCCTCTGTGGCGTATTGCTCAAGTTCGACAGAGCCGCACGGGTGAGGCTGAAGTTTCGACAACTCAATGGCCAGATGCTTAGGCCTCATGCGGCTCACCAGCGCGGTGGTTGCTGTTGATACTGATTGTTTGCAGCGTATTGTTGCTGAGCTGCTTGTTGAGCGGCTTGCATTTGCAAACGCATGTAGTGTATTTGCTCGGCTTCTTGCCGAAGGCGCATCAAGAGTTGGTCACCAGGTTGCTGATTGCCACAAAACCGGCAGAAGCGAATGCCATCTTGGTGCTGTTGTCCGCAGTTGATACAGAATCCCATGGTGGTGCCTCCAATTGTGTGTCAGGTCGAGCGGTTTTGAATCTTGTCATCCCATTGTTGCTAATTGTAGGAAGACCGGCCATGTTTCGAATCCGACAGCAGCCGCTCGTTCATTGATCTCTTCCCAGCGAGGGTCGTCCATCATTTCAGTGGGGTCGACACCTGCAGCGAGCAACCCGTTGACGAGTTCTCTGAATTCGATTTCAATTGGAGCCATCGCTTCTTCTGGTTCAGACTCAACTACGGGCACCGGGACGTTGGTGCGGTTTTCTTCCATGGCTGGAGGTGCTGGCGCAGGAGCAGGTTCGACGCTTGATGGTTCTGCGGGCTTCGAGCCGGGCGGGAGTGGGACGAACACATGCTCTGGTCCACCCTCTTGATCGGCGGGGGTTGAGGGCTCTGCCTCCGCGGTTGGAAGCGCCACGGTTTCTTGTTCGTCTGAGGTTTCCTCTTGGTCTGCTTCAGCCACAATGCCTGCCACCAAATCAGTGGAAAAGGCAGCTTCCATCTTATCCATTGCACCGCTTTCAATGACGGGCTCTACGGCTGGCATCTCTTCAGGGGTTGCTTCATGAACCGTAGTTTTGCGTTCAAGACGCCCCACACCGAGCACTTCTGCTTGTTGGCGTGCCAATTCTGCTGCTTGACGACGAGGCAAACTCACGAAGCATTTACCTGGCACATCGTGAGGTGGGAACGGAAGGTAATATCGTTCCAATGCATCGATTGACGGGTGGCGGAAGCAGAGGATGCGTTGTGTTTCAAACCCGCGTTGAGCAGGGTTGTCGACGGAGTATGGCAAGGCCATCACTTCAATGGAGCCACGTAGCCATCCTTCATTGGTGACCAAATGTTGCATCCATGGTCCGAGGTCTGGGCTTGCAATGTCGACGAATTGGAACGATGCGCTTCGAGGATCAAAGCCTTGTTCTTCGAGCAGTTGTGCTGCTGCCCTTGGGCGGTGAAACACGGTGAGAACCGGTTGGCCATGTTCGATCATGTCGCCGTGAAGTTCCATCAGCTTCCGTTCTTTCCGCGGGCACATCAGCAACAAGGTCATGCGAGCAGCCGCTGGGTCCCAAATTTCGCCCCAGCGTGCATCCGCCTCGTTCTTCAGTTGACCTACGGTCATGTCGGGAATCATTGCCGTAATACCCATGCTCGCACCAAATCCTTCGGGGCGCTGTACGCCTTTATGCCTACTGCTGTTTCGGGAGCCTTTGTTCGATGTAGGCTTGTTCAGCCAAGAACATCGTTCCTCCTGCAGCCCCGCGGATGGTGTTGTGGGACAATGCGGAAAACTCAACCGTCATCGAATCGAGCATCTTGATTGAGCCAACAACAACGCCCATGCCCGCCTTCAAATCCACGCTGGGGTTTGGGTCGATTGGAAAACCGAGTCCATCCGCCCAAAGATGAACTTCGGGATCCACAGCATCAACGAGTTGAATCGAGGTCGAGGGAGCGCTCGGGCAAGTTTGGAGTGCATCGCTTAACCCGTGGCTTGTGAAGCAGGTGAACACCTCTTCAAGGGAGGCTGCTTCCTGTAATGATACGGTTGCAAAAATTTGGTGGCCATCGACGCGAGTCACGCGTTTACACGTCACTTGAACGTCCACTTCTGCGCTTACAACATGCACGCCAGCCTCGTTGAATGCGGCGTGTTCTCGATGCGAGGAAGATTCACTTCCAACCGCTCGCCTCCCCTGTTGAGTTTGGCCTAGCACATGGATCAGTTCGATTGCGGTTTTTTCGGCTTCTCCGGGAATTTCGGAAGGATGTCTACCGGCTAAGGCTCTCTTGTCAAGCACCATTGAATAGCCAGCACCTGAAAGCGCCTGTTCGCTGTTCATACGAACGGCGCTGACACCAAACGCATCCGCAAGAGCGGCTACGGGTACGGCAAGCGGGATCAATGTGCAGTTTGTAGCGCAAGCAAGTTTGTGATTATGGGCATCGAACTGATCCATATGTTCAGGGTTCACATCTGGAATGACAAGAGGCACGCCATCGCATCGCCGGAATGCACTGGCGTTGGAAAAGACAGCGACACCTGCTGAAGAAAGTTTCAGTTCTAACGGGTCTGCTGCCTCAGATGGGATGCATGAAAAGGCCACAGTGATGCCGAGTTCTTTCAGTTGATTAACGAGGTTGTCGTCTCCAGCATCGAGGACCACAAGAGGAGGCAAATTGGGTCGTTTTTCTTCTAAGTTCCACGGAATCGAAGCCAATTCAGTACCCGCAGTGCGTGGGCTTCCCACCACGGCACTCAGCGTGAACCATGGATGATGCGCCAGCCTTTGTTGCATGCGTTGGGCAACAAGGCCAGAGGCCCCAAGAACCACGGCATTATGGCGCTGCATGGCCCATGCTCTGGCTGGTCCGCTTTGAGCCTTGTTGGTTAATCCAGGTTCAAATTCCCTTCACCTGGCGTGGTTTGCGGAGGTGTTTTGAAAATACGACGAACCAGGAGTTTGCGAAGAATATTCCAACCATCTTTGACAGATCCAAGCTTCGCTTCACCCAATCTGCTGGAATACCGAATTGGGATGTGGGTCATTTTCAAATCCTCCATTGCGCATGAAGTGTACATCTCTGCCTCGATTTCAAAGCGCATCGAATTGAGGTTCAACATGGCGATTGATGGACGCTTAAACGCCCAATACCCCGAGCACAAATCATTCATTGCGACCCCATAGAGGGCCACAGCACACCATGTCAACAAATGATTGCCAAAGTAATTGACTCGAGTCATTGCGTCTGGATCCATTTTCCCTTTTAGCCGATCACCGACCACCACATCGGATTTCTCCAGCCCCCGGAGGAATCTTGGAATTTCTTCGGGGTGATACGTTCCATCAGCGTCCAACATCACAAGAGCGTCGCATTCCCCTTGAAGAAAAATCGAAAACCCTTGACGCATTGCTGCGCCCTTCCCTTTGCCGTATTGGCGAAGCGTGGAACAACCGAGCGACTCAGCAATTTCAATGGTCCCGTCATCGCTGCCACCGTCGACGACAAGGATGCGAACTTCCCATCCGGCCTGTTGAAGAACTCCCTTTGGAATCCTTGGGACCACTTCGGCAATTCCTTCCGCCTCGTCGAGGGTTGGAAGCAGCACCAGCACTCGCTTCATGGTGTTTGGAATGTGAATATACCTTTCATCGCTTCGCATGATACGGCCCTCAGGCCCTAAATTCGAGCCAATGGAGCCGGACTCCAGTTCGGTCGAACAACGCATCGCCGCGGCCAGAGAACCCAATCGGGTTGACCCAGCGGTCGGCAAGTGAAGCCTCTTCGCCCCATTGGATGCTTAATTCCAATTCGCCGTTGCTCAAATTTGACGGCTCCATGCATGTTGAATGCCATCCAGCGTTGCGTTGTGCATGCACCCCACTCGTGGCCGTTTGGCCGTTCAATGTGAATTTAATTTCATTCAAGTTACCAACCGCCTCAAACACAACGCACACCGTCATGTTCGAACCGAGGTGCGCTGGTGCAGCAAAATTGACGCCCGAGGTTTGCCCTTGTTCTACGAACGGCCTCATTTCGCCGATGTTGAAGGGGTCTCGGAAACGATGGTTTCGCCAAGGATCTTCGCGCATGCTACACCCTTCTCTGCAACTTGCCTCGTTGGCTGATGTGAATTGGAACTGTTCACTGGTGCCGCTGGAATCAAAGGCCCACAAGGCGCTTCCAGCGTGCTCGCTCATCAGCGACCAGTGTGCTGATGCGCCAAGGTACCACCCAGCGGTCCCAATCGGGGATGAAACGGCATGTGTGATGTTGAGGGCGTGAATGGCTTCAGAATTGTCACCAAACACGGCCGACGTCGCTTGCGCCTGAATTGAATCCTCCAATTGCACCAATCCAAGGGTCGGTATGCTGGTCATTTTGATGTGGGCTGGGGCATCCAGAACATAACCCCAGTGAGCGTTTTCAGAAAATACGATGCTTCCCGAAGGCAAAGCTGCGATCTCTTCGAGCAGCGCCACATCGCCTTGAGTTTGTGGGCGAAGTTCGTCATGTTGACTCACCTGAATCAGCAAGAGATTGCCGAGCATCAACGCAAGAACAAGCCCCGACATCAAACCCGTGACAATATGTCGGTGAAGGTGTGGGTCCCAACCTATACCCATAAGGCCGCGCTTTGAGTCGACGGCGGTCAGGTTCGTGCTGTCGCTCCACAGCAGCGCAAACAGGGCGGCAAGGGGGATATGGAACGCGTGCAGACCCATTGAATACAACACATAGGAAAGCAAGGACAAAATTGGAATCTGCTCAAGACCTTCAATCAGGTGAATGCCGCTCAACATCCACAGGCTTGCAACCCAAGCGCTCAACAACATGCCTTCAACGGTGCCTCGCAGTTGCCATGAAGCGAATAAGCCTCCAAGCAACAACACGCCGTTGTAGGACAACAGTGGCCGCCCCCCCTGCCATCCATATTCTGCAAACACCGCAGCATCAAGCATCCTTGGAGCGAGCATCAAAAGGGCAATCGCAGCAGCAGCGGTGAGCAAAATGGCACTCGTCATCAGGAGTTTTTGGATGCCAGCCGCGTGCTTTTCATCCAGACGCAACCCAATCACAAGGTGGGCAGCCATCAGCATGCCAAGGTAGATCGCTCCCGTCGGATGAATCAGAAGAACACACAGGAAAGCCAGCATGAAGCCTCTCGTGTGATGCTTGCCGCGAGTCGCGCTTGGCCGCAACAGCACCAACAAACCAACCACCAGCCCGAGTTGGCTTGCGACGGTGGGGTAGCCTGAATCAAACGTTTTTGCAAACAAACCCGCTCCAAGCGCCATGCTCAACATGCCTTGGGCGCCGGCTCCGTGGCGATCCATGGCTCCACCAACGCCGAGGACAATGACAAACAGGCTGTAGTGCCCCAGTTGAAACACGGCTTGGCCCGATGTGATTCCAAGGCAGCCTTGCAACCAAGCGGCAAGGGCAGGGAATGCGGGTGGGTAGGTCCAGAAGCCTTCGCTTGTGCCTGGAAGTGCCATTGAACCTGCGATGTGAATTTGGCCGCTGAGCATCGAGAACCCAATCCAATCCACGCCAAAGGGTAAGGTTTGCAAAAAGGGCAAGGTCAGGCAACTGAGCGCAACAAGGCCGCCGAGCGTCATCACCCATGGTTTTCGATTCGATTGAAACCATCGCTGTGCCGTGACTTCTTCACTGAGTGCAGCCTCTTGCGGTGAGGATACTTCCCCGTGCATTGCTGCTTCTAAGGCCTGCCAAGGCGTCCTGTTGTTTTTATCTTCAACCCTCTGCCGTATGTGGGCGAAACCAATCGTATTGATCAACAACAAGCACGCAGACATCAGGCTCCATGACCACACCTTTGTGTAAAGCAGACTGCCCGCCAATCCAAAAGCCAGCAAAAGCCCCAATGCAGGACTGAGCATTGCTTTACGCCATCCGTCAGCACTCGCATCAAGGATTCGACACAGAGCGTAACCGGGCGTGACGGTGACCGCGAGCAAGAGCAACGCAGTCGAGAGCATGAGCGAGCATCAAGGTGCAGACTTTGATTGTTCGGCCAACAATCAAAAGAAAGCCCCCAATACCAAAGCCATGGGCAGTGCACCGAACGCTTTTGCATCAGTGGTGCAAATCGATGAACCATATTGGGTGTTCAATTTTTCTCGCGGCCCAGCTGAAGATTGGACATGCCCATACACGTTCCAAATTGGTCGCTACGATGAGGTGCGGCCCGGAATGTACCTCACGCCGCTGTTTGGCGGAGAACGAGACCTCCATGTCGGCATCGATATCGGCGCTCCAGCGTCAACGCCTGTCCACTCCTTTGCCGAGGGTAAAATCCATTCCTTCGGCATCAATGCTGAAGCGGGTTCCTACGGGCCAACCATTGTGGTTGAACACCAACTCTCTTGGCCGCCAACCCCAGAACAAAGGCACCCCATTCGCAAAGTTTGGGCGTTGTATGGCCATCTCTCGACTTCAAGCCTCGTTGGCTTGGTCGCTGGAATGCCGGTCGGAAATGGGCAATGCATTGCACAGATGGGTCACAAGCAAGAAAATGGGGGCTGGGAACCACACGTGCATTTTCAATTGTCGCTCATCGAACCCGAGGCGCCAGACTTGCCTGGTGTTGTTCGGCGTGAAGACCGAGAACAAGCGCTTCGAGATTATCCAGATCCCCGACTTGTGTTGGGGCCGCTGTACTGATTATTCGACTGAGTCCAAATGCGCTTTCAATGCTGAAATTGGGCCAATCGATGCAGGGTCTTTTCCGTGCAAAAAGGACAGAGCAAGCGAAATCCAGTCGGTAAGGATGCAGAGGTGGAGCATCGACTCCAGCAAGGTTTTCCCTTCGCCTTCAATCTTCCAAGCGTAATCGGTCGCGGCATGAGCAATCATCCAATCCATTCGACGCTGAACCCGTTGATGCATACCGTTCCAAGTGAGCAACAAGAGCACATGATCAATTCCAGTTGGGTCTCGATCCTCGCCCACGCCACCCCAAGCGACGCTTTCGTTGTGGTTCATTTCTGGGACAACGCCAACGCGAGCAAACCGTGCTGCATTTTCGTTGAGTTGATTTCTGTAGCGGTTCAGCACGGGTGTCAATTCGGTTGGACCCAAGAGGGCAATTGGCCGATCCACCATGCACATGGCCAATTGAGCTATGTCGCCTTCAGGATCTTTAAGAATGTCAAAACCGTCCATTGCCCCTTGAAGCCGTTCAAGCATTCCTTCATCCGCTTCCTTCGAAGGTATGGGAAGCGCACCAAGATGACGCAACAATCCGAGTTGACGACTGAAGATGTGGCCGAAAGCGCTGCGCGGTGGTTGGCCTCCAATCGATGGAATCAGGTAACAGCGTGGATAGAGTTCGGGTAGGCCTGCAAGCATGCCTCCCGTTGAGATCGCAACTGTTGTGGCGCCTGCTTTGAGGGCCGTTTCTGTCGCTTCAAGCGTTTCTTCCGTGTTTCCGCTGTGCGAGGTGGAAAGCACCAGCCATTTTGGCGTCCACCATGCGGGCAGGACGTAATCTCGTTGAACATGAACTGGAATCTCACCTTGAAACGATGCAAGGGCTGAAAGGAATTCGCCACCTGCCGCAGAGCCACCCATGCCCAGGCAAACCACGCCGGTCCACTTCTCTCGACTCAGCGCTTCAATCCAAGGAAAGTGTTCGGGGGTCGCATGTTCAAGGCCTTGGCGGAGGTCTTGAACGAAGGCTTGGGTAAAGCCAACCATTCCTTCATTGTCGAGGGCCTTGGCCAACTCAACGAGACTTGGATTGTCTTCACCTCCAGCGTTTGAAGCGGTTGGTTGTTCACTCATGATTGCGCACCATCCTCGTCGTCGCAACCAAGGTGATGCAATGCAAGCCATTCACCTTCAATTCGAGTGACACGCGCTTGGCGTTTCTTTTCGTGATCCCATGGCAGGCGAACCGAAGTCATTTGCCATGTGCTTGGGTCTAAGAATTCCCCGACTGAAGCATCTTGTGTAATCAAATCAACAACCGCTTGATCCTTCATTTGCGTTGCGACGTTGGCGGATTCTAAATCTCGCCAACTTGCTCCCGTTCGTTCTTGGCGGTCAATTCTGCTCATGATAGCGCCTTCTTTTGTCCATGAAGCGGGGCGCCAAAAGTTGTCGCGCCATCGCAAGACATCCCCTATGTCATAGCCGGGCTTTCGATAAAGAAGGGTAAGGCGAGTGACATCGACACCGTCCTTCCGACCAGCAATGGTGTTTGATTCAGCGACTTGTCCGCCGTATTCTTTGACCAAATGTCGGCCCCATGTGCGGGCTAATCCTTTGCTGCCAAGCACGATATCATAGCCACCGGTGACGGGGCCTTCAGAGGTGATGAAGAACATCGGGTCGTCCGCCATATCTTCCAATACCTTGTCCAATGTGGCTCGGAGTGCTGTGTATTCATCTTCACTTAATTTCCGACCAGTCGACCTCAATTGAACGGTCGCTTCAAAATAATTTCCGGCCCTTCGTGTGCAGGTAAGGCAGACGCCGTTTGCCATTCGTGCACGCATTGTGTGTTCTTCAGTGAAGGCTAATCCTTCGACGGTGCCTGAAACTTGGAGGTAGAGCATTGTGTGTCGATCTGAAACCGTGCGTGTTTCCAGACCTAAACCAACATTTTCGGCGTCCTTGTGAAATTGAACGTGGCGTTGAATCAATTCATCCCAGATTTCTTTTTCTTCAATCTGAACCCATTTGCCTTGGATTTCAACAATTCCACATCGTGCGCAGCGGATCCATGGGATGTTTTCGGGAACTTCTACGAGCTTGACCCGCTTGCGAATACAGGGCTCACACATGCGGTCTCCATACAACGGCGGTTCCGCTCCACAGACAAGGCAAAATTCACCTCCGAGTTTCGTTGACATGGGATTGCCTCTTGTTGACCCTCGTGGTTCTCGCCTTGAACCTGTGGCTTCCCTTGGGGGTCACTCAGCCTGTTCTTTGGCCACGGCGTCCGCATCCGAGGCGGCGACGCCAATGCTTGCTTCAACGGCTTCTAGGCGAGCCTCGATTGCTTTCGAGCGGTTGACAACCGTCCAAGTCCAAATGGCGATGCCGGCGATCATGCCCAAGTAGGCTACAGTAAGGTAGGTCATTCCTTCCATTCTATTCCCCCACGTCAAGGTGCTTCTGCGCTTGCTCTAAGCGTTGCTCGAGTCCCGTGATGCGCATGGACATCAAGATATGACCGATGATGAAGAGGGTAAACGATACCGCGCCAATGAGCAACACGATGGCCATGTCGCCAGAAAGCGAACCACCATCGTCCCCAGCTCCGATGACTGGACCTGGATGCCTAATTTCCCAAACTCGGGTGGCTATGTAGGTGAAAGGCACAAGGACAAAGCCGTACAATCCAAAGGTGGAAAACGTGTCTCGCGTTTCAACACCATCCGGTTGTGATTGCCGGCCGAGCACCAAAAATAAGGCGAGCAGGGTCAACAATCCAAATGTGTTCAAGCGAACATCGGTCCAATCCCATGGCGTACCCCATTCAGCAGCACCCCATACGCATCCTGACCAAACCGTGATCAGGCCACATGCGAGCCCGGCTTCTGCGCCTGCAACATGCAAGCGCCACCCCAGCGGGCTGCGCTTGAAAAACCACATTGCGGAACCTGCGAAAAGTACGGCGAAGGCAATGAATGCAGCCCATGCCGCCGGCACATGCCAGTAGAAAATCCGTTGGGCAGCGGGTGATTCAAAGGCATCGATGGCCACGCTCGGGGCCCATTGAAAGCCGAGGTAAAGGGTGGTCATCACCCCGAGAAAGCCCGCGCCGAGGAGGGCTTCTGCACTTCGGCCTGCCATGGACAGAACCCGTCGGTTCACCTTCTTGAAGTTGGGCGTTCTCACCAACCAGCAACCCAACTTACGACAAGAGCCCACGGCAATATAAACGCAGGCAGCAAGAGGCGAATGAACACTGCATTCGGGCGAGCAAGTCGCTGTGTTGAATTGTTCAGAAGACGCACTCCCACCATTGTTATCTCCCCAATGAGCGCTCCAACGACAACCAGGTTTAACTCAAGTTCACCTGTGAATATGTAGCTCGATAGCATGGTCGCCAAAGCGCCGACGCCCAAGCCAAGGCCCATCGCAGACGGGGTGTGTTGGCCATGGGCTCGCCACCAGTCGCCGGCGCGTTGTTCTCGCATGAGCTGGGTCGTCGGGTCGCCAGCAAGGCCAGCGGCAAAAGCGGGGGCTAACACTCCACCAGTCACCCATAATCCCTTAGGAAGAACAGACGGATCGCCCAAGGCCAGTGCGCAGCCCAAGACCATCAAAGCAGCAAGACCGTTGCGTGCAATTCCAGAGCGCGTTGAGGCTGTGTAACGATGGCCGGTTCTGGCCATCAACCAAGACGGTGCGCGAGGTTCTCCTGCTTGCACCCAAGCCTTCGTAGTGACGTGATCTTGAGGTGATTTTGTTTCCAAGTCATGGAGGTGTGTGCCAATGCTGAGCAAGGTCGGGTTGTGTGTGGCTATCAAGAATCCATGGCCTGCGGCAGCAAGCGATTGCACATGCAGCATGAGCGCAGCCAATGCCTCCTCGTCCAAACCAGAATCTGGCTCATCGAGGAGAACAACCGTTGGTAGAGCTGCGACCATGGCAGGTATCAAACCAGCGAGTACGGCGACTTTTCTTGCTTGTCCTCCTGAAAGGTGAGCGATTCTATCATGCATTCTGTGTTGCAGACCGTACGTTTCGAGCAGAGGCTCGAGTTCGAGGTGTGCACCAGATAGGTTTGCTACGGCAGAAAGGTGGGCGTGAATGGTTTCGCTTCCAATCATTCCATTGTCTTGAAGCGTAAGTCCGAAGGGTCGCCTAGGATTGACGCGCCGACCTTCAGCATCGAAGGTGAGGTGGCCATGATGCGACACCGATCCTCGTTCGAGGGGGAGCAATCGAGCAGCCGTTTCAATCACTGTGGATTTTCCTGCTCCATTCGCGCCGTGAAGCATGATGATTTCACCAGACTCGAGGTGCAAATCAAAGGCCGATAAAACAACGCCCATGCCACGGCGGAGTTCAACGCCTTCGATGCTTAGAAGGGCCTCTGCCATGGTTTTGCCACAGGGAGCATTAACATCAATGCTCCCCTACAAGCCTCCAGCCCATGAACTCAAATGTCGGGTCATCGTGGAAAGGAGCATGGCCACTGGTATGGACATGTTCGGGGCCGGTGAATGGGCCTTGCTTGGCCTCTGGCTTACGGCGCTGTTCTGGCCCATTTTTTCCGCCTTTAAGCACAAATCATCGCTTGCTTTATCGTTAACGGTAGGGCTTCTGCTGGCCTACCTTGTTCAGGTGATTTACTTGTTTTCAATGCGCCAAGGTTGGCTCGACAGCGACTCGTGGTACATGTGGTCTGATTTCTGGCTTGTACCGGCTCGAACCGGTCTTTTCGATTGGCCACACACGCTCATTTCTGCCGGCTTTTTACACAATCCATTCGACGCTACACACGTGCTGGGTAACATCCTCGTCATCGCCCTCGTGGGGGTTCCACTCGAACAACGATTAGGCATGCGAAGGTTCGCCGCAATCTATTGCGTAGGTTTGGTCGGAGGCTCAATCTCGTGGTGGTTGATGAACCTCGATTCTGCAACACCTTCGCTTGGTGCTTCAGGTGCTGCATTTGGCTTGTTCGGGGCTTACCTCGCAGGATGGCCACGCGATGAAATCGCCTTCCCATTGATTTTGATTCGAAAATGGCCGGTGTATGTCATCGCTTTGATCTACTTCGCCCTCGAGGTGGCAAGAGCCTATCAGACGCTTGGGTTGCAACAAGTCAGCGATGTCGCTCACATGGCGCATCTTGGCGGCTTTTTAGCGGCTTATTTTCTTCTGCCTTATGTGGCCAAAGGTGGTCCTTATGAATTGGGCGTGGAAGACGGGGGCCCCTCATCCTCAAGCGATGTCAGGGCGCATCTAAATCGCGTCAAAGCCAGCATGGTTGACCTATCGACACTTGAAGACCCGTGGAGCGCAAGGGGCCTTGCTGTGCCCCGGAATCTACGGAACGGCCTTGCGAAGTTACGGGCTTCAGGCGATGAGCCTGAAACGCGATTGGCTTGGATGGAACATCTTGCGGAACTTGGAGCCTGTCCTGAGTGCGATGCTCGGCTAGGTGTCGTCGATCGACGGGGCGGTCCGCACCTGCAATGTGCCAATGAACCATCGCACCTCACATGGCCGGATTGAAAACTCCCCTAGCCCCTTAGGGGCTGGGGAGGGGACAAATCACGGATACCCTCAAAGGCATGCGCCATCACCAAAGGCGTGAGTGGATGGCAATGATGGACAAACCTTCGCGCAAAA
>TARA_B110001450_G_scaffold168304_1_pt1 | contig 13482 bp, 8 predicted proteins | sample TARA_B110001450 | Tara Oceans TARA_B110001450 (sample SAMEA4396538) | marine metagenome | biome: Polar Biome; feature: [SRF] surface water layer (ENVO:00010504); material: water (ENVO:00002006), including particulate matter (ENVO:01000060) such as... | depth 5 m | reverse complement strand
CCCCCCTCCCCGTCGCCGGTCTTGTGCCCGTCGCCGGTCTTGTGTGTGTGTGTGCGCGCGTGTGCGGTGTGCGTGTGTGCGTGTGTGTGAAAAGAACGTCTGGAGAGTCGATTACAGCACATCACCGACTCACTCACGCTCCCGAGCGAGACTGCACTGCGGACGGTGTGCAAGGGCGGCGGCGGGGGAGGGCGCGCGCGGCAGCGACCTCCCGCTCCCCGCTGGAGGACCTCCCGCGGTCTTAGCTCGAGAGGAAGTTGTACGCGACGTCGAGCGTGCACGAGAACTGGTGCACGGTGTGGTCAATCGAGTGCTCGAGGTCGCGCTCGTCGTTCTCGAAGCGCGCGCGGATGTCGGCGAGCGCGCTGTCGTCGTCCGCGCCCGAGAGCGCGGTCTCGAGGCGCGCCTTGAGGCCCGCCTTGGCCTCGGCCTGCGTCGGAGCGCGTTTCGGGAGCGTGTGAGAGCGCGGTCGGGCGCGGAGCGAGAGAGAGGGAGTGAGGGGAGTGAGGGTGTGAGGGAGGAGGGCGTGGAGGGGGCGCCGAGAGCGCACCATGAGCTCCGTGCGCGCGTCGTGCCACGACGCGTGCTCGGCCGGCGCAATCGACGCCGAGAACTTGGACAGGTCCTTGACCTCTGCGAAAGGGAGCAGGGGTGTCAGGGACAGTCGGGGTGCACCGGGATCGTGGAGGCAAACGCACTGATCTGCGACTCGACCTGCGCCTTGACCATCTGCGAGACAATACGCATGCACACCGGTGGGCTGACGGGCATGTGGCATGGCATGTGCGTCGCGACAAACCGGCATGATCGTCTCGCTGCGCAACACGCACGAGGGGGCGAGTGTCAGCGCTGGCACGAGGCTGGGACACACACGGGGGCAGCGGCGTACTAAAGCGACGACGAGATCTTGACGAGCTGCGCACATGCCACGCACGGGAGTCGTGTATCAGCTTCTGTTTCCAAATGGAACGTCGTGTGTGGGGCAGAGCAGGCGGTTCAGAGTGCGTATGACGGAGCACGCCCGGGGAAACAGGACAGAAGATGGGCATGCTGTCAAGTACCCCCTCCGGCATCATCCTGCGCAACAAAGAAGGAACGGGGTCTTTCATGGATGGAACCGTCAGACGACGAGGGTTGAACGGTGGACATGATACGCACGAAATCTCGCCCCTGCGCAACAGGCAAGCAAGCGGGTCATGTATGCAACAGTCGGACTGCGAGGACGATCAGGGATGGCGGCGAGCGTACATCTGCAGACGCTCCGCGTTCTCCGAGATCTGCCACACCGGACCATCGACATGTCAGTCGATCCCTTGGGGCGTGGCGGACAATGGGACAGAGGCACGCAGCGTACCGCCGAGACGAGGGGATGGTCAGCGGCCACAAGGCAGAAGCGGCGCTGCGAGACCTCGTGGATACCCTTCTCGGTCAAATTTTCAGCGGTGTACCTGTTGTAGACAAGGCGTCCGTCATTGAGTGTGTCATGGTTGTAGGCATGCAGACAACGACAGTGACGGGCGGCCGCGCCCAGGGTGTAGGGCGGACCCGCCCAGGGTGTAGGGTGCGATCCTCACCCAGGAAACTTCCGGGAGAACTCGTAGGCTGCGCACGTGGCAAGGGGTGCGCAGAGTGAAAACGGGTGGGAATGGGAGCAGCCCGGAAAGGGTATCGAGTTTAAAAAAGCGCCGCGTCTTACCGAGCGAGACGTCGTCCTCCTGCAGCGTGCGCGAGGTGTTGGTGTTGGCGCCCGACAGCGCAATCGAGGAGAAGGGCTCGCCGGTGACCGAGAACTGCGCGTCGTCGACGCCGCTGACGCGCATGCCGACGGCGAGCGGGAAGTCGTTCTTCTGGGAGGAGATCGACATCTTGTGGAGGACGATCGACTGCGACACCAGAAGGGTGAGGGTGAGGGGTGGGAGTGGGAGGGAGGGAGTGGGGTGGGAGGAAGGGTCGGAGATGGACAGTAAGATTCCCTGTGCAGCGTCAACGCACCTTGAGGTCGCCCTGGGACTCGGCGGAGCCCGCGAGGTCGACAAACTTCTTCTGCTGGAGGATGTTCTGCGAACGCACAACGGGTGTGGTGTAGGTGAGTCGACGGTCCTCGTCCCTGTTTGGTTGATGGTAAATACCTTCATCGCCTCGCCCGTCGGCGCCCACGTCGCCTTGGCCTTCTTGAGGCACAGGTCGTTCATCGACGCGCGGATCGACACCATCAGGGTGCGGTGGAGCGGGTGCTCCGGGTTGTTGGTGTTGAACGTGTTGGCCTCGGCCAGCCCCATCTCGTCGACGGGCGCCATCGTCTGCGCGCCGCCGACGCCCTGGAGGGCCTCGGGCATGCCGTGCATCGAGAGCGCCTGCTGCATGGCGACGCTCTGTGCCGTCTGGGCGGGGGTGGCACCGGCGTCGTTGCGGATCGACATATCGCTTCCTGACGAGACTGACTGCTGCTCACCCCTTGCACACCGGTGCCCGAGCTTATGACGCACGCGCTTGTGACCCCAGTGCCCGTGGACGGGGGGCATCGACACACACACACGCGCACACGGAACAGATGAGCGCGGTCGACTGCCTCCACAGCAAGGACAGGCACGAGTCGATGGAGAGGAGCCTCCACTTTGCCATGTTTCATCTGATGCCGCACGTCCAGCAGGCGGAGCCGAGCGTCCGACGGCAGCTGGTGCTCGACGCCCTGACCGCCGGCGGACTGCACGCGGCACTCGAGATGATCAAGGAGATGGACGACGGCATGTTTCACGACCTGGTCGAGGACGCCGAGTACGCCAAGGAGGTCTTTCAGAACTGGGACATGAAGGACGTCCACAACGCCGCGAGTCTGACGCGCGTCCCGAGCATCTTCTGCGGGTGGGCAAAGCACACGCTCTTTGGCGAGACGCTGCCCCGGTTTTCCCTGCGCGAGAGCACCGAGCTGCACAGGATCCTGTTCCAGCTCGTCTGCCTGTGGCCGACCAACAGCGGGGAGAGGGTTCCGGATGCGGGAGTGTCCAAGACGCCGCTCATGCTGCTGCTCAGGTGGCTGTTCACCAGCCACACCCGCCTCATGAAGCCGGAGCAGGAGGAGTTCCTGGAGGTGCGTCAACGGATCGTGCATCCGTCGAAGCAGAAGGTCGAGTACGTGGCGTCGCTCGAGGCCACGCTCGCACAGACCAGGAGCGCCTGGTCGCTGACGGCCGCGCCGAGCATCGCGATTGTCCCCCGTCACGAGGACCTCGAGGTGCCAAAGTCGGGCCGCATGCCGACGGCGAGCGTCCGCTGCTGGGCACACCGTGCGCCGGAGCAGCTGCAGGCCAAGATCAACTCTGCCGAGCACGTCAAGGGGTTCACCGCCGCCCACCTCTACAACCAGTGCGACATGGGCGACGGAAGTCGCTCGGTGGCGACGATCCAGCTGATCAGCCACGGCACGCGCGACCACCGTGTCGTCGAGCAGCTGTGCCACTGGATGCGCGCCGTCACGGGCCTGCCGCTCGGGTTTACCGACAGGCACTGCGCAAAGGCGATGCGATCGGCCTTTGAAGACGTCGACAACCACCGCTACCTGGCGTGCCGCGCGTCCCTCGGGCAGCTGGAGAAGCTCGCCGACTACTGGTACATGGCCGTCCTGACCCGCCTGATGACCAGGCCGGCCGTCGACGACACGTTCTACAATGCAAACGGCCTCGGGAGCGGGTGTTTCAAGGAGGACCTCGCAAAGTGCCTTGTCGACGTCTGGGACGGCGTGATCAGCGACTCGAGACGCAGCGAGGAGATGAGCGCCCTCTTCCGACGGGCACACCGGATCCCGGCTCGCGCCACCGCCGCAAACGTTGGTGACGTTGCCAGACTGCTCTACGGGATCCTGCGGAGCGGGGTCGCAAACTGCAACGCCGCGCTGCTGGAGCTCTGCATCGAGACGGTGTGGTGCGCCGACAAGGAGACCAGGGAGCAGGGCGCTCGCGACTCGGTCCTCGAGCTCATGGAGACGTCTCACAGGGTCGTCGAGGGCAAGAAGCCACAGCCGTCGCTCCTGTGCTGGTGCGTGAGCAAGTGTCCCGTGGCGTTTGTCGAGCTGCTGGGACTGGGGTTTTTCGACAAGGACGCCCGCGCGCAGGCGCTCTGCAAGGCCATGGACCTGGAGGTGGACGAGCTGGTGACGGTGCTGGTCGAGAGCCTCGGTCCCGGCGAGCTTCCCACGGCGCTGCCCAGGTACACCAAGGAGTGCTGGGCAGAGGGAGAGGGCGTGGCGCGCAGGCCGTTTTTGGCGTGGACGATGGAGAACGCCCCGCGGTACCTGCCGGCGCTGCTCGACCGGGCCGACCAGCCGCGCGAGGTCTACCAGGCGCTGCTCCACATGTGCGACCCCAACAAGGCCGACACCATCCCGGTGGCCGAGTGGCTGATGCTGCCCCCGGTGTCGCTGCCGCCGCTCGAGGACCGGCCGTGGCTGGTGTGGCTCAACCAGCGCCTCTACGCGCCGAGCGGGGCGGGCTTCCAGCGGGTCCAGGCCGACCACCCGGACCTGGACGGGTCGCAGCACGAGGCCAAGCTGGGGGTCGCGCCGGCTGCCAAGCGGGGGCGCACGCACTAGTGACCAACGCAGACGGGCACACGCACACACGCACACGCACGCACGCCGATGGACGAGCGGTACGAACGCATGCGCATCCGATGCGCCTGTGCGGCGCTTCGCCGTCGCGAGCTGCAGGCGTCGATGAGGAGCATGCGTGTCGAGCCGCGGGCGCACGCCAAGCGGGCGCGCCCCGGCGCGGGACAAAGATCGGTGTCCTGTAAGCGTCAGTGTGTCGTGCATCACACATAAAAAAACCGTGTAAGAGACCTCGGATCGTGCGCGCAGATCCATCCACCCGCTATTTGCGTTGCACCGGCGTTCCTGCACACCAGCAAAAGGTCTTTGACGGCCGTCTACTTCTCGTGTACGAGTCCTTGCCCGCACAGTGGGTGCCCGCACAGTGGGTGCCCGCACAGTGGGTGCCCGCACAGTGTGTGCCCGCACAGTGGGTGCCCGCACAGTGGGTGCCCGGAGAGATGCAGTCGGCGCGCACCGAGGGGCAGACGCACGCGTCGCGTCGGCAGTCGGCGCAGCACGCGGCGGAGGCCGTCGACCTAGTGCCGATCAACGCCAGGAAGAACCGCGGCATCTCCACCGCCGCGCCGGCGGGGGCGTCTGGCAGCGGCGCCACCCCGAAGCGCTCCGGCGGAAGCGTGCCGCGCCGGCCGCCGCCGCCGGTGCGCACGCACGACGACGGACGCGCCGAGATCCTGCAGGGCCGCGCGACGGTGGACGCGGACGAGCAGTACGGCGAGCAGGAGAAGGCGCTGACCGAGTTTCTGCGGCTGCACCCGATGCTGTCGCTGGAGTCGACGTCGCACAGCACGCTGCAGCTGATGGCCGACCTCGTCGGCGACGCGGCCATCCCGACGCGCGAGCTGGAGGTGGTGCCCAAGAGCCACGACGACGACTACCTGCGCGCCCCGGAGCCGTCGCTCGGCGAGCGCCCGTGCTCGCTGGGCGAGCGGTGCATCTGCGTGTGGATGGCGCGGTGGCGCTACGGCGAGGACACCGACTTTGCGTTTGTGGGCGCCGAGTTTCTGCTGCCGTCGCAGCGCGCCGAGTTTCTGCAGTCGGGCAAGCTGCCGGCGCCTCCGGGCAAGTGCCTCGTGTGCTCGCGGTACTTTCACTCGTACGTGTACAGGCTGGCGCGCACCGACCCGACCTTTCGCGCCGACGCGTGCGTGCCGCTGCAGGCCTACGGCAACGTGCTGGCCACCGAGGAGCTGGGGGAGGCGCTGCCGACGCACGCGAGCGCCGTGTCCGGGTCGGACGGGTACCGGCCCGAGTCGATGCTCTTTGTCGACGAAGCCTGGGCCGACACGCCGGCCGCGCGCGGGCCGATGGGGACGCTGCTGTGGCGCCCGGTGATGGGCTTCTCGGCCAAGCACTACCGGTACGTCAAGGACCCGGACACGAAGCTGCCGCGGCTGCTGCAGGTCGGCGTGGGGTCCAACGACGTCACCACGGCGCAGCTGGAGCGGCGGCAGAACCTGTAGCTCGCCGAGGGCCAGGCGCCGCCCGTCGAGCTGCACACGGCGCCCGTCGAGCCGCAGACGCCGCCGCTGTACGCGTGCTTTGACGACCTGGGCATGTACCAGTGCCACGCGCGGCTGCTGGACCAGCTGCGCGCGCACCTGCACCGCGACCACGCGCTGCTCCGCGACCTCGAGACGCTGCCGATGTGGGTGACCGCGCCGTCGACGCCCGTCGAGGTGGTGGCCGGGTCGCTCGACCTGCGCGAGGCCATGGCGGCCACGCAGCAGCTGCGCGGGCTGTGCCAGGCGCTCGAGGCGGAGCTGGCGCAGGCCGCGCCGCCGGTGCCGACGGCGCACGCGCCGGCCGCGACGCCCGACATGGACCCGTGCCTCGCGGTGGCGCTGACGCGGCTCGCGCTCGGCGACCTGCTGGAGCGCTTTGTCGGGCTCCGTACCAACGCCGTCTGCGGCGTGCACGACACGCTGCGCGACCCGCACGCGCGCGCGACGGCGCGGCTCTTTCAGGACTCGTACCTCATGGCGGTGTGGACCTCGGCGCACGCGCAGTACGTGGCCACCGTCTTCGACCTGCTGGCGCACGACCGTGTGCGCGTCGAGGGCCTGGTGAACGACCCGGAGCCGCGCGAGCAGCCGTGCGCGCGGCTGAGCAACGCCTGCACGCACTTTGGCGTGCCCGCGCCGGAGCTGCACCTCGTGCCGTGCGTCTCCAACACGCCCGACGTCGGCCCGCTGTGCGAGCGCGCGACGGCGCACCGGACGTGCACAAAGACGTCGCAGCCGCTGATTGCCGTGCTCGCGCGGGCGACCAACGCCGGGAGCCGTGGGTGGGAGGCGACGCTCGACGCGGCGCTGCAGAGCTCCAAGGGCGCCGTGCGGCTGTGCCACCACGCGGTGCAGGTGGCGCTCTCCGGGATGCACCCGTGCGTGCACCCGCTCGCGCGGCCGACGTGGAGGCAGCGGCTGGCCATCCTGCGCGGCAACCCGCTGTCGCTGCAGTGCGGGGAGATGCAGGCGTTTGCCAAGGTGGCGTCCAACATGGTCAAGGAGGCCATCCGCCTCTGCATCGGCACGCTGCTCAACGAGGACATGGCGACGCTCATGGCGCACGTGCAGACCAACCAGCCGATGGCGCAGCTGCAGATGCCGCCGCTCGCCATGCCCGCGGCGTCGATGCGCGCCTGCATGCAGACCTTTGCGAGCGTGGGCATCGAGCTCCTGCAGGCCCCGTGCACGGTCGCCGACCTGGCCGAGCGGCTCACGGGCACGCTGTCGAGCGAGCCGCGGTCGCGCAAGAAGGCCGGGGCGAGCGGCGGCGGCAGCGGCCCCGCACCGGCGGTGTCCTACTGCTGCTCGTGGATGGGCGGCCGCGCGGGCTCCGGGTCGGCGGCGACGACGCTCTCGGTGTCGACGGTGCTGTCCGGGCTGCTGGCGGCCAGCTTCCGTGCCGAGTACACGCTCTTCTGGATGCACGCCGCCGCCGGCGAGGAGCGGCCGTCGCGGCTCGACGACGCGCAGTACCGCGCGCTGCACCACCGCAGCCCGTTTCACGAGATGGTCGGGCTGCTCGCGCGGCCGCTCGTGCTCCGCGCGCAGCGGCTGGCGCTGCGGATGCCGCAGGCGTCGCTGCTGACGGTGCGCGACGTGGCCAGCATCCTGCGGCTGACCGAGCAGCCGTCGGCCGACGTCTCGGGCACGACCAGCACCTCCAACCGCGCCGTGCAGGAGGGCGAGGCGGCGATCCTGCGGCTCGACGGGTCGTCGGTGGCGCAGCTGGTCGTGTTTGCGCAGACCGCGGCGCTGCGCAGCCAGATGCTGACCTACGACCTCGGCGAGACGACGCGGCGACGGCAGATTCGCGCGCTGGCGCGCCGGTTCCTCGTGGATCTGAGCATGGAGACGCTGGACCTCGTGAGCACCGAGGAGGGCGAGCGCGTCGTCGAGCGCCTCCCTCGGCACGCCACGCGCCTCTTTGTGTGCTCCGAGTGCCGGCGCATCGTCAACGCCTGCCACACCGGCGGCGGCAAGGAGGTGCCGTTCAACGAGCTCGGGCTCTCGGCGAGCATGCTGCGCATCGACGGCGCGCTCGCCGAGGGCGAGATGCGGTGCGCGAAGCGGTCGTCGGCGGCGCTGCGCACCGCGGTGACGCTCGAGGAGCAGGCCGACGCGCGGCAGGTCGAGTGCCAGCCGTGCGCGCGGCCGGACGCCGCGAGCATGCCGCCGGACCTGCGCCCCGCGTCGGTCGTCGCCGGGCCGGACCCGGCGGCGGACTCCAGGCCGGAGCCCGCGTCCGACATGGCCAAGCTGCGGCGCGACATCAAGAACTGCTTCGAGCAGCACCCGAGGGCGGTCGCGTGCGGCGACGTGCCGCTGGTGAGCATCGACCTCCTCGGCCGCTGCGTGCGCCTCTTTGACGACTGGTACTGCCTCTGCGCGCTGTGCGGCGCGCTGATGCGCACCGCGCCGTCGTCGCGCTTCGGCGGCGAGCCGTGCTGCCAGCGCTGCGACTTTGCGATGCTGTTTGGCAAGGAGCTGGAGACGCGGCTGCTGGAGCAGCAGCCCAAGCCCGCGCCGCCCCACTGCCGGCTCTGCGGCAAGCCGCAGCCGCCGGCCAGCGCGTCCAAGTGGCGCGTCGTCAGCGCGCCGGCGGACACGGGCGGGCGCAACGCGAGCGTGCCGCCGCCGCTGCGCAAGTGCTGGTGCGCCTTCCCCCCTTTTCCCGGGCTCCTGTGGCAGACCTACGAATGATCTGATCTTTGGGAGTGCGCGTCCGCTCACACAGGTACTGCCCCACGCACTGGCGCGCCTGGCTGCCCACGGCGCACCGCGAGCTCCCGACCAACGTCATCTTTGCGCACATTGTCTCGCGCGCCAAGCCCATGTTTGGCGCGCAGACGGGGAAGCGCAACCTCTTCGAGGCGATTGCGCAGGTGGACGACGAGCAGAAGAAGCAGCAGCGGAAGCAGCAGCAGCGGCAGGAGCCGGCCAGCGAGGCCGTTGCTGGCGAGGAGACGCGCGGGAAGCGGCGCCGGCGGTCCGTCCCCGACGCGTCGCCGGTCGTCGAGGGCCCGTCGAAGCAGTCCAAGGCGCGCGCGCGGCTGCTGCGGAAGACCAAGCAGGGCCGATAACGCGGCGACCAGCGATGCGCTGACGCGCGCACGCGCTTGTGAGCCCGGAGACGGTAAGACACGTCGGGTGTGACTGTAGACGGGGAAACACGAACGCACGTTCTTTGGTCCACGAGCAAAAGGTCTCCCGAATGAGCCTCCCGCTCGAAAACCCCGCGACACACGAGACGCTGCACGCGTCGCGGCCTCCCGAGATCTGGTACGTCGACGAGAGCGACGTCCAGACCCAGCCGAGCGCGCTGCGCGTCAACCGCGCGCACCACACGCTCCTCGCCGACCTTGACACGATGCCGGAACTGCTTCGCGACGCCAGCCGGAACGCCGACGCCGCCTCCAAGGAGCTGCGGCGACGCGAGGCCGACGTCCGGAGCCAGATGACCGCCGACCAGCGCGCCGCGACGCACAGCCGCAAGCGCCTCGTCCAGGAGACGGAGCGCGCGCAGCACCACCTCTGGGCGCTCCTGGACCCGTCCCTCGGCGACAAGTCGGCGGCCGTCAAGACCATCGTGCAGCGGCGCTACTTTGACACTCTCTTCTACGGGCTGGGCCCCGGGCACCCGCCGCCGACGATCCAGCCCAAGGACGACCTCGCCGAGTGGACCCGGCTCGCCGTCGTGGTGGCCAAGGGCATGAGCACGCTGTTTGCGCACGGCACCGACGGGTGGGACGTGGGTCTCGTCCGCAAGCACGAGCACGAGCCCGGAGGGACCGAGGGCGGCGCCCAGGGCACGCCGTGGGTCGTCGAGCGGGACGCCAACGGCGACCCGGTCGTGCCCCTCGAGGCGTGGCGCCCGTTTGTCCACTACGACCGCACGGCCGCCAACCCGGCCTACGCCGGCTGCTTCCAGGACGAGTCGCAGCGCATGCGGTCGGGCATCTGCACCGACCGGGCCTCCGAGGACGTGCTCGCCGCGTGGAAGGACGCGCAGGAGGCGCACTGGCGCATGCTGCAGCTCGAGGCGGCCACCGGGCTCTTTGACCCGAGCAACCCGTTTCGGCAGGACGACGGCATGGACGCGCACTTTCTGGGCGGGCTCTTCCTCCTGACCTCGGTCTCGGACAACTGGCCCAAGCGCACCGCGCTCTTCGGGTTGACCTTCTGGCTGCTCAAGGTGTGGCACTTTGCCCTCGTGCGCAACACGGGCCTGAAGATGGCGCCCTTTAGCACCGACCACCTCGTCGGGCGACCGCGCGGCGGCCGGCGCCAGACGCGGCCCGATCCGCAGCGCAGCTACTGCTGGCTCGACAACGCGCTGCAGGTCATGGTCTCGCTCAAGGTGATGATCTTCTACCGCGTGCGCCACCACGCCTACGACCACTTTTTCCGGCGGCCGCGCGTGGCCGAGTCCGAGCTCACCAAGCGCTTCCGCATCGACCGGCACGACGTCGAGCAGTCGATCAACCACTGGCTGCCCGCCTCGCGCGACTCGGCCGGCGCGAGCTCGGAGGAGTCCAAGCCGACGACGCCGGTGCTGGGGCCGACGAGCGAGACGAGCACCCCCGAGTCGATGAGCCCGCTGCGGCTCGACGACGAGCGTCTGCTCGGGCCGCCCGCGCGCGCGCCGGCGACCGCCTTTTCCGTGGCCACCGGCGGCAGCGCCGGCAAGCCCGCCGCGCGCATCGACGCGCTGGCCGAGACGCTGGCCAAGCAGCACCGCGCCGCGACGCTGTCGCTCGTGCACGCCGAGTACGCGCGCGACCGGATCGACAATGCCGTCGCCCACATGAGCCTGTACCGCGACGCGCTCCGACGGTGCACCGCCACCTACGCGCACTACTGGATGGCGGTGCGCAGGACCGAGCAGACGCTCGTCGAGGCGGCCCGCGCGCGGTACCTGGAGCACCTCGCCACCGCCGCCTCCTCGGACACGTCCGACACGTCCGAGACCGACGCGGAGATTCGCGAGCTGTTCAGGCGGTTCCAGTGCTCCAACACGCTGCACGAGGCCCAGGAGCAGGTCCGCACGCGGGTCGTCGACGAGGGGCTCTTCTGCGGCCCGACGGTCCCGCGGCTGTGCGTGTCCTCCTCCAAGGAGGAGTGGGCGCGGCTGTTTGGCGAGCGCACGCCGCTGCTCAGCGGCACGAGCTGCGCGCCCGACACGGGGCTCGCCGAGCGCGAGGCGCGGTCGTACGACGCGCGGCTGGCGGTGCTGGCCGAGGCCAAGCGGCGCGCCGACGCCGTGGACGCGCACGTCCTGGTGGCGCTGCCCGTCGAGGCCACCGCCGTGTACATGCCCTCGGTGAGCCCGGAGCAGCTCAGGAACGAGCGCCCGCTCCCGGCTCCGAGCGCGCCGTGCCCCTCAATCCAGTCCTACCAGCAGCACCGCGAGCGCGTGGCGCAGGACGACCGTCGCTTCGCCGCGGTCGTCGGCGCCTGCGAGCAGGCGATGGCGCGCTGCCTCCGGGGCGCGCTCCTCGAGTGCCTAGCTCACGCCGCGCGCTCGCGCGAGACCGAGCCGCCGCTGCGCCTCCCGCACCACGTCCACGGCGACCGCGACGGCGTCGTGTCCGACGTGCTGCATCGCGTGCTCGTGCTCGCGCACCAGAACGGGCTGCTCAGCGTCGTCGCCGACCTCGACTACGCCGGGGACGACGACGACCCGGCCCGTGGCGCGTGCATGGTGGAGTGGGACCACCGCCGCGGGACGATCCGGCTCGGCGACCCGTGCCGGTACCTGCGCAGCCACTGGCCCGTCTTTGTGGCGGTGCTGCAGGCCTGTCTGCGCGCGGAGCCGTGCCTGCGCGGACGCCTGCGTCGCTCCGCCCCTGGCCTGCTGCGCGAGGACGAGCGGCGCCGCGTGCGCGTGACCTCCGACGGCCAGCTGCACGAGGACCTCGCCGCCACGCGCGACCCGCCGCTGCTCCCGGAGCGGACGGACCCGTGCTACCCGACGGACTGGCCGCCCGACCACACGACCGACCTGCTGGCCGACCCGGCGCTGGTCAGGACGATGCTCCTCTGGAGCTGGCCGCACGCCCTCGAGTTTTTCTCCCACACAAACACCACGCCCTCGGCAAAGCCGGAGCCGGCGCGACACTACCCTTACAACACCACCACCAACGTCGAGCCCACGCGGTGCGCGTACCCGCTGTCGGACCTGAAGATCCTTCACTGCTTCATGACCGCGACCCTCGTGCCGATGAGCGCGGGTCATACCTGCGAGGCCGTGGGACCCACAAACGTCGTCTCGCGTCGCGTGTCGTAGGCGTCGGTGTACTCGTTCTGGTCGTCCTCCTCCTCCTCTTCCTCAAACTCCTCGCCGATGGTCTCGGAGGCCTTGCGCGGACGACCCATGCCGTGGAACACGTTGGTGACCAGCCTTGTGGCGAGGCACTCGATCGCAAGGTAGGCCAGTCCGATGACGCCGGCGGTGCACATCGCGATCATCACCGCAATCGCAGCGACCAGCGGTGTGTACTCGGGTAGGAGGAGGACGTTGGGGTCGTTTCCGCCGCTAGTCCGGTTTGCGTGGACCCCACCGTCCATTCTTCCCCCCGCAGAGGGGGGAGTTGGGAGGGGCCTCTTCCTCCTCCTTGCCGGGCAGCCGGAGGTCCAAAATTTAGCGCCACTCCGCGTCCCACTGTATAGGACGAGGAGCAGCGGCGGCGCGCGCGTGCGAAATGCCGCTGCGGTTCGCGCCGGCCCCCGAGTCGCCGCTCGTCCTGCCGCGCCGCGCACGCGTCACTCCAGATCTGGATCCGGATCCGAATCCGAATCCGAATCCGAAGAAGCGCGTCGGCGAGTCGTCCGTGCGGGTCTCCGCGCTCGTCCCGGGCATCCCAGGGCTCCGCATCGGCCTCGTCAGCACGCGCGCGCGCGTCGGCAGCGGGTCCGAGGACGTGCACGCGCGGCTGCTCCCGGCCCCGCCGCCCGGGTGGCCGCCCACCGAACCCGAGGGCGGGGGCCGATGGTCACACTCACGTCCGCGCGAGATCGAGCTCGCGGAGACGCTCGACGCGCACCCGACCTTTGCGACGTCGCAGTCGGTCTTCGGTCGCGAGCGAGCGCGGACCGATCCCGAGGTGGCCTCGGCGACGGCGGTGGGCGTGCAGGACCCTCGAAGACGAGCCCTCCACCTGCGCGACCACCGGCGCGGCGTGCGCGGCGCCCTCGGCCTCTGTCTGTGCTGCGCCCTCGCCGTGCCGCTCGGCTCGCTCTTTGCGACCATCTTCTCCGGCCCGCGGCTCACCGTCGACTTTGTGCAGGACTCGTCCGTCGTGCGGCCCTCGCTCATGGGGTCGGCCGTGCAGTTTCGCGGGTTCCCTTTTCCCCCACCCGGGCCGCCGCGTC
>TARA_B110001450_G_scaffold229805_1_pt1 | contig 13486 bp, 6 predicted proteins | sample TARA_B110001450 | Tara Oceans TARA_B110001450 (sample SAMEA4396538) | marine metagenome | biome: Polar Biome; feature: [SRF] surface water layer (ENVO:00010504); material: water (ENVO:00002006), including particulate matter (ENVO:01000060) such as... | depth 5 m | reverse complement strand
CCTAAGATTAATGGAATCAAAAGTCCCACACGTGGTGCAGGGTGAACTCGGGGGTGGAGATCCCTTGGGGCGAGAGCACCGCCTTCGCGTTCACGTGCCAGCCCTTGAACTCCTCGGTGAAGTGGTAGGACATGCCCGCCTCCAACTCCCTGGCGACGAACCTCGCGGCGACCTTGCCGTCGAGGTTGTGCTGCAGGCGCCGCCGGGCGCCGAGCTCCATCTCCCACGACTCGCTCGTCACCCAGTTGTTGTCGGCGTTGATGATCCCACCCGCGGTGCTCATGTTCCCGCCGCTCTTGTGCGCATTCTCGTTCGCCACGGCGGCGGCATCGCCAACCTTGGCCTCGAACGCGTACCCGGTCACGCCGTCCCGGTCGATCACCTCGCGGCGCCACGACGCGAGCCAACGCGGCGTCGGCGGCTTCACGTCGCCCAGGAACGACTTGCGCGATCGGCCGCTTCGAGCGCTTCGACCGCTCCGGTTAGAATCCGCCGGGGAGACGCCGCGCGGGGACTTGCTCCCCCGGCCCCACAGCGCACGACGCGGGGAGACGCGACGCGGGGTCCCGCGGCCGCCGCCGTCCACGGAGCGGTCCGAGTCGGTATCGTCGTCGCCGGCTCCGCTGTAACGCGAGTCCACGCCGCCGGGTGAGTTCCCGTCTCCGTACCAATCCCCGTACTTGTCCCAGAGCTCCATGTCGTCCTCGTGGAGCCACCTGGAGAGGGTGAAATCGCCGTATGTCGCGTGCGAGTAGTTGAGCTCGCCCTCCAGGGCTCGGAGCACCGCGCCGTCGTTGCTCACGGTGTACCTCGCCTCCCACTCGACTCCGTCCACGGTTTCGCCCTGCATCTCAACCTGCGGGTTCCACTCCGTGCGGTTGTTGATCAGGAACGGGGGGTTAGGGCTCACCACGAGCGTCGGGGCGCCTTTGATCCCGAGCAAGTCGCCGACGTCGAGGGAGAAGCGGGACTTGGACGTGGCGATCGGCTGCAGTGGCTTGAACTCGAACTGCGCCTTGACGGCGTCGCCGAAGGACTCGGGCGTGGCAACTTCCACCTTGGCGTTGTGGATGTCCGGGAATGATCCGCGGAATCGGCCGGGTGCGCCGAAGAACCTGAACCTGGCGTCGGTGTGGCTCTTGTACGAGTTGCAGTGCACCTTCTCCTCCACGCTCTCCAGTCTCAGCGCCTCGGAGCCGGTGAAGGACTTGAGGATGGAGTTGACGATCTGGTTAGCGGGCGGCGCGTCGAGCTTCAGCTGCAGCTCAGCCTTCTCCGTCGCGAGGACGTCGACGGTGTTCTGCAGCCTGCCGATCTCCTGAGCCTGCGCCCGGAGCTGGTTCTGCGAAGGAGGGACGGGGCGGGGGGAGATGTGGGGACGGAGGCGTCAGCACTCGGTGGGCTCGGTTGGGTCGTCTTTGGTTTTTTTGAATCTTTGAAGTGTTAGTTGTGCCTGATCGCGCGCTCCGATCGGCGTCGGGTGCGGGGGATCGCGTGGACGCACCTGCAGAAGGGTCACCGTCGCCTTCATCTGGTCATCTTTATCGCGCTTGTTAAACATCTCGGCGGTGACTTCACCCGATGCGGGCGGCGCCGGCCTGCTCTGCGCGCCCGAGCCGCCCGTCGGCGCTTTCTTTACCAGGCGCCTGAGCCACAATCGCTTCCAGCTGGATATTTTCGAATCGATCCAGTCGAGAGCAGTGTGGTTTCGAAGGTGTGTTTTTAGGTTAGGGGTTTAATTCCACATTCAGAAAAAGTTGCGTACGGCGCTCACCCTGAATTTCGCTAATTGCGCTCGAAACAGGCGCACAACGTGGGTGAAAACATGGCTCTAATCCGCTCTCGAATCCGTGGAAAACTCAGAGCCGTGAAAACTGCAATCGCGGCTGACTCGGACGTGCAAAAAGCGCGGCCTGCAACAGGGTTGGCGCCATTTGAGGGAACGCGCCGCGCCGCGGGGGACGCGCACGCAGGACTAGGAGCCGCCACGAACGCGCGAAAGAAGCGCGGGCACCTTCGATAAGACACACGAAACAGGCGAGACGATGACGACGTCGTTCGGAGTCGCCGGGACGCCGACGCGCGTCCCGAACCCACCCGCACGTGCTTCGCGGTCGATGCAAGCTCGGGGGGCCGACGTCACCGCGTCGCTTGGGCGGTATGCGGCGTCGGCGGCGCGACGACGCGGGGCGCTCCGACGCGATTCGCCGGTGAATCGCGCTCGACGCGGTGGTCACCGCGGTGAAAGGTTCCAGCCGGCCCGCGCCGGGCTGGGCGAGGCGCTCGGCGAGCACGCGGCGCGCGTCAATCTTGAAAACATACCCAACCTGGCATCGTCGACGGTGACGCAGACGCAGACGTCCTCGGTGGATGACTCCGTCGCGCGCCTCTCGACCGACTTCTCCAACGCCATCGCCGAGGTATCCCTAGGCCACGAGCTCGAGTACCTCGCCGCGCATCCCGCGCACCTCTGCGCGCTCGCCATCTCGTGCGGCGCGGTCTACTACATCATCACCCGGGGCCGGCAAAAGATCCGACGGCTCAAAGCGGAATTTCTGTCGCACGGCATCGACCTGACCAACGTCGACGACAGGCTGGACACGCTCACCTACCTGAAGAAGATGCAAGACCAGGGCATGCTGCCGCTGGGTCTGGAGGTGTGCGCGATGAAGCAGGCGGAGATGGAGGTGCTCTTCATGGGAAACGACGGCGTCGCCAAATGGAAAAAGTATTACGCCGAGAGAGGCATCGAGGTCGCGTCAGCCGGTGACCTGGACCGCGTGCGCAAGTACGTCGAGAACCTGCATCACCTGGAGGGATGCCTGCTGGGTATCGACATGGAGGCGCTGTCCAACTGAACGCGCACGATCGATTTATTCACGATTCAAATTCAACGCGAGAACCCGTCACACAGATCTAACAGAGCCTCTGAGCGCAATTAATAAGATGTAAAAAATCCAAAGTCGACTGAAACGCGTCCTCGACGTTAAAGCGACCTGATCACCCTGTCGAGCTTGGGCATCTGCGCCAGAGCGACGACCTGCCGTTGGATCTGTAAGATCGTCGACACCACGATCAGCATGCTGGTGAACCCCACGGAGATACCCACGGTCGCCTTCATCCACTGGTCCATCATCGTGCACGCCACCGCCACGATCCCGAGGAGCAAACCGCCGAAGAACCTGCTCCCGTTCTGCAGCGTCGTGAGGTACCGCACGGTCGCCTCGCCCGGCCGCACCTCCGGGATCCTCGCGCCGATCTTGACCATGTACTCGCTCACGTCCTTCGGCGTGTCCTGCAGATCCAGGTAGCTGAACCCGAACACGATTAGAAAAAAAGTGAGGTAATACATCGGAGACGCGCTGGAAAACACAAACTCCGTCGCCGCGCGGATGAACCCCGGGGGATCCATGACGTTCATCAGCCACACCATCCCCTCACACATGAACACCGCCACCAGCACCGGCTGCACGCCCAGCGGATTAACCTTGAACGGGATGTGGTCCACGTCCTTTCGAACCACCCGCGGCAGACCCGGGATCGACGGACCCTGAAAGTACAGCAGCGGCACCTTGCACGTGCCAACCTGGACCAGCACACTTCCCGCGATGAGCGCCAACCCGGCGCCGAAGAACGGAAGGACCTGCTCGAGCGACGCCTCGAGTAAGGCTGGGGCGTAGTACTTGGCGGAGTTCCAATACGCGCCGCACACGGACATGGTGATGAGCACGCTGGATCCCTGGCCCAAACCAAAGTCCGTCATCTCGTCGGAGAGCCACGCTAGGACGCACGAGCCGAGGACGAAGATGGGCACGATGGTCCAGTAATACCCCAGGGGTGAGATGCCGGCGACGTAGAACTGCCTCAGCTCGGACGCGGTGAGGAAGCTCTGGACGACGGCGATCGCGAACATGAGGTATCGGGTGTACTGCTGCACCGTGTGCTGGCCAACCGCGTCTTTGGTGAGCTCCTTCATGCTGGGCACGAGCGCGATGATGACCTGCATGGCGATGGACGCCGCGATGATGGGCCCGATGCCGACGTGGAAGAAGGGGATGCCGCTGCCGAGGATGGCGCTGTCGCCCCAGCCCCGCCCCGTGGACGCGGCGACGGGGACGATGGAGTTGACAAACTGGCTGAACACGTTCCCTCCCACCTGCGCGCCGGCCGGGGTGGCGAAGTACTTCATCGGGAACTCCGAGCACAGGCGTATGAGCACGATGTAGAAGAACGTGTTCAACATGCGCCGTCCCCAGTTGTTGGTGATCTCCTTCTGCACATCCTTGAACGCGTTCTCCTGCTTCTCCAGCTCGCGCCCGGATGACGAGGGCGGGGGAGGGGGTAACTGAACGTCGTCAGTGTCGCCGTCCCCGCTCATGGCCGGGTCCCCGAACTCATCCCCGGACATACCAGCATCGCTGAACACCCTGCGCGAGGCATCGTCGAACCCCCCAGACGCCGCGCACCGGCCGAGCCTGGCGACGCCCCCGCCATCTTTTCGTTTGTCAGTCGGACGCGCGGAGAAAACCCTCGCGCGCGCCGCGGTCGCGCCACAGGTCCGAGCCGCGCGCGGGACGCGGGGCCGCGTCGTCGACGACGCACAGATCGACGCGGTTGACATGTCGATCAAAACCGAACACCCGATCCGGCCGTCTCGGCGAGCTTTCGAGTGATCCTGAAGCCCTTGTGCAGTCTACTGAAACTATCAGATTCTCAAACGTGGACGACTTTTCACTCGCGCGAAGGCGTTTACGTACAAGTACTTTTACACGACGAGGCGAAGGATGGGAAAAGAATCGAACAAACCAAACACGTCTCCCCACTCAGTACCATACCGCATCGTCCCCGCCCCCGCCGGTGTCGTAGTCGTCGTCGTAGTCCCCGGCGTACCCGAGGTCGCTATCGTTGTGATAGGCGTATAAATCAACCTCGGGCGCGTCCCACTCTTCACACAGCCTGTATATCTGCGCCGACCTGGACGGCAAATACAGGGGAACGCCGGTACCCTGCCAGTCACACGGCCCACCCTCCGTCTCCGGCGTCGTCACCGTCGGGTCGATCCGGCCCCAGCCACCGAACTGCGCGGCGTCGGTGTCCAACACCAGCTCGTACCGTCCCGCGCGTTCGCTGCCCACCTTATAAAACGGATACGACTCGTGCGGGTGCAAGTTGGCGACGACGAGGCAGTTGTGTCCGACGTGGAACGCCAGGACGCCGCTGTCGTCCTTGCAGTGGTGCACGGTGGGCGCGAACCCGCCGCGGTTGGACGCGAGTAACCCGCACGTTTCATCCGATCGCATCAGAGCTCCGTCGAATCGAGCCAAGTCGGAGTAGAAGAGGTCCTCGTCGTCCCGGAGTGACCACTGGCGCCTGGCGTGGTTGAACGACTCGCCGTTGCCCTCGCGTGGGAAATCGACCCACTCCGGGTGCCCGAACTCGTTACCCATGAAGTTAAGCCACGCCTCGCCGCCCAGCGTGAGCTGCAGCAGTCGCGCCATCTTGTGCAGCGCGACGCCCCTCTCAACCGCGGGGTGCACGCCCTCCTCCCGCGTCTTGCTCATGCACCCGTACATCGCGGCGTCCATCAACGTAAACGCGAACGTCTTATCTCCGACGAGACACTGATCGTGGGATTCGAGGTAACTCACCGCCGGTTCCGGGTTGCGACCGGTGACGAGGGAGACGACCCGCGACGGGCTCCAGTTGAAATCCGGTTCGTGCGCCAGCCGAGCCCAGTGATCGGGCGGCCCCATGGACAGCCGCAGGTCAAAACCTAACCCGCCGTGCCACACCGGTCTGCACACGCCCGTCTGACCGCTCACGTCCTCGGCGATGGTCACCGCGGCGGGGCCGAACTTTGGGTCGTCGCGGAGCATCTGGTTCGCGAGCATGAGGTAAACGCAGGCGTCGTTGTCTGCGTGATCGCCGTAAAACTCGGAATGACCGCCGATGAAGTCCCAGTGGATCCCGCGGTGTGTGTACAGCATCGCGGTCACGCCGTCGAACCTAAAGCCGTCAAACTTGAACTCCTCGGACCAGTACCGTATGTTGGACAGTAAGAACCGCAGGGTCTCGTACTTGCCAAAGTCGAACATCCGCGTCCCCCAGAGGCCGTGCCATCCAAGTCCCGGGTCCTCGTGGAAGAGGTGCCCGCCCGTCCCGTCAAACTCGTTCAACCCGTCGATGGCGTTATCACTCGCGTGTGCGTGCACCACGTCCATGAAGCACTGCATACCGAGCCCGTGGCACTTGTCCACCAGGTACTTCAAGTCCTCCGGCCCGCCGCTTCGGTGCGCGGCGGCGAAGAAGTTTGTAACCTGGTACCCGAAGCAGGCGTAGTACGCGTGGTCTGCGACGGCCATGAGCTGCACGCAGTTGTACCCGAGCTCGTGTACTTTGGGCAGGACCTCGTCGGCGAACTCTCGGTAGGTTCCGCACCTCTGTTCCTCGGAGGACATCCCCACGTGCGCCTCGTAGATGCGAAGCGACGGCGGTTTTATCTTTGGTTTTTCGTGAACCCACTCGTGTCGTTCACCGGGGGGCGGGTCGTGGTAGACGCCGTTGTGGTAGCACCGCGCCTCGCCGCTCTCCTCGTCGCAGCACTGGACGATGCGCTGGATCCATGACGGCACGCGGTCGAACTGTCGGCCGTCGTGTGACTCCATGACGACGCGAACCTGCGAGCCGTGGGTGAGACCCGCGGCGGCAGGCACGTCCACTACCCACTTGCCGAACTCGTCGACGACGCCTTCGAATTCCCACGCCGTCCACCCGTTGAAGTCGCCCATGAGCGAGAGCCGCTTCGCACCCGGCGCGTACTCGACGTAGCGGACGTCCCCTGGCGACCCGCCGGGTTTTGGGTGCAGGCCGTACTTTTTATACGCTTCGGCGAACGCCTGGATGGTGCCGTGGTTCTGTTCGATCTCCTCGAGCCTGCCCTCGAACCTCTGGTACCTGCCGTAGAGTAGTTGCTCGTAGGGCATCAAAGAGGGTTCGTTGCGGCAGAGCGCGAGCCTGCCGTGGATCGGCCGCAGGCGAACCCGCGTGAGGTACTCCTCGTCCGTCTCGTTCTCCGGGATGAGCTCGTCCCAGCTGCCCGAGGCGTCGGCTGGGACTGAATCGTCGGACTGTAATTCCAATTCCGCCTCTACGGACTCCATGCTGGGCCTCGCGGGTCTTTCGGGGTCCGCCGCGCGTTTCGCAGCCTCCGCCGCGGCGATGGCCTCGGCGCGAGCCTTGGCCTTGGCCGCGTCGGACGCGGCCTTCGCCGCCTGCACCTTCAGCTTGGCCTCGAGCGCGGCAGCCTTGGCCGCTTCATCGCGCTTGGCCTGGAGTTCCGGAGGCAGCGGAACCGGGGGCGGTTGCGCGACGAGTCCTTCCGGGATCTTACTTCCGGGCTCGCCCGCCGCGAAGTTCACGACGCGACACGCGCGACGGTTCGACGGACGCATCGGGGGGCGCCTCACCGGCGCCCACATCGTCGAGGCCCGCATGGTCGCCATCGGTATCGGTGGAAAATCCGCGTTGATAAGAGTGTCCCGGATAGCTACGCGCGCTCTTTGTCACAAATCGGTGCCAGCGTGGCAAACGCGTGGATGTCGGACTCGAAATGTCCAATTACCTCGTAGTAACCCCAAATACGCCATTTCCGATACTGGCCCGCATACGAAAGAAAATAAGTCGGTCGGTTTCCAGGGTCATAGACCGTCTCACAGCCGCACACGAAATCGGCGAAATCGGGGGGCTGGGAATCGCTCCGAGGCGGCACTCCATCTCCTGTGGACTTTCTCGACTCTGGCCACTACGGACCGCGGGGGCTACACCAGCCGCCTGACCGAAAGGATGAGTGCGTAAGAGACTCTCCTGCGCGACCGGACGTTAGGAGACGTACACAGCAAGAACACAGTCGCGAGCCAAGAGGTGACAGACGCGAGCTTTCACACACAGAAGGTGCGCGCCTCGCGACTCCTCCCTCGTTTTTTGGCTGCAAAAACACCCATGTTTCAAGCCGCGCCGTCCGGATCTTGGCGTCTCGGATCCGACCCGGGTGGTAACGCGAACGCGCGAAAAGTCTCGATCAGCATCCGGCATCACTCGTCGTTGGCACCGAACCCATCCGAGGTGCCCGCCGGACGTCCTTCGGCGCCGTCGTCGGCGCCAAACGCCGCCGCCGCCGTCACAAAAAACGCGCGCAAGTCAACCGGGCCGCCTCTTTCTTTTTCCCGCGATCCGCCGCCCCGCCCACGTCCCATTCGCTAACGGTACCCGCCCGCCCTCCCCACGCGATCGCAGGCTACGTGAGTATATGACAAAGAGCGAGACGAGCAAGGCGCCGGAGCTTAGCAAACGAGGAGGTCACCGCCCGCACCGCAACTCGACGACGTCCAGCAAGAAGCCTGGATCGGAGATGGTCGTCGAGGAGGTTGCGAGGTTGACTCTCGCCGACGTTTCCGTCGGCGGCAAGTCCGGCCTCAAGGGCGGCATCCCTACCCCGAACGCCATCCCCACCCCGCTGAGCAACGGCAACGGCGCTCCCTCCGGGGAAAAGCCGAAGAAGCCCCGCGGCGGCAAAGGGAAAGGCAAGGCTGACGGCTCCGGCCCCGGCTCCGCCTCGGACGCCCCCAACGGCGATGCCAAACCGGCGACGGCTAAGCCCAAGTCGCGCCGGGGTAAGGGTGGTGGTAAGGACAAGGCGGACGTGGGTAACGTCGTCGAGGTTGAGGTGCATCACAAGCTTGAAGCCGACGGGAAGAAGGCGATCCCGGCGCCCAAGGGTGGCGGCTCGTTCGTCGCGCCCAAGCCGGAGGGGGACGAGAAGGGGGAGTCCAAGTCCAGAGGCGCGATTCCCCGCAAGGGTGTGATTCCCCTGCCCAAGGGCCACCCCGCGCTGGACGGCGCCGCCGCCAAGCCGGACCCCGGCGCCGCGGAGAAGAAGCCCAAGGCTAAGAAGGAGAAGAAGCCCAAGGCTGAGCGCGTGGACAAGGAGAACGGCGACGCCAACGGACTCGATTCCAACGGACTCGATTCCAACGACGCCGCCGCGGACCATTCCTCCGACCCGTCCTCCGCCGCCGCACCCAAGCCCAAGAAGAAGCGGGAGATCAAGGAGAAGAAGGATGACGGCAGCGGCGTGAACCGAACGCTGGCGCAAGCCACCGGGAAGGAGATTCGCCGACACCTGGAGACGGGTAACGTGGACGCCGCCGTGACGGTTTTCGACGCCAAGCAAAAAGTCGGCGGCATCGACCTGCAGACGGCGACGACTTTGATCATGGGCCTGGTGCGCGCGTGCCACCTCGCGGAGGCTATCCAGGTTGCCGACTACCTCAAGGAGCGCGGCATGAAGATGCCGCTGCGACAGTTCACCGCCATCATCACCGGCATGTCGCAGCGAGCTAACCCGATGGACGCCCTCGAGTTCCTCAACGCCCTGGAGCACATCATCGACTACGAGTCCAAGGCTGTGCACAACTACCACTTCCACTTCGCCAAGCTCGTGGTGCAGGAGTTTTTGGAGGAGGCGCTTCAGACGCTGGACCGCGTGGCTAACGCGCCCGCGTTTGGATTGCAGGAGAGCGGATTGGCCGCGATGGACGTGGTGATGAACTCGTCGCACAAGGGTGGCCAGCTCGCGCTGAACATCCCCGCGCTCGGTTCCGAGCTTCAGCGCGGGTTGATGAAGGGCGACACCGTGCTGCTCTCCCGCACGGGCGAGGCGGCGAGGCAGATGGGGGGCGAGATGCCCAAGGGGCCCGGCGGCGACGTCCACGTGTTCGACGAGGAGAACCTGGTGATGCCCACGGGCCCGAGGCGGGATAACACGACGGGGCCGGTGGGCCGGGGCGGGGCACGGGGCGGTGGGTGGCGCGCGGATTACGAGTTTGAGGCTGAGGTGAGCGCCATGTTTCCCAACCTCAGCGTGAAGCTCGTGGGGTGTACGCAGGCGCAGGCGCAAACGGTGCGGGGAGGCGGGTGGAGGGTGGACAAGCTCGCCAACCGCACGTCGTTCCTCCGCCAGCTCAACGCCCTCCAAGACATGGTCGAGGTCAAGCCCGGGACGAGCCAGAAGGCTGGCGTCGATCCCGCCATTCGCGACATTCTCGTTGCCGGTTGGGACCACAACCGCGCCGCCATCAACGGCATCCCGGATATGTGCAGCGCCGAGCGCGATCCCAACCTCACCTTGATGCAGCGCCAGCGCATGATCGACAACGCGATGGACCTGCAGGCGATGGCGCACATGAACAAGTCCCAGACGGACGCGCTCGAGGCTGCGCTGTTCCAGAGGGTGACGCTCATCCAGGGTCCCCCGGGTACCGGTAAGACGCACACCGCCGTCGCGCTGGTGCAGATGTGGCTCCGGAACCGCACCTCCCCGATTCTGTGCACCTCGGACTCGAACATCGCGGTGGATAACCTGGTGGACGGTCTGTCCCGCGCGGGTGTCAGGGTGGCGCGCATCGGCCGCCCCGAGGCTGTGCGACAGGACTTGATGCAGTTTATGGTTGAGTCCATCGCGGGGATCGAACCCGGGTCCAAGATGAGCAAAGATCAGCAGTACCAGGCTATCAACGGCGTGCTGCGACGCGCGGAGGTTGTGTGCGCCACGTGCGCGGGTGCCGGGTCGGACATCCTGGAACGGTTCTCCTTCCAGGCGTGCCTCATCGACGAGGCTACGCAGGCGACGGAGCCCGCCACCGTCGTCCCGCTCACGAAGGGGTGCTCGCAGGTTGTCCTCATCGGAGACCAGAAGCAGCTCCCGCCCACGATCATCTCGCGTGAGGCGGACGCCGCGGGTCTCGGCACCTCCCTCTTCGAGCGCATGCTCTCCAGGGGTATCCGCACGTTCATGCTCAAGGTGCAGTACCGCATGCACCCCGCCATCGCCGCCTACCCGAGCAAGGCTTTCTACGCCGGCGCCCTCCTCTCGGGGACTCCTCCCTCGGCGCGCCGCGCGCCGATGGGCTTCGACTGGCCGGTCCCCGCGGTGCCCCTCGCGTTCGTGGACGTCCCCGACGGGTACGAGCGATCGGACGGCTCGTCTCAGACGAACCCGGTGGAGGCGCAGAAGATTGTGAACATCGTCAAGAAGCTCGCCGCCGGGCACGACGTGATCTTCGGCGAGATCGGCGTCGTCACCCCGTACAGCGCGCAGGTCCGCGCGATCAAGCGCCTGCTCAACGGCAACAAGCCGGAGATCCGAAGCCGGTTCGACGCCCCCGCGGATCCCAACACCATCCAAGCCCTCGAGGTTTGCTCCGTCGACGGATTCCAGGGCCGAGAGAAGGAGGTCATCGTGTTTTGCTGCACGCGAGCGAATCCCAACGGCAACGTGGGTTTCCTCGCCGACCCGAGGCGCGTGAACGTGATGCTCACCCGCGCACGCCGCGGCCTGATCATCATCGGCAACCTCGGCACCCTGCGACGGGACCCCGAGGTGTGGGGACCGTGGCTGCAGTGGGCTGGCGATAACGGATTGATTTGCGGCCTAGCCGCCGCCGACGCCGACGCCGCATCGCGGCTCGCGACCATCGGCATGAGCTCACTCGAGGAGATCGGCGGGCGCGGCGCGGGTGAGGTGATGACGATGGGCGCCATGCTCTCGCCGACGATGTGGGGCGGCGGGGGCGGCGGAGGCGGAGGCGCGATTCAGCCCGCCGCCGACCTCGGGCCGACGATGAAGGAGACGCGGGACGCGGACGTCCCCGACGCCTGGGACGATTCCGACGACGACGACGACGCCGCGACTGGCGTGACGACGGAGACGGAGAGCGTGACCGTGAAGGGATCCACCAACTCGCTCGCGGGTATGGCGGACAGCGCGTGGGATGACGATGACGATGACAGCGAGGAATCCGCGTGAGTTTAAGCGGGGGATGAACAGAACAGAAAAGACTGGGTGCATTTTACCCGGTCGAAAAGAAACTAATACGAATAGCCTTGAAACGCAGCTATTATTCTCGAACCCCCACCGTCTACCTAGCTAGCTAGTCTATGCACTCATCGCCTGCGCTCGATCAGCCCCCTGAACAGCGCGAACTGACCCGCCGAGTACGCCTTTGCGGCGCGTTTCACATCCGACGGTTCCATCGATTTGAACGACGGCGGTATAGAAGCCAAATCCCCGCGACCCTCCAACGCGGCCGCCGCCTCGCGGAACATGCCGTGCAACGCCGCCCTGGAACACGCGGGCATCGGCCCACCGCCGCCCACGGGCCCGCCCGTCCGCCCGTCGTGCCTGCTCGCGCGCGCGTCGCCCCTCGCCCAGGTGAGCGATTCGTCGCTGTCGCCGGCGTCGGCTCGGTTTTTGTTTACAATTTTCTCCCCGACGCCCGCGGCGCCCTCGAGCTTCACCGTGGTGCCCAGCGCGGCGCAGTGCCTCGGCGGGTGCACGCGCAGCGCGGCGGCGCTGGACGCGAAGCCCCTCAGCGCGCAGCACGTGCCCAGACGCAACCGATCGGGGTTAAACTTACGACCCACCACCACGGTGTCAAAGGCGAGCGGCGCGGGCATCAGGTGCGACAGCGCCGCGCCCTGTAACCCCAGCGCCTGCCACCGCGAGATCTTGTCGCTGCACGACAGCGTCATGCCCGGGACCTTCTCCGCGTCGCGCAACCGAGCGAACACCACACCCGGCGCGGGTGCCCGCTCGCCCCGCCCGGCCGCGCCCTTCACCGTGGTGGCCGGCTTATTCGGCGCGAACACGGCGGCTTCGTGCCGGGACCCGACGCCGGACCACAGCTCGTTCCACGGCACGTCGTCCACGTCCCTCATCGCGAACGACGACGACGACGTTCCCATCGACCCGGACGACGTTCCTATCGCCGCGCACTCGCCAACCGTCGCGGGCATGGAGCACGAGCCGCACGGCGCGGTGGACACGTAGAGGTGGAGTGTCACGCCCGGACGTAGCCGGAAGCCTCCGGCGTGCCCCGTCGCTTCGAGCAGCCGCCACGGCGTCCCCGCGCCCGCGACTAGGTACGTGGAGCTCTCTCGCGCGATGTCCATGATCTCGCGGTAGCACATACGCAGGAACGCGCGTCGCGCGAGAACCTCCGCGTGGCTGTCGTGCACCACGCTCTCCCACCGCGCCGTGCCCCCCGCGGCGGCGGCGGCGGCGACCTCCCTCGGCATAAACTTGGTCCCGGACCCGAGCGACAGCACCCGGAGCCGGTCGCCGTGACCCGGCGCGTCGAAGGGCGACGAGGCGTGGCGCTCGTGCGCGACGATCGCGGCGATGACCGCCGCGCCCCGCGTGTGCGTTGCGTGGTCCGGGAACCAGCGCCGGTACGCACATCCCGCCGCCGCCGCGACCCGGTTGGCGAAGAGCGTCGAAGTCTCGCGGAATCCGCCGGGAAGCGTCCCGCCGCCCGCCGCCGCCGCGTCCCTCTCCGCCGCCACCGCCGCCTCGTCCTCCCAAGCCTCCAGGACGGCGAGGTCGTCGCGGGGGATACGCTCGGGTCGCTCGCCGTTCGCACCCGCGTTT